>Ga0181606_10000983_pt1 | contig 24450 bp, 21 predicted proteins | sample 041ome_10_FD_132994 | JGI IMG/M metagenome (GOLD analysis project Ga0181606, IMG submission 132994) | Coastal salt marsh microbial communities from the Groves Creek Marsh, Skidaway Island, Georgia - 041412US metaG (megahit assembly) | ecosystem: Environmental > Aquatic > Marine > Intertidal... | reverse complement strand
CGTAAACTCGGTGGCCGACTTGATGGTGTATCTGTGCGCTCAGCTGTTCTCCCCCGCGACAGCTCGACAGATTGAAAACCAATTTTCCCCCGAGATCCGAAGACGATTCGCCCCGCACGAGCTCGGTCGCGGAGGCGACTCACACGCAGATGAAAAAATACTCGACGCGCAGTTGATGCTCGCCAACCAATTGGACCAACCCCTGAACCTCCCCGCACTGGCAGCCGCGTCCGGGCTATCAGTCCGCACCTTAAATCGGCGCTTTAAACAAGCGTCGGGTATGTCACCGGGCACCTACCTCACCCAGCGCCGCATCGAAGAAGCGCGCAGTTTATTAATGGAAACCAACTTGCCGGTCGCAGAAGTAGGCTGGCAAGTCGGTTACCGTGATCCGTCCCGGTTTGCCCAGCACTTTAAGCGTCTTGCGGGAGTAAATCCGCGTCAGTATCGAGAAGCCGTAAGGGGCAAACGTTTTGAATTACCCGAACTGGATTCCCCGGCGTCTACTCCGAAACACCCACGCTAAGGGCATCAGATGGTCCTCGCATTGCTGATGGCACTCTCATTGAGGCGTAGTTACCCCTGAGGAGACTACGTTGTCGGCATCACCTCCATGCAAGCTCGCTCATGCTCACAGCTACCTCATAGAGAGTAATCCGTGAAGTGACTATCGGCTCTCGATATGGCTAAATGCGCGGCCTAAGGTCAGCCTCCGGAGGGGTGTCACACAGTGTCAAAAGATATTTTTATGGTATCGGGAGCGAGAACCCCAATGGGGGGCCTGCTGGGCGATCTTGCGGATATGGCCGCGACGGAGCTTGGCAGCGTGGCTATCCGCACCGCCCTAGAGCAAGGCGCAGTGACTCCTGATGCCATCGACGAAGTATTTATGGGCTGCGTCTTACCGGCAGGGCTAAAGCAATGCCCCGCGAGACAAGCCATGATTGGCGCGGGCATTCCGACCAGCACCGGCGCCGTCACCGTGAATAAAGCCTGTGGGAGCGGTATGCAAGCCGCTATCTATGGCATCGACAGTCTCCGCGCCGGGACCAATACGATGGTGATAGCTGGCGGGCTCGAGAGTATGACCAATGCGCCGCAGTTGCTTTTATCCGGTCGTCGCGGTGTCCGACTGGGGCATAGCACCACCTACGATCACATGTTTCTCGATGGCCTTGAAGACGCCTACACCGGCGGCGCCATGGGTGCTTTCGCACAGCAAACTGCCGATGAACATGGGTTGACCCGTGAAGACATGGACGCCTTTGCCATCGAAAGTCTGAGCCGCGCCAAACGCGCTATTGAAGATGGACTGCTGGCCACAGAAATCGCTCCGGTAACAGTGAAAACCCGAAAAGGCGAGCACATCGTCACCCACGACGAGCAGCCACTAAAAGGTAACCCTGAGAAAATCCCTTCCCTGAGACCGGCGTTCGCCAAAGAGGGAACAATCACCGCCGCTAACTCCAGCTCGATATCAGACGGCGCCAGCGCCCTCTGTCTCGCCTCGGCCGATGCGGTCGCCAGCCACGGGTTGAAACCCTTGGCGCGTATCGTCGATCACGCCAGGTTTAGTCGCGCGCCAAGCGAGTTCACGCTGGCGCCCGTCGGCGCTATTCAGCAGTTGCTTGAGAAAACCGGATGGCAAATTGACGATGTCGATCTGTGGGAAATCAACGAAGCGTTTGCCATGGTAACGATGCTCGCGATGCGGGAGTTTGATCTCCCCCATGACAGAGTTAACGTTCATGGTGGAGCGTGTGCGCAGGGTCACCCCATCGGCTCAACCGGGTCGCGCATTATGGTGACCCTCGCACATGCCTTGGCGCGTTATGGTAAGCGTCGCGGCATCGCCGCTCTGTGTATTGGGGGCGGCGAAGCCACCGCCGTCGCCATCGAGCGCGTGTAATCAGCTTATGGCCCTAGCATCAATCCCCGACATTATTGATGACATCCGCGCCGGTAAAATGGTGGTTCTCATGGATGACGAGGATCGCGAGAACGAAGGCGACCTTATCATCGCCGCCGAGAAGGTGACGCCAGAAATCATTAATTTTATGGCCACTGAAGCCTGCGGTTTAATCTGCATGCCAATCACACCCGAGCGAGCGCGCTTATTGCGTATCCCGCTAATGGTTCGTGACAACCGATCACAGCACGAGACAAACTTCACGGTCTCAATCGATGCCACCGAACAGATCGCCCCGGGCGTCAGCGCTCGACAACGATCGCACACCATCTTAAAGGCCATTGCCGAAGACGCGGGCCCCGCCGACATTCGTCAGCCCGGTCACATATTCCCGCTAGTAGCAAAACCCGGCGGCGTGCTGCGACGTGCGGGTCATACTGAAGCAGGCGTAGACCTCGCGAGGATGGCGGGTTGTGCACCCGCCGCGGTGATCGTGGAGATTATGAACCCCGATGGCACCATGGCGCGCCGACCAGAATTGGAACGTTTTGCCGCTCAGCACGATTTAAAGATGGGCACAATCGCCGACCTTATCGAATACCGATCACTTCACGAACATTCAATCTCGCCCATGGAGGTGCATCAAATCACCACCGAATGGGGTGAGTTCTCCCTGCACACGTTTCGTGACGATATTGACGATGTTACCCACCTAGCGCTGCAACGAGGCACCATCGCGCCCGACACGCCAATCCCGGTGAGGGTCCAACCCATCAGTCTGCTGCGCGATGTTATCGGGAATCAGCTACCTGACACCGAGGCGGGCTGGTCTTATCGCTCGGCGATGTCGTATTTGGCTACCCACAATAGCGGCGTGGTAGTGCTGATAGGTCAACATCACTCCGCAGATCAAACGCTAAATGAGATCAATCACTTTCTGGGTGCCAAGACCCAGCCGGCCCAGCCTCAGAATTATCGACTTATTGGCACCGGTGCGCAGATACTCCGCCACTTAGGGGTAAGCAAGATGAACCTCCTTTCTGCGCCCATTCGCTTCAATGCGCTGTCAGGATTTAACCTCGAAGTGTGCGAATTCATCTCGCACCCTGACTAATCCTAGGCGTTGAACCGCACAAGATCCTCGAGAGGAGCCCGGTCGGTGATCGCGTTATTCGCCGGATCTTCCTCATCCGGATAACCAAAAGACAAGCCAAAGAGCAGTTTTTGATCCTCCGGGATGTTCAGCGCCGGCTTGATGACATGCGCCATAAAACCCAGCGCGGTTTGGGGACAGGACCCGAGACCATGGGCCGTGATACCCAGCATGACGGTCTGAGCAAACATTCCCAAATCGCAGGCCTCGCGCAGTCCGAATTCATCTGGCAGCGTGAAAAACGCAACGGCGGGCGCATTGAAAAAGCTGAAATTGCGAAGGAACCAGGTTTGTCGTTTAGCCTTTTCTTCCCTCGGGATACCCAGTGCGTCATAAAGCGCGGTCGCTGAGGCATATTGTCGCTCTCTGTAGACCCCTTCGTATTTTCCGTCGTAGGGATAATCTAAAGACATGTCTCCCGCCGCGAATCTTCGAGGCAGTTCAGCGCGAAGTGCTTCCAACGCCTGCCCGGTGGCGATGTGTACGAACCAGGGCTGGGTGTTGCAGTTGCTGGGGGCACGCAAAGCATCCGAAAATATTTTTCGAATAAGGCCCTCGGACAGTGGCTCTGAGCGAAAACCTCTGATGGAGCGCCGCTCGCTTGCGATTTGGGAAAAAATATCAGCACGATTTGTCAAACCAACCACTCCTTAATAAACGCTCCCGCCGACAGTCCTTTTGCCGTACCCCGGCCGGGATGCTTAAACACTTAATGCTCCCACCCACGTGTCACAAACACATGCCATATCGACCTGCTGCCCTAGACGACGCGAACCGCTAGACCAGCTCATGAGAACTTTTTGGGTAGCAACACAAAAAGCACAATACCCGCAACAGCGGTAACAAGCGCAAGCACTGAAAATACCTTTAGCAACACAGTACCGATGGTATCGCGATCGTCGTAGTCCATGATGTGCAACGACCAAAGAAAATCCCACCAGCGCCAGGCGGTATTTCTGATAGCCACCACCTCGCCACTGCTTGCATGCAAATAGGCGACCGTCGACGCATCTGAGGAAGAGTAAACCCTCCAAAGAGGAAGCGGCCTGCCGCGGTACTCCGCAGCAAGAGGCCCAGAATCAACCCATTCGGCGGTATCGGGCGCCAAGTCGGTACGCAGTGACCCCAGCGTGAGTGCTTGATCTCGAGTAAGCGCTGGCAATGGGTCGCCAGACAAGGATAGCCACTCGAGATCAGCATCGTGAGGACGTACCTCCGCCACCCACTCACCCGGCAAGCGAGGAATAATCCGCAGAGTGCTAATGTCTCTGGCTTCAAATGCCAGGCTCGCTGGCTCAAAGTACTGGCCGTCCATGGGAATGACGTGCCCTTTCCCTCGCACATGGTCGATATCTACAAAGGCAAAAAAAACACCACTGGCAGTCCAAGCGAGCAACTGTAAAGCGGTAATAATTGCCAACCAGCGGTGCCAGCGCCTGAAAGCTCGCTGCTGTTTCATGTTTTCTTTTGGCGGCTCACTGTGGAATACTTCTTTAAGATGATCGAGAGCATACTTGGTTTCATAAGGCTGCTCCAGCTATCGCAATCAGGGAAGATCAAACAACAGTAAGGAATCGCTGACTAGGCATCAGCCAGAGGGGATATAGTGGTAAAGTGGCCCGGCGCGCTACGCGGGGGGAGATTCCTCGAGAACGCCCATCTTCCGCTTGATACTTTAGCGCTTAACAAGATATGCGATCGTGTACTCGCTTACGTGGGCGCCCTGTTTTTTATGGTCGCGTTCATGGTGCTGGCTACCAACCAAAACGGCGAGGCGATCTCAATCCCACCCGTTGTACTACCCTTATCCCTATTTTCCGTGCTCTGCCTGACACTAAGAGCCGTCCGCTGGCCTTGGACGCAGCAATCACGTCATGTAATCGCACAGGTCTCGTGGTCGATTGGCCTGCTCATCGGTATAGCCTCGGGAGAGCTGGGCGCGATGTACCTCGTCAACGCCTTGCCAGCCACTCTTACCGCGGTTTTAATGTTCAATTTTCGAGTGGCAGTGCTTCAACTGCTAGTCATGCTCAGCATCATCATCGGCACGATCACACTTCGATTAGTGGGCGTATTAGATCCCCTCGAGACGCAGGGCTATTTACTCGCCACCCGATCGGGATGGGTGCTTGGCGTCAGCTATTTACTGCTTATCGGCATCATGATGATGGATCTACTCGCACTTTTTGTACGCGAGGTGGTGGGGCAAAAAACAAAACTCGATCTTTTACTCTCTGCCATAGAAGAAGCACCCGATGCGTTCGTGGTGTGGGATGAGAGCGATCAATTAGTGATGTGCAACGAAAAATATCGAAATATCGATCCTGCTTTGGCGCCCTATTTAATCCCTGGTGTCACGTTCGAAGAAACGCTTCGCGCAGGTATAAAACACGCTCTATACCCCGAGTCCCGCGGTAACGAAGAGGCATGGATTGCGCAGCGCCTGGCGAGCCACCGAGAAGACCAAAGCATGCGGATTGTTCGACTCGGCACCAACCGCTGGGTGCGCGTTCAGGAGTCGCGGACCTCGCTGGGCTATTTAGCGGGCTTTCGAAGCGACGTGACAGAAATGAAAAATGCGGAAGAACTCCTGAAGGCCACGCTTGATGAGGTCGATCAGGCGATTATTACCTTTACAGAGGATGGAGAGGTTAGGTCGCTAAACAGCATTGCTGTTTCCATGTTTGAGCATGAGACTCATACAACGACCGAGAATATTGGGATGTTCGTAAATGCCCATGACTTTCACCGAATAGCGACAACTGACTTTGCGCACACCCAACCGCTGGAGTCTCGCCGCAACGGTTTCTCCTATTCACTGCCATTGCGGAAGCGATTGTCGGGGTGGTTTGATGCCCGCGTAAAAATCATCGAATTACAGCAAACTAGTCAGCGGATTTTCATGGCGGTTATCACCGATACATCTCAGGAGATAGGCTACCAGAATCGGATCGCCGCCTTGGGCGCGGCGGTGGAGCAGCTAAACGCCGGCATCGCATTGTTCAACGAGAATGACTCCCTAATCTACAGCAATGACAAGCTACAATCCCTCATCCAGCTTCACGATGGTAGGCACGTAACGGGAATGCATTACGCGACTTTTGCGCGACATATTGCGAGCCACTCATCAATCACACACCTGAGCGGGAATGACTCGTCAGTTTTTAGAGGGATTCTTAGCTTTTTTTATGAACCCAAAAAACCTATAGAAGTTCAAACCAATGACAATAAAACGCTGCGTATAGAGGGGCAGAAGCTGGTTGGCGCGCATTCCATATTCATCTTCTCCGATATTACTGAGATGCAGCATCAACGCGCTCAACTCGAACAGGCGACCAAGCTTGCAACCCTCGGCGAAATGGCCACGGGCATTGCGCATGAGATTAACCAGCCACTCAATGCGGTCAAGCTTATGGCAGAAAATATTCGGCGGGGCATGGAAATCAACAGCGAAAAAACCCAAGGGCGAGTCGCCGACAAGATGCAACAAATCATCGCTCAGATTGATCGGGCTGCAACGATCACAACCCATATGCGAAAATCTGCTCGAAATGCCACTGAGGAAGATTTATTTTCTGAAATCCCCGACACAGTCGCCGGGTGTCAAACCATGCTCGCATCCCGCATGCGCCTCGAGGACATTGAGTGGCTGGTAGCGTGCGAAGAACCACTGCCTCCAGCGGCAATTCACCCGCTGCGTCTCGAACAGGTACTACTTAACCTCATGGGCAATGCCATGGACGCCATTGCGTCAACGAAGGCTGATCAGAAGTGGATCAGGGTGGAAGCGCATCAAGGAGAGCGCGATACTGTATCGCTGAGCATTGAGGACTCAGCGGGCGGCATACCTGAAAATGTCATACAGCGAATATTTGAACCCTTTTTTACCACCAAAGAAGTTGGCAAGGGAACCGGGCTCGGGCTCTCCATCTCTTACAATATCATCAAGGATGCGGGCGGAGAGCTCACCGTCGAAAACACGCAGCATGGGGCGCGCTTTACTATCGAGCTGCCTAGCACCCAAACAGCACTTCGTACCCAAGCTTCCTGAGACGCGGCACCTCAATCGCAGGACAACGGTCAACTACCAGAGGCATGCCCGCGCTGAGGACCCTTTCCTCCGCCTGCGGATGGCGCACCTCTAGTTGCGTCCAAAGCGCCCCAACACCTACCGGAAGCAACTCCTCGACCAAGGCCGGCAAATGCTCGCTCGCCCTGAAGACATCGACCAAATCTATGGTTTCGCTGATGTCAGCCAAACAAGAAACAACCACTCTATCCAGTATTTTTTGACCCGCCAGCTTCGGATTGACGGGGATGGCATGGACACCCTGCTTGCACCAAAATTCAAAAACCCCATAGCTCGCTCGCGTTTTTGTCGCACTGACTCCAACAACAGCAACCGTCTTTACTGATGCAAACAAGGCGAGTAACTCGCCATCTGTTTCGATACGCATCTTATGAGTCGGACCAGGTTGGTTCCCGCTTTTCGATAAAAGCTCGACGCCCCTCAACGCCATCTTCTGTCGCAGTCAATGCGTCGCGCATGACACGATTGGCATGAGCAAAGGCCTCGTCCAGGGGCATTTCAACCTGCGTGTAGAAGGCCACCTTGCCATCGCGAATGCTTTGGGGAGATCGCGATGCAATTTTTTCCGCAAGCGCTTGGGTCTCAGGTCGCAGATCCTCAGGTGAAACATGCCTATTGATTAAGCCGAAATTGACTGCGTCCTCGGCAGAAAACATATCGCCCGTAAGCGCCATTTCCATCGCGTGCTTACGCGACAGGTTGCGCCCTATGCCCACCAACGGCGTCGTACAAAAGGCGCCTATGTTGACGCCGGGCGTGCAAAATCGGGCATCGGATGCCGCGATGGCAAGGTCGCAGGCGGACACGAGCTGGCATCCAGCCGCCGTCGCGGTGCCCTGGACGCAGGCAATTACTGGCTTGGGTGCCCTCACAATGCCGGTCATCATGGCGGCACAGTGTGCGAGGATATTCTCAATTCGACCCGCGAAATCCTCCTGCCCTTCGTCAGCTCCCCGCTCCATCTCTTTCAAATCGTGGCCCGCACTGAATACGGGGCCCTCCGCGGAAATCACGATCACCCGGATACTGCTATTGGTATAGGCAGACTCCAGGGCACTGGTTAAGGCCTGGATCATGGCAAGAGAGAGCGGGTTTCGCTGGTCGGGGCGGTTGAGACACAGCCAGGCGACTTGGCCAACCCGCTCTTCTTTCACAAATGGCATTGACATGGTCTTTCCTCAGACGCAACGTGAGACAGCCACACTTTTTCCTCAGCTGCGCACATGAACCAGCGCACTTGTTGCAACGCGCCTGTTATATCACACTCAGGGTTTACCCAGATGGGCTTTTGTTAAATGGACAATACCATCTCGACAGCCTCATTTTCCATCGATTGGCCGTCTGTCGTGCTCACCTGCCTGGTGATTGCAGCGCTGTTAGAATCAGTAGCGCCCGCCAGGCGTTCCGAGCAGCTGCCAAGACGTTGGCTTAACAACATTGGTCTCGCGATTATCACCTACTGCTTCAGCCACTTTGTTGTTACTGCTTTGATGATTGAGGTGATGCGATCGATTGATCAGGCTCCCCTGATCGACCTGTCATCCCTGCCTTTATGGTTTACTCTCCCACTGGCGGTGCTTACCTACGAGCTGGTTGTGTATACGCTTCATGTCATGAGCCACAAAGTGCCTTTGTTTTGGCGACTGCATGCTATTCACCACAGTGATTCTCAGGTCGACATATCGACCTCGTTTAGGCACCACCCACTTGAATCGCTTATTTCGGTTTTCCCCACGCTCTCGCTGTCTATCTTCTTGGACTTTCCTGTGGAGGCAGTACTGGTGTATCGAGTTCTTGAGCTGAGCCAAACGGTGTTCACTCATGCCAACGTCAGAATTCCTGATGGACTAGAGGCCACACTCGGGAGAGTAGTGGTCACACCGAGATTTCACCGAGGCCATCATTTTGCTGACAAAAAGCACACTGATTCTAATTACGGCGCCGTTGTTCCATGGTTTGACTATTTATTCGGCACCTATGAGAAAACTAATAAAACCAGCGATCTTACCGAGCCTCTCGGTCTAGACCTGTCCGATACAGACAGCACTCGACTGGATCGTTTGCTACTGCTTCCGTTTCAAACAGCCCAAGACGTGGATTGATGACGGCTGGCAGCGTTGTGATTGCCATTCTCTGGCGGCGCGTAGACCAGATCTGTTTTTTATGCTGCAATACAGGCACCTCCAGCTGATGAGAGAGAAATTCCGATGACAAGACACAATGTTTGGACAGGGGCGGCGGCTGCCGTCCTGTGGGGCGTCAGTCAACAAGCCTCAGCAGGCGCATTACAGATTTCGGGACCAGACGTTAGCTGGGAACCCGTGGCGAGTACACCGGTACCAACTCTTAGCACCTGGGCTCTGATAATGATGTCGATTTTATTAGCCATCATTGCGGTACGAACATGGCGGGAAGCTCCAAACGTACTCCGATCTGTGTTAGTAGTGGCCGCGGCGGGCCTTTCCAGTAGTAGCCTGTTGTGGAGTGACGATGCAAAGTCCGGCTCTGCCACGGATATTTTGACGGGTTCAGGGTGCGAAGGATCGATAACCGTCACAGATGCCTTCCATCGCTTGGAAAATAACTGTGGTCAGACGGTAGTGCTTACCGTTGGCAGCTGCGATGAAGGTGAAGTGCTAGGCCATGGCGCGTTACCTAGCTGGGCTGAGACTGGCGATTTGCTTGAGGATGGCTTAATGATAGCGCTGCCCTACTGCGCACCTCCGGTGCGATAGGCATTCATCTCGAGATAGATCCGCTTGCATGAGGTCCGATCTGCAAGCATGACCTGGTGAATCGCCACTACGATCCCACGCCGCCACTTCCGAGTGAATACAGGGAGGCGAGTACACGCGCTGCCCGGCCCCGCGATGCCGCCACGCTCATTGTCGTGCGATACCGGGAAACCCCCGAAATACTGATGGGCAGGCGAGCCGCGTCACACAAGTTCATGCCCAACAAGTTCGTCTTTCCCGGCGGTCGGCTCGATGTGGCTGACCAGCGCTTAAACCTCAAGACCTCACTGGCACCCGAGGTATTGAATCGACTCAGAAAGCACACCAGGGCAACGACCACTGATCAAAAGCTAACGGGGCTTGCCCTCGCTGCAATCAGGGAAACCTTTGAGGAGACGGGCTTGGTGATTGGGAAGCCGGTAAGCACCCAACTCGCAAGCAAAAACACCAGTTGGGCGCGCTATTTTTCACACAGCGTGGCTCCCCCGCTGGAACAACTCGATTTTGTTGCGCGGGCAATTACCCCCACCTATCGGGTTCGACGCTTCGACACGCGGTTTTTTATGACCGATGATGAGTCGATCTATAGAAATCAAGACGGTTTTGCGAAAGCGAGCGGTGAGCTTGAAGAACTCTGCTGGATTCCACTGCCGCAAACCCGGGAACTTGATCTTCCAGGTGTTACTCGATGGGTCATCGATGAAGTCGGCCATCGGATTACCCTCAATGCTCGGGAGCGTCTTCGCCACTCAACACCGTTTGTCCAATTTGTGCGCGGTAGCACGCTGGAAAAATTGCTGTAGTAGCTTACTGGCCATCCACTGCAATCAAAAATCCTGCCGATCCACCACTCGCATAACGTGATCCACCGGATAACGCAGCGATCTGCGCAGCATGAGATTTCGCCCGCTTTTCTGTTACCCTCGTCGCCGTCAATCTCTAACTGCAGCCTCTTATCCAAGGAGCAACGAATATGAGTTTACAGGGCAAAACCCTCTTCATTAGCGGCGCCAGCCGTGGTATCGGCCTCGCTATCGCTAAACGCGCGGCACAGGATGGCGCGAATGTGGCAATAGCCGCCAAGACCGCGGAACCGCACCCCAAACTGCCGGGAACCATCTACACCGCTGCGGACGAAATTAATGAAGCCGGGGGTAAGGCACTCCCTATTCTGTGTGATATCCGCTTCGAAGATCAGGTGCAGGCTGCCGTAAAACAAACCGTCGACGCCTTTGGCGGACTCGACATCTGCGTCAACAACGCCAGCGCGATTAGCCCAACGGCTACGCTTGACACCGAGATGAAGCGCTATGATTTGATGAACGAGATTAACACCCGCGGGACGTTTCTCGTTTCGAAAACCTGTATTCCTCATTTAAAACAAAGCGACAACGCGCACATTCTGAATCTGGCCCCACCGCTCGACATGGATGCCAAATGGTTTGCGCCCCACGTCGCCTACACAATCGCCAAAATGGGCATGAGTCTCTGCACTTTGGGCATGAGCAAAGAGCTGGCAGCTCATAGGATTGCCGTCAACTCGCTCTGGCCACTGACCGCCATCGATACGGCAGCCATTCGCAATGTGTTAGGTGACGATGAGATGGTAAAAGGCTGTCGTTTGGTGTCCATCATGGCCGATGCTGCCTACGCCATCCTGTGCCGTGATGCCGGCAGCTGCACCGGTAATTTCTATATCGATGAGGGAGTCCTCCGCGAAGAGGGCGTAACAGATTTTGAGCAATACGCCGTCGAACCGGGCGCCACCCTGTTTCGAGACTTCTTTGTGCCGGACAACATTGCTGATGCCATGCCCACAAAAACGCTGAGCGCCTATTAGCCAGCCACTCGATGCCCTGCGTTCCGTATTTTTGCTGAGGAACCGCCGGCGTCAGTTGTGTATCATGGCGTTTTTCTTATAGCGCCAGCTTTACGGGCTGGTATGAGCTGAGGATATAGATGACCAACGCATCCCCCGATGTGGTTGTGGCTGCGCTCTACCGTTTTGCCGCCCTGCCCGACTTTGAAGCACTCAAGGACCCCCTATATCGACTCATGATTGACCATGACGTGCGGGGCACGCTGTTGCTGGCAAAAGAAGGCATTAATGGCACCATCGCGGGCTCCCGCCAAGGGATTGACCGGATCATGGATTGGCTCAAAAGCGACCCCCGGTTCGCCGGTCTGGAAGCTAAAGAGTCCTACGTTGACACTCCCCCCTTCTACCGCACCAAGGTCAAGTTAAAAAAAGAAATTGTGACCATGGGGGTTGAGGGCATCGACCCTAATGACATCGTGGGCACTTATGTCGAACCCGCTGACTGGAATGCGCTGATTGCCGACCCCGAGGTGCTTGTGCTGGACACGCGCAACAAATATGAGGTCGATATTGGTTCGTTCGAAAATGCTATCAACCCAGAAACAGACTCTTTTCGGGAATTACCCGCTTACGTTGAAAAGCATTTAGACCCCGTAAAACACAAGAAGGTAGCCATGTTTTGTACGGGCGGCATTCGCTGTGAAAAGTCCACCGCCTTCCTCAAACAGCAGGGGTTCAGTGAGGTCTATCACTTGAAAGGTGGCATCCTGAAATATTTGGAGGAGGTACCGGAAACGGAGAGCAAATGGCGTGGTGAGTGCTTTGTGTTTGACAATCGCGTCGCGGTCAATCACCAATTGGAGAACGGCCAGTACGATCAGTGCCATGCCTGCCGGCGACCGATCACCGAAGACGACAAGCAAAACGTTCATTACAAGCAGGGGGTCAGCTGCCACCACTGCTATCAGAGCCACTCAGTGCAGCAAAGGCAGCGCTATCAAGAACGCGAGCACCAAATCGAGCTGGCCAAGCGGCGGGGTGAAGCGCATATGGGGCACTCCGTGGCGCAAACCATTGCCGAGAAAAAGAGCATCAAGCAGCAAACAAAGAACGCGCAACGCAAAGCTGATCAGAAACAGTGAGCTAGGCTCGGCCGCTCTCGGCCATCCATGGCCTCCGCAGCAGACCAACATTAGGCTCGGCCGCCTTCGGCGGTTCTCACCCGGTCTCAATCCGCAAACAAAAAACCCCCACGCTTGCGCGTGAGGGTTGGTTGTTTGGTGGAGCTAGGCGGGATCGAACCGCCGACCTCAACACTGCCAGTGTTGCGCTCTCCCAGCTGAGCTATAGCCCCACAAGTCTTGTCTGGGACGACAAGGGATGCGCATGCTATTCAGATCATCCCCTCGTGTCAACTTTCACGGGCTCCGCCAACCAACAGGTGTTTTTCCGCCGAATGAGCGTATCCTTACCCCTGTAAACCAACAATGAGCCTGCAATCAGACCCTGGGAGCGAACATGTACTCACGCGTATTACTTGTACTATCGGGAGCCGTTTTTCTGGGCTACGGCGTCTTATCCTGGATAAACCCCGAACTGCCCGCTGAATATGCGGGACTCTTTATTGCAACCCACGATGGCTATGCAGAAATGGCCTCAGTCTATGGCGGCTTGCAGAGTGGGTTTGGCGCCATCCTGATCGCCTCGGGGTTTTTAAAGCCCTACGAGCGCGCTGGCGTATGGCTGATTCTGATCTGTGTGGGCGCGGTCGCGGTCGCTCGGGGCAGCGTGGCGCTTGGAGATCTTGACTCCAGCTTCCAGGTGGCCAACAGCTCTTTGGGTATCGACATGAGCTCGAGCTTCACTGCCTACACTTGGGGTGCTTTGGCTTTCGAGACTTTTGTCGCGCTCTGGGCGGGTCTCGCCCTGCTAGCAACTCGCAAAAAATAGGCCTCGTAGTCCCGTCGCCGCATTAGCCTCGCAACTCGAGGTATCAGCCTGTGCTGCGCCGCTTGCAGGTTGTCTGCCTCAGCAGCTCAGTCGAGCGCGGCGTACTCTTTCTCGAGCCGCTTGGCGGCTTTCTTGGAAACGCCCCCCAACACGTCGATCCCATGCCTCAATCGGGCTCGAGTAATGTCCGCGCCCAGAATCGACATGGAATCTGGCATTGAATAGGCCGCGTTACTGCCGGCGATGGCAATAAACAATGGCGCAAACAAATCCTTCGGTTTTAGCGCCATACTAGTCGCGAGGGATTTCAAGCAATCAAACAATGCACCTCGCTCCCAATTTTGCTGCGCCTCCAAACGCCACAACACGAATTGCAATCGCCTCACGGTCTCCTCCGAAGACTCCGTTAGGTCAGAAAAAGATGTCTCTGTAACGGCCACCTCCCCCGACAACAAATACGCGGACAGCGGAATGAGATCCGACAGCACCTCCATGCGGCCCTGGGCATGAGGCAGGATTTGCATCAGCTTGTCTTTATTCAATGCCCAGTCGCGAAGACGCTGGGCAAGAGATTCAAGATCCAGATCCTCCCGGATCCACAGCCCGTTCAACCACTTGAGTTTCTCGGTGTCGAAAATTGGCCCGCCCAAGGATACGCGGGAAATATCAAACGCTGACTCCATATCTGCCAGCGAAAACTTCTCGCGCTCATCGGGCATGGACCAGCCCATCCTTCCGAGGTAGTTAAGCAGCGCCTCGGGCAAGTAACCCATTTGTTGGTAATAAAGAATGCTCGTTGGATTCTTGCGTTTTGAAAGCTTTGACTTATCGGGATTGCGCAAGAGCGGCAGGTGGCACAGTACAGGCATCTCCCAGCCAAAGTAGCTGTAAAGGAGCTGATGCTTAGGCGCCGAGTTGATCCACTCTTCTCCTCGAATAACATGGGTGATTCCCATTAAGTGATCGTCGACCACATTCGCCAAATGGTAGGTGGGCATGCCATCTGACTTTAGGAGGATTTGTGCGTCGACCATCCCCCAGTCGAGCTCGATCGGGCCGCGCAGCATGTCCTCAATGACGCAAACGCCCTCTTCCTCGGGGACCATCATCCGAATCACAAAAGGATCCCCACGCTCCTTTCTACGCGCCTGCTCATCATCAGGTAGCGTCAAGTCTGAAGGCTTCAGTGCGGTGCTATTACCCGCCTCACGACGAGCCTCCCGCAAGGCGTCAAGCTCCTCAGCGGTGCGATAACAGACGAAAGCGTGACCAGCCTCAACTAACTGCCATGCATAGTCTGCGTAGGACTCCCCGCGCTCACTCTGACGATAAGGGCCATGAGGGCCGCCGACGTCGGGACCCTCGTCCCAGGAAAGGCCAAGCCAAGTCAGCGAATCTAAAATGGCTTGCTCCGCTTCGGGCGTGCTTCGTGCCCGGTCGGTATCCTCGATGCGCAAGATGAACTGCCCCCCATGAGCGCGGGCAAAACAGCGATTGAACAACGCCATATACGCTGTACCAACATGAGGATCCCCGGTAGGTGACGGGGCGACGCGGGTGCGCACGCTCATTGGCTTGGTGCTCCAAAATACGGTGAAGTGCAGAGTTTATCAAAGCCCGCCCACCGAAGTAGCAGTCGCGGTTAAATTGGTACTAATAGGGCCGCCAGCCACAATTAGAGCCACCAGATAGGATCATATGAAATCCAACTTGGATGATGATGCGTCAACCTCGCCGGCCTTCGCTCAACCCGGGCAATTTGTCTGAAATCCCTCTCACTGGCGCGAGAAATTCGGTAGGATGAGCGCTGGTTATCAATGGACTGACCCAACGTGCTGTTAACTCCCACAGATTTAATTTTTCGCCATTTCTTTATCGGTGCGCTCGCGCTTCTGCTGGTCGCCTGCGGCCGCGGTGAGAGCAATGTGGTTCAGGGTAATCGTGACGGAGTGCTTCATTACGGCAACGGTGCGGAACCCCAGGGCCTCGATCCCCACGTCGTGACTGGGGTCCCCGAAAATCACATCATTCGAGCATTGTTTGAAGGCCTCGCCGTAAAAAACCCGCAAACCCTGGAACCCGAACCCGGTGTCGCCGAGCGCTGGGAATTTAGCGATGGCGGCCGGGTTATCACCTTTTTTCTAAACCCCGAGGCCAAATGGTCCAATGGCGAGCAAGTGACCGCGAGCGACTATGTCTGGAGTTGGAATCGTGCCCTGCATCCGGGTACGGGTAACGAATATTCCTACATGCTGTTCCCGCTGGTGAATGCCGAGGCCTACCTCAAAGGAGAGATCTCCGATTTCAGTGAGGTCGGCGTCAAGGCGCTTGATGACACAACGCTGGAAGTCACCCTCAACGCCCCAACGCCTTATTTTGTGCAACTGATGGATCACTACAGCACCTTTGCGGTGCATCCAGAGACACTCCTGCAGTTTGGGGAAATGACCGACCGCTACACTCCCTGGACTCGGGTCGGGAACATCGTCAGTAACGGCGCTTTTACCCTGACCGAGTGGTCTTTGAACCGGCGCATTGTGGTGGAGAAAAGCGAGCACTACTGGGACAGGGATAAGGTCGCCCTCAACTCGGTGATTTTTTACCCCACTGAAAATGTCGTGAGTGAGGAACGCATGTTCCGGGTCGAACAACTGCACTACACCCAAGTTGTACCCTTGGACAAAATTCCCGCCTATCGCCGAATGCCCGAAACGCCGTATGTACAGGCCCCCTACTTAGGCACCTACTACTATTTGATTAACACCAAACGCCCACCCGTTGATGACGCACGGGTCCGCAAGGCCTTGTCGATGGCACTCGACCGAGAGACCTTGGTCAGAACTGTTTTACAAGAGACGGCGGTGCCCGCTTACTCCATCACACCACCCGATACCCTCGGTTACTTTCCACCAAAACTCTTTGACTACGACCCCGAAGAAGCGCGGCGGCTGCTCGCCGAAGGTGGCTATCCTAACGGGGAGGGCTGGCCAGGTCTGGAGATCCTCTACAACACGCAGGAAGCCCACCGAAAAATCGCGGTGGCAATCCAGCAAATGTGGAAGAAGGAGTTAAACATTGATGTCACTCTGTCCAATCAGGAATGGAAGGTATATCTGGATTCCGTCACCCAAATCGATTTTCAAGTGGCTAGACGAGGCTGGATTGGCGACTACGTTGACGCCAATAACTTTCTTGATCTTTTCATTACCGAAGGCGGCAACAACAATACTCACTATAGCGATCCGGTCTACGACGATCTAATCCTATATCGCGCGCCCAAAGCAGAAACACGTGAAGAACGTTACCGCCTGTTTGCGGAGGCTGAAACCATGCTGATGGAAGAGATGCCCATCATCCCCATCTATACCTACACCAGCAAACACCTGATCCACCCGAGCGTTGAAGGCCTCTATTCGAACTTGATGGACTCGCTTAACCTTAAGTATGTGCGCTTGGTGCCAGGACGGCGCTTGCCGGGGAGTGACCAGTAATGCTGCGCTTTATGTTGATCCGGATTCTCCAAGCATTACCCGTCATTTTTGTGGTCATTACCGCCACGTTTTTTCTGGTCCGCTCAGCACCGGGCGGCCCCTTCGATCAGGAAAAGGTAGTGATCCCCGAGGTCAAAAAGGCGCTTGAGGCACAGTACAAGCTCGACTTGCCACTGCACGAACAATATTTCGCGTATCTGGGGGACTTGGCACAGGGCGATTTGGGGCCCTCATTTAAATACCCCGGCCGTAGCGTCAACGAGATTTTGTTCTCGGGATTGCCCGTGACGGCTGAGCTGGGGTTCTATGCTCTGCTGATTGCCCTGTGCATTGGTGTAACCGCAGGCGTCTTCGCCTCGCTGAGACCCAATACAGCGCAGGATTATATTCCCATGAGCCTGGCTATGATCGGGATTTGCATGCCCTCGTTTTTACTGGGGCCTTTGTTAGTGCTGGTTTTTGGGATCTGGCTCGACTGGCTACCCATTACCGGTTGGGGCGATATCCCGGGCGATAAAATCCTACCCTCTATCACCCTCGGTTCGGCTTATGCCGCGTACATCGCACGGCTCTCTCGTGCCGGCATGCTGGAGATTCTCTCCCAAGACTATATTCGCACTGCGCGGGCAAAAGGCCTACCCGAATGGCTGGTCGTCACGCGCCACGCACTTCGGGGCGGGCTCATTCCCGTCATTGCGTTCTTAGGTCCCGCCTTTGCCGGTTTGCTTGCTGGCTCCTTCGTGGTGGAAACCATCTTTCAAATCCCGGGACTCGGACGTTTTTATGTGCAGGCGGCGTTCAATCGCGACTACACCATGATTTTGGGAACGACCGTCTTCCTATCAACCCTGATCGTGTTCTTTAATTTGGTCAGTGATATCACCGCTGCGTGGCTCAATCCGCGTCTTCGCGCCCAGTTCAAGGGAGGAAGCCGATGAGCACCGAAACCTCGCTTAGCCTGACCGATGCCGAGCAGGGTTCTTCGCTCTGGCACGACGCTTGGATACGCCTCAGCAAAAACAAAATGGCCGTTGGCGGCGGATGTATTCTTCTGACATTCATTTTGGTCGCGCTGCTCACACCATGGATCGCCCCCTACAGCTATGAAGCGCAGAATCTCGATTTGGGCGCCAGTCCTCCGTCGCCGGCTCATTGGCTGGGTACCGATATTTTCGGCCGGGATGTGCTAACCCAAATCATGTATGGGGGGAGAGTCTCCCTCGCCGTCGGCTTTATCGCTACAGGCGTCGCGCTGATTATCGGCGTCACCTGGGGAGCCATTGCAGGCTACGTTGGCGGGCGGATCGATGCGGTCATGATGCGCCTTGTCGATATTCTTTATGCGCTGCCCTTTATGATTTTTATCGTGCTCCTGATGGTGATCTTTGGACGCAACGTGCTGCTGCTGTTCCTCGCAATCGGCGCAGTGGAATGGTTAACCATGGCAAGGATCATGCGCTCGCAAGTCCAATCCCTGCGCCAACAGGAATTTGTCGAAGCCGCAGTGTCGTTGGGGCTCTCCCCCGCGACGATCATCAGACGTCATGTGATACCCAATGCCCTTGGCCCTATCATCGTCTACACCACCTTGACCATTCCCTCGGTCATGCTGCTCGAAGCATTCCTGAGTTTCCTCGGATTGGGTATTCAACCCCCGCAAACCTCCTGGGGCCTGCTGATCAGCTACGGGGCCGAAACCATGGAGGAGTATCCGTGGCTTCTGCTGTTCCCCGGGCTTGCCCTCACCATCACCCTGTTTTCGCTGAACTTTCTCGGTGACGGCTTGCGCGACGCCCTCGATGTCAGAGGGTCAAAGGACTGATCATGAGCTTACTTAAAGTCGATAACTTATCGGTGAGTTTTCACACCCGCAATGGCAGTCATCAGGCGGTCAAAGACGTCAGTTTTACGGTAGAGCCGAGGGAAATCACCGCCATTATTGGGGAATCAGGCTCGGGCAAATCGGTTTCCTGTTACGCCATGTTGGGGCTCGTGCCCACACCACCCGGTCGTATAGATAGCGGCACCGCTCTCTTTGAAGGCGCTGACTTGCTTGCGCTTGGCGAGCGCGAACTGCGGGCAATCCGCGGTCGAGATATTGCCATGATCTTTCAGGACCCGATGACCTGTCTCAACCCTTTTATGACTATTGGGCAGCAGCTGATTGAGCCGCTCCAATTGCACAAGGGGCTCACAGCCAAAGACGCCAAGGTCCGTGCTATAGAATTACTCGATGAAGTTGGCATCCGAAGTCCTGCTGACACCTTTGACAGCTACCCGCACGAATTTTCTGGCGGTATGCGCCAACGGGTGATGATCGCGATGGCGCTCATCAACGAGCCCAAGCTGCTGATCGCTGATGAACCCACCACCGCTCTGGACGTCACGATTCAAGCGCAAATACTTCGGCTAATTGCAGATCTTCAAAAAAATCGCGACATCGGCGTTCTTTTTATCTCCCACGACCTCGCGGTTGTTGCCGATATCGCCGATCAAATCATCGTGATGGAGCAAGGCGTCATGGTGGAACACGGCTCGCCCGACGCTATCTTCAACCACGCGCAACATCCCTATACACAAAAACTGCTCGCTGCGATTCCCTCAGGCCATCGAACTGCGGAACGCATTAAGCCGGACCCGCTGATTGCAGTGACTCATCTGAGAACGTGGTTCTATCCGAGCAACGCTCGAGAACCTGTAAAAGCTGTGGATGATGTATCACTGGAGATTCATCGCGGCGAAGTCCTCGGGCTTGTGGGCGAAAGTGGTAGCGGCAAGTCGACGCTGGGACGGTCGCTACTTCGACTCGCTCCCATCACCGAAGGGTCAGTGGTGTTTGATGGAACCGATTTGACGCAACTTGAAGGCAATCCACTTAAAGCATTTCGTCGCCGCATGCAGATGATTTTTCAAGACCCCTTTGCCTCTCTGAATCCGCGCATGACGGTCTATGACACGCTGGCCGAGCCCCTACTGCTCCACAAAATTTGCGACCGCAAGAATCTCGATGCGGCGATCGCGACACTGATGGATGATGTAGGGCTGGCGAGAGCCTTCATTCGAAAATACCCCCATGAATTTTCAGGCGGCCAACGTCAGCGGATCGCGATTGGTAGAGCGTTGGCCACCAAACCGGAATTCATTGTTGCGGATGAGCCAGTATCGGCGCTGGACGTTACCATTCAGGCACAGATCCTGGAGTTACTGGTTGCGCTCGGCCGTGAGCATGGATTGACGATGCTGTTTGTTTCTCATGATATGGCCGTCATTCGACAAATCGCCGATCGGGTAATCGTGATGTACCAGGGCAAACTCGTTGAGCAAGGAGATACGGAGGAGGTCTTTGGACACCCAAGAGAGGCCTATACGCAGTCGCTGCTTGCGAGCATTCCTGGCGGAGCCCTTTCCGCCTAATCAGTCCTTGATAATCGCTTGCTGTCTCAGAGGGTAAAGCCTCCATCGATGGTCACGAGCTGTCCCGTCACGTAGTCAGAACCCTGAATGATCGACATGATGCTATCCGCCACATCCGCCGGCTGCACCACGTGCTGCAGGGGCGCTTGGGCCTTGAACTGATCTTTCAGTGCCTCGTAGCGCTCCGCGTCACTGCCTCCCCAGGTTGAGAACGCCCAGTCTCCATCGATCAAACCTGGTAATACCGCGTTGACGCGGATGTTGTCCCTGCCAAAGGCCTTGGCCAGAGATCGAGTCAAGCTATTCATACCCGCCTTGGAGGCACAATAGGCAATGGAGCTGCCGCTCGCACTCTGGCTGGCAATACTCGATGTCATCACAATTTCACCACCGCCGGCTTTTTGCAGATGCGGAATCGCCGCACGGGACATAAAGAAAGCGCCCATTAAATTTACCCGCAGCGTCCGTTCCCAAATCTCTGCGCTGAGGCCCGCTAAATCATGGTGAGGAACGAAGGTTGTACAGCCGGCGTTATTCACTAAAACGTCGATACCACCGAACTCGGTAATGGCCGCCGCCACTATACGAGCACAAGCAGCGTCGTCACTGACATCACCCTGAACCGTACTAGCACGCCCTCCCGCCGATACAATGGCATCCTGTGTCTCGATTGCACCTTGTTCGGATGTGTTGTAGTTGATGACAACACTGGCTCCCGCACTCGCCAGTTTCATGGCCAGTGCCGCACCCACCCCGGAGCTTGCACCTGTGATCACGGCAACTTTGCCACTGACGTTCATCGCTTTACTCCATGCAAAAGAAATCCATCCTACAAAGCTTATCGGCTCGGGCCGGCGCACTGTTGCAAATCTGTCCCGGCGGACACCTTTAACCGCTATGTCGACGCGTCTCGATGTGTTAACACATAATCCAATCCATTTCTACGCAAACTGTCTTTGACCCACTCGACATATCAGCAGGTCGCTCTCAGTTACCGCATAATCTCGACTAAGGATTGTACTGACCGTGCGCCAACAACTTTCCATCGCGTCAGGAGTCAAGGTCACCCGCGCCCACCCCCGATGTTCTGACTCCATTGCCACCAGCTCGCTGCTGCTCGCCAACAGCAAAGCTTGAAGCTGCTCGGCGGGTAGGGGAAAGTAATTTTCAATCCCCGGACTGGAGATACCCGGACAGCCAACCTCAACGCCCACAGGAAGTCCTGCTGCATCACGTAAGTTGAAGGCCCAGCCATTATGGGTATCCCCCGCCACGATGACGGGATTGCTGGCGTCCTCCAGCAAGCGGGTAAAGACTCGATCTCGACTGGCAGGATAACCATCCCAGGCGTCGAGATTCATAGGTAACTGATAGCCCGAGAGTTTTACCATGTTGCCTATGTAGTCCCTGCTCCATTCGGGCAGATCAACTTGGTCGAGCATCTCCTGCGAGAGTTCGGGCATGATGAGCTTACCCATTAGCACCTGCTGACCCACAAACTGCCAGGTTGCACCCCGACTTTTACTCGCAGCAAGCTGATTACCGAACCAGTGATACTGGTCTCCTCCCAACATCGTCCTCGCTGGATCATTTAAGCGAGCCTCTCGAAACTGCGCCGGTGAAAGCTGGGCTTCCATCAAGTCACGTCGATAATCAAGCTGCTCATCGCGACCCACGAGGCGAGTATCAAGCATAATGATGTCGGCGAGGCTTCCTACCTTGAAAGAGCGATAAATAGGCCCCTGATCGGTCTGGGCCGGCGTTCTGATCGGCAACCACTCGTGATACACCCGTCGAGCAATCGCAATCCGCAGCGCAAAATCCCCCTCTCCCTCATTATGATTTTGCGCACCGGCTTTCCACGTGTTGTTTGCCAGCTCATGATCATCCCACACACAGATCCAGGGGTGGGCGGCATGCGCTGCCTGCAAATCGGGGTCGGTTCGGTAGTGCCCGTAGCGCTGCCGGTAATCCTCGAGGGTTAGAATTTCATGCGTCGGCTGAAGCCCCCGCCCCAGTTCTTCCACCACGACAGGATTGCTGTAACCGTCTACCGCGTATTCATAAATGTAGTCGCCAAGGTGCATGACCATATCGATCGGCGCCTCGGCGATATCGCGATAGGCATTGAAATAACCCTGCGGATAATTCGAACAAGAGCAGACGCCAATTGAAAATCGATCGCAGCGGCCCGCCGGCAAGGTTCGCGTACGACCCGGCGGCGAGATCACTCCGTTGAAAATAAATCGATACCAATAGTGTCTGTCGGGCGCCAGACCCACGGCATCTATTTTGACGGTGTTGTCTCGTTGTGGGTCGGCAATAGCACGGCCTTCTGCAACGACGCGTTCAAAGCCGTCGTCACTGGCTACCTGCCAGCGTCCTTCGAGATGCTCCAGTATGCCGCTCGAGGGCAGCACCCGCGTCCAAAGAATGACCCTGTCCGCCAGGGGATCACCACTGGCCACGCCGTGGGTGTAATAGGCACTGGCCTCGTCATCGATCGCGAACCCGCGAAGGGATGCTGCGCCAAGCGTGGCGGTCACCCCGCGAATGGCATCTCTGCGCCCAACCGTAAATGTCGTCATAGCGCTACCTCACCGAAAAAACCCATATCCTCAGGAAGCATACGCTATCCAGAGCCAGCGTAACCGGTTAAAACAGATCGCCCGGCCGCATACTTAGGGTGAATCGAAAGAAGGGGCTGCTCGATACATCAAACTCAATACCATCGGATTCGCCGCCCTCTGACAATTGCAGGCTGCGCATGCCGCCCACCCCCACGCTCAATCCACCCCACAAACTGCCATATAACCGCCGTTGGTATTCAAGTCCAAGATCAAACGCATTAAGGTCCACCGCAACTTGGCCCGTTCCGCCGTTGATGGCCCAACCCGAACCCGAGTAGAGCCCCCCCAACCCAACAAACCAATCGCGACTGGGGGACCAAATCACCTGGGGCCAGGGCAATATGCCACTCACAGTCCAATCAGGGCTAAGCGTCCACGACACACCCACGTAGGGAAGCAGGTAACTTTCCAGAGATGAGGTACTGCCAAATACCCCAAACATCCACCAGATATCCGGATTATGGGTATAACGCGCAAAGCCACCGCCCATGGTTTGCCAGTAACTCTGGCCATTGGGAAGGTCCGTGTCGTTATAGAAAGGGAGGACAAAAGCGAGGCCCTGCCAGGCTTCATTCACCTGCTTTACGTAGCCCACGCCCACTGCGGCGCTGGTGACCGTGAAGTCATCGAGTTCAAGCGGGTTTTCCGGCTCAAGTGAAAATCGGCTGCTGCCCGCGTACATGCCCAGAATAAGCGCATCGGTTGACGAGGTGAGAAACGGCAGGCCCGCGGCCAGGCTTCCGCCGGACTGCTGCATATTGAGTGGGGTGCCGGGCTGAGTAAAATCTCTGATGCTAGCCTCATCGTAAACCGCACCCCCGGTATAGGCCAGAGGGAGAAACGGCGCCTTAGAACGCGAGCGCGTAAAAACCAGTGATGAGTTTGCAAAGGCCTCGGCTTTGCGATCGACGTACCGGCCCAACCACGTGCGCGGCTCCTCTATTTCCTGAGGTAAAATAGCCTCTGACTCGAGGTCTGCGGCCACCCCATGAGTCGCTGCCAACGCGACAAGACTAGCAAGCAAAAGGCGGCACCACCGTCTCGCCTCGCCTCGCCGACCTTCCTGTCCCGTCCTCATTGCCACCCCACCAATTTCGCCCCAGCGTTTTCCCGGACACAACCACCACCGCCGTCAGCGGCCCGAGACAACGCCGATTCAGCAAACTTCTGTTATTGTACGACCTCGCACGCGAGCACCAAACCGCCACGGCCCATTTTCAATGTCTATTGACGTCAACAATTCTCAGGACTCATCCATG
>Ga0181606_10000981_pt1 | contig 24459 bp, 19 predicted proteins | sample 041ome_10_FD_132994 | JGI IMG/M metagenome (GOLD analysis project Ga0181606, IMG submission 132994) | Coastal salt marsh microbial communities from the Groves Creek Marsh, Skidaway Island, Georgia - 041412US metaG (megahit assembly) | ecosystem: Environmental > Aquatic > Marine > Intertidal... | reverse complement strand
GTCGCCAGTTTCGCCTCACCGACGTCCACGGCCACGTTGTCCGCGGCATCCTCGCCTAACCGCAGAGGCCTTCTCAGCTCTCGAACCCTCTCAGTACAGCGAGAGTGAGCACACCATCCATCGCAGCGAGGGGAAGCCCGATGCGGATCCGACGGTGTGGGTCTGCGAGTGGAGCCTGGAGGGCGAGAGCGAGCAGAACCTCGAGTGAGCGAAGGCCCATGGAGGGGCCGCAGCGAGCGTCCGGCGGAGACGCGTTGGGCTCCCCCGAGCGACCACGCCCAGCGGCCGAAGGCCATGAAGAGAGGTGCAAAGCCGGCTGCGGGGCGGCAGATGTCTCGTCGCTGGACTTTTTCGCCACAAGACCGGACAACGCTGCCACCTCAACAAAGCGGCGAAAAACTCGCAACGCTCCTCGAGCACCCGCCGTCCCCTCCGCCTCGGTGAGGCTTCAAGAGCTCAGTCCTCGAGGTTGAACAGCCGCTTTAAGGCGTCAAGAAGCCCATGCGGTGGGCCGGCATGACTCTCGTCGCGGAGCGACACCAGCGGTGGATGGAGGAGTTTGGCCGCATAGCGGTCGAAGGCCTTGCGGATTTCCAGGCGTGCAGCCGAATCGAGTTCGGGCAGCTTGCGGAAGAGTCGCTCGAGTTCTGCCTCACCCGTTTCGTTCCAGCCAGCCCGCAGCTGCTCGATGACGGGACCGGTGTGCCGGTGGTGGAGCTCTGCCATAAAGCGGCTCGTCTCTTCTTCCACGATGGCTAGGGCAGCGGGAATCTCCCGTTGTCGCTTTTTCCGGTTGGCTTCACAGGCAGCCGCAAGGTCTTCGATCGAGTAGAGCCAGACACCGGGCCGGCTGCTGATCGCTGGATCGAAGTCGCGAGGGACTGCCAGGTCAAGCACAACGAGCGGTCGGCCACCGCGGGCAGATTCGATTGCTGTATAGCGGGTTGCATCGACGACGGGCTCGCTCGCCCCGGTGGTGCTCACGACCAGGTCGGCCATCGCGAGCTCTTCATTGAGGCATGACCACTCAACAGCAACACCACCAAGTTTGCTCGCCAGTTCTGTCGCACGTTCCAGGCTGCGGTTGAGCAGCACAATATGCCGAGCACCTCCATCCTGGAGATAGCGGAGCGTTTCTGCGGCCATCTTGCCGGCGCCGAGCAGGAGCACTCGCTTGTCGTCAAAACGCTCAAAAACTCCACGGGCAAAGTCCGCGACCGCAACACTGGGAATCGAGAGCCGCTCCCGGCCAATGGCTGTTTCACTCGCCACTCGCTTCGCGGTGCGGAGTGCCGACTGAAACATCTCGCTTGTCAGCGGGCCGGTGGAATCGCGTTCACGGGCCATGGCCCATGCCTGTTTGACCTGCGAGAGAATCTGCGGCTCGCCGAGCACCATGCTGTCGAGGCCACTGGCAACACCGAACAGGTGCCGCACTACTGCCTGATCGACCTGGCAGTCAAGATGTCCAGCGAGGTCGCCTGCATTGATGCCACGACACTCCGCAAGAAACCGCAGCAGCTCTTCTGACGTTGGCGGCGGTGACTCCTGCTCACCCGCCGTGTAGAGCTCAACCCGATTACAGGTCGAGAGCAGCACAAGTTCACGGCCGGGGAAACAGTCCCGGAAGCGGCCAATCGCCTCGATCGCCTGATCGGTGGTGAAGGCCAGCCGCTCGCGAATTGCGAGGGGAACACTGCGGTGAGTAGCTCCGAGCAGGGCAAGCGTCATGGCCTGTCCTCCTCAGCCGTCGCGGGCGACGTCTCCGACGTCTCAGTGGGCGTCAGCGTGGCAATGGGTGAACGTCCGTGACGGCTACTCCCCACCAGACCCCAGCTCATCGAACCGGCCAACACAAGCAGGCTTACCAGCGACAGCCAGGCTCTGACCCGAGGCCCTTGAGGTCGGTGCGCCAACACTCGGGCGATGACGGCAGCCAGGATCAGCCAGCCCACAAGCAGTCCCATGCGGAGCACCACAGGATCATTCCAAGGCACCGTCTCGAGCAGACCGCTTTGCTGATTGATCGCGTTGAGCACCATCCCAGAGAGAAAGCCTGCCGCCCCCGTCGTGGCCGCGACGACCATGCTCCGACCGGTCAACGCCGCGAGCTTTTCCAGGCTTGGCATCCGAAAGCCTTGGGCCGGCGTCGTCTTCCGGGACAGCCGGCCTGCCTGAATCAGCCACATCAGGCCGCCAACAGCCCCAACTGCCACCGCCACACTGGCGGCAAGATTGAAGCTCCCGTGGATCATGCCCCAGGCCTGCGTTGCAGGGCTCTGCGGAAAGGGCACACGGCTGGCCACTTCTGCCCGACCGATCAACAGCAGCACAATCGGGAGGAAGAACAGCCCGACCGGTGTCTTGGGATTGGCCAGCGTTAGCCAGAGGGAGCCCATGGCGAGGAGCCAGGCCGCCAGCAGATACCAGTCAAACTCGCTGGAGAGCGGAACTGCCGGCTCATTGATGGCCCGCCAGAGGAGAAACAGCGTGTGGGCCAGCAGGCCTGCTGCGGCAAAGCCGACGAGGGCTGCACCGCGAACCCCCGAACGAAAGAAGAGTCGCGAGGCTTCAAAGGCCAGTGCCACCGCATAGCTTGCGGCAAAACAGACCACTGAAATCCCTGCTACGAAATCTCCCATTCCCGGTGTTGTCTCCACTTCGATTCGAAACCAAGTTAATTGTAGTTACCCAGCCGCCGAAAACAGAGAAGCGACCAAGACTTCGCACGAAGCGGGCTTTTTTTCGCAGATCACCCAGTTCTCTACGCAAGCCCCCTAAGTTGACCTATGCCTGACCAAGCCACCCAGACAGCACAATCGACACAGCCCTGGGACGACTCTCTCGTGATGCGGGCCTGCCGTCGGGAGCCCGTCGAGCGGACCCCCGTGTGGCTGATGCGACAGGCGGGCCGCTATCTGCCTGAATACCGGCGTGTCCGCGAAAAGGTCAGCTTCAAAGAACTCTGCACCACGCCCGAGCTCGCGACTGAGGTGATGATCGCCACCGTCGAACGACTTGAGGTCGATGCGGCGATCATTTTCAGCGATCTGCTGCCGATCCTCGAACCGATGGGCATGGACCTCGACTATCCCGTGGGTGGTGGGCCCGTGATCCACAACGCCCTGCTCGACCCTCGGGATCTCGCCCGTCTCCAGGAGTTGGAGGATCTTTCCTCGCTCGATTTTGTGTTTGAGACCGTGCGGCAGACGCGGGCTGCCTTGAATCCCCAGCTGCCGTTGATCGGCTTTGCGGGATCACCATTCACGCTCGCTGGCTACTGCATCGAGGGTGGCACCAGCCGGTCATGGAGCCGCACCAAGACGGTGATGTACCGCGATGAGGGTGCCTGGAACGCGATGATGTCTCGGCTCGCCCGCGGCATCAGCCGCTACCTGCTCGCTCAGATCGATGCCGGCGCCCAAATCCTGCAGGTCTTCGACAGCTGGGTTGGATGCCTGGGCCCAGACGACTACCGTCGCTATGTGCTGCCACACACCGCTGAGGCGATTCGCGAGGCGGCCACGCGGGTGCCAGTGATTAACTTCGCCACCGGCAATCCGGTTCTGCTGCCGCTGCTTGCCGAGGCAGGAGGCAGTGTGATCGGGATCGACTGGCGGATTGATCTTGGTGAGGCGCGTCGAGTTGTCGGCCCCGACCGCGGCGTGCAGGGCAACCTCGATCCAGCCATCCTGTTGAGTGATCGCGAAACGGTCCGCCGGCGAACCCTTGAGGTCCTGCAGTCAGCAGGCGGCACTCCTGGCCATATCTTCAACCTCGGTCACGGCGTGCTTCCACTGACACCAGTCGACAACGTGCTCGAACTGATCGCCACGGTGAAGGGCGGCTGAGACACGGCGTTGGTGTTCAGAGCCGGTGGGGCTAGACTTGCGGGTTCGCCCTTGAAGCCGCACCACCTGCCTCGCTCTGCATGACCAGCCTCGCACAACGTCTTTTTCATCTCTTTGAGCCGTCCGATATCGAGCGGGCGAACCAGGAGATCCGTCCGATTCAGGTTTCGTCGCCCCGCGTCGGCCAGGTAAAGGCTGTCGTGACAGACGAGCAGGGCATCAGCCACGACGTGCTGCTAGAGCTCTCCGCGACGCGACGCGGCGGCATGACACTTGAGACCCGCAGCACCAGCCGCCGTGGCAAGGCCGGCTTGCCGTGTGCGGAGCTCGCTGCGGTGCTCCTGGAGGTTGACCGTCGTGGCTTCTTCTCAGGTGTCCACGAACACACTCCCATCGAGCTCGACGTCCTCGCCGACGAAGATGCCGAGGAAGACGAGCTGCTCGATCTGCCTGCTGACGAGGTGGACAACGCCGCAACGGATGAGTCAAGCTCGAGCGGCAACGCTGGCGACGCATCCGACGAGGCCGACGATGAACCACGTGTAGCCGCACCGGTCGTTCAGCCAACTCGTCAAACCTGGCCATCAGGCAGGCAGCCGGCCTGGTCGGTCGACCTCGAGGCCCGGCGACGTCTGGTGGAGCCGGCAGTCCGCACACGCTCCTTCGCGCTCGGCGACTCTCGGAAAAACGGTGGTGGCCTCGTTTTTCTGCTCGACATCAACGCCTCCACCGAGACACGAGGCGTGCTACTCACTCCGGCTCGGATCACGGTCGATGTCGCGGGAAACGCCACTGGACGCCCGAAGCCCGTGGTGATCGACGCTGCCGTTCGTGAGCAGCTCGATGTGCATGAGCGGGCGATGCTGGCAGAGCTGCTGGGAAGCTCAGCTGTTATCGACCGCGGGCTCTCCGAGGCAGTTGCCTCGTCGGAAGTCTCCCGTATTCGGATCGACGAGTCAGCCGTGGCCACGCGTCTATCTTGGCTCTGCGAACGGGGTCGTCTCCTGTTTCAGCCAGAGCCGAGGCGAAACCCAGAGCTGGCGATTCCACTGGCCTGGGATGGCAGCCGCCCCTGGCAGTTCTCGCTGGTGGTGGGACCCGATGATGCTCCGGTCACAAGCGACGACGAATCAAAGATCACCAAAAGCGGCGAAGCAGCACCGGCCATCAAGCGGCCTGGCAAGGCAACGCTCGAAGGCATGCTCACTCAAGGGAGCCAGCGGCGGCCGCTGAGCTCCGCCCGGGCGATTCTCCGCTGCGGACTCGCGGTGTTTGACGATCGGCTTGCCCGCGTTGAGCTGGGCGCCGACGTCGGCTGGCTTGAGCAGTTTGAGCGTCGCGGCCAGATCGAACTGCCTGGTCAACATATCGACGGTCTGATTGAACAGCTGGCCGGACTGGCCAATCCACCGCGACTCGTGCTGCCGGCGTGGACAGGCTGGAGAGTTGAGTCTGGGACACCACGCCCCAAACTCCTGTTGGATGACTCGCCAGCGGTCAGCACGGAGACGGATGGCACGACCACGCGACGTCGGCGTCAGCAGCGAGTACGGCTCGCGGGCCGCGTCTGGTTTGACTACGGCGGCATCCTGGTAGAAGCGGACGATCCGGCGGGTGGGGCGGCCGACGTGACCAACCACATCCTGGTATTGCGAAACCGGGAAGCGGAACGGTTTGCCGTTGCCGAGCTGCCACGGTTTGGCGGCCTGAGTCCCAAAGATGCCGCCGCCGGCCATCATGTGGAGATCGCTCGCGAACGACTCGACGCCTCGGTCGCTCAGCTTGCCGCCGTCGGCTGGTCGGTGGAGGTGGCGGGCCGCCGCTACCGTCCTGCGGGCAGCATGGCCTGGCATGTGACCAGTGGCATCGACTGGTTTGAGCTCTCCGGCTCGCTCGACTTCGGTGGGGTGACCGTTGAGATGCCTGCCTTGCTGGAGGCGATCGCCCGGGGTGACCGAGCGGTCGAGCTGTCTGATGGCTCGATGGGGATTCTCCCCGACGACTGGCCGGGGCAGCTTGAGCCATTGGTGGCGTTGGCACAGAAACAAGACGGGCGGCTGCGTTATGGACGCATGCAGGCAGCGCTGCTCGACGCCCTGCTGGCGAGCCAGCCGAGCATCCGGGTTGACGAAGCCTTCGAACGGATTCGGGAAGAACTCACCAGCGGCGAACGCCCTCAGCCAGAAGCCGAGCCCGAGGGTTTCCAGGGAACTCTCCGGCAATACCAGAAAGAAGGTCTCGGCTGGCTCGTGTTCCTCGAAAAGATGGGCCTGGGTGGCTGCCTTGCCGACGACATGGGTCTTGGCAAAACGATCCAGGTGCTCGCGATGCTCCTCCGCCGGCAGCAGAAGGTGGCTGCCGAAGGCCTCGGTCATCATCCCTCAATGGTCGTCGTTCCCAAGAGTCTGATCTTCAACTGGATGGAAGAGGCACAGCGGTTTGCGCCGCAGCTGAAGGTGGTCAACTACACCGGTGCCGCCCGCAAAGAGCACAGTGAGACACTCGCCGAAGCCAACCTGATTCTCACCACCTACGGCACGCTGCGTCGCGATGCCGTCGAGCACCGCCAGCTTGAGTTTGACTATGTCGTGCTCGATGAGGCACAGACGATCAAGAACGCTGGTAGCCAAGCGGCGAAGGCCTGTCGCCTGCTGCGAGCCCGTCACCGCCTTGCCGTGACAGGTACGCCGGTGGAAAACCACATCGGTGAGCTCTGGAGCATCTTCGAGTTTCTCAATCCCGGCCAGCTCGGCACAGCCACCCGTCTGCGTCGGTTTCTCGCCGGTGGTCGGGGTGGCTCCGCAGCCGATATTGTGGCCCGTGCTGTGCGGCCCTACCTGCTGCGGCGAACGAAAAGCCAGGTGCTCACGGACCTGCCAGAAAAAACCGAACAGACCCTCGTGGTGGAACTCGGCAAAAAACAGCGGAAGGCCTACGACGAGCTGCGGGAACACTACCGGCAGGAACTCTCTGGACGGATCAGCCGGATGGGCATTGGCCGTTCACGAATCGCCGTCCTCGAGGCGTTATTGCGACTTCGCCAGGCTGCCTGCCATCCGGGCCTGATCGATGCCTCGGAGAAGGATGAGCCGGGAGCCAAACTCGAGGCCCTGCTCGGACAGCTCGACGAGGTCACCGATGAAGGCCATAAGGTGCTGGTGTTTAGTCAGTTCACAAGCTTCCTGGCGATCCTGCGGCAGCATCTCGATGCCAAGGGCACCACGTACGAATACCTCGATGGGCGAACCACCGACCGTCAGGCACGGGTCAACCGGTTCCAAGAGGATCCTGACTGTCGGCTGTTCCTGATTTCACTCAAGGCTGGTGGCCAGGGTCTCAATCTCACCGCCGCTGACTACATCTACATTCTCGACCCCTGGTGGAACCCCGCAGTGGAGGCCCAAGCGGTCGACCGGGCCCACCGTATTGGCCAGACCCGTCCCGTCTTCGCCTACCGACTGATTGCCAAAGACACAGTCGAAGAAAAGATCGTCAATCTCCAGGCTAGGAAGCGGGAACTTGCCGAGTCGATTGTGCGGGCTGAAGAGGGAATGGCCGCCAGCCTGACCGCTGAGGATGTGGAGCTGCTCTTCTCCTGAGCCCTTTTGGCCCGGCCGCCGCGGTGTCGACGGCGACTGACGTTGCCTCATCGAAAACTCATCTTTGTGCTGGGATGGGTACTTTAGACTTGGGACGTGTCACCAGAAGACCGCTCCCGGAGGCCTCCGACGTGGCTGCTGTACTCACTCGCCGCCCGATCGCTGCTGATGGCTCGTTCCACAGCCCTTTGTCCCGACCACTGCCTGCCCCTCTCCTGGCATGTGCCGCTCCCCTGGCATCAGCTGCACGTGACACGAGAACGGTGAGTCCTCGCTCCGGTAGCTCGCTACGGAGCAGACCAACCAGCGTCGGCGGGAGCAGTTCCTTGGACACCGGTCGATTGCAGACACACAATCCGACTGGTCCGGAAGGTGCTCCCAGGATTCTCGTCGTCGATGATGAAGACGATCTGCTCGAACTGGTGCGGTACAACCTGGCCAAGTCGGGCTACCAAATCTCCTGCGTCTCCAGCGGTGAGGATGCTCTCTCACACGCCAGGCAATGGATTCCAGACCTGATCGTGCTCGACCTGATGCTGCCCGCGGTGGATGGCCTTGAGGTCTGCCGGCGTCTGAAGGCAGATGCCAAGACCCGTGAGATCCCGATCATCATGCTCACCGCCAAGAGCGAGGAGAGCGATGTCGTGCGGGGCCTTGAGCGAGGGGCCGATGACTACATCACCAAGCCGTTTAGTCCGCGGGTGCTCGCTGCTCGCGTGAAAGCCTTGCTGCGTCGCCAGGAAGCTCTGAGAGCCTCTGAACTCGAAACGACCATCGATGTCCACGAACTCTCGATTCACCCAGGCCGCCATGAAGTCACCCTTGCCGGCAAGCTCTTGGACCTCACCTACACGGAGTTTGCCCTGCTGGCATTTCTGGCCAAACGGCCAGGCTGGGCCTACACCCGCATGCAGATCGTCGACGCGGTGAAAGGTGAGGATTATCCTGTCACGGAACGTTCCGTGGATGTTCAGGTAGCCGGCCTCCGTAAGAAACTCGGCCGCTTTGGCTCGTATGTCGAGACTGTCCGCGGCGTTGGGTATCGGTTTCGAGCGTGAGCTCAGACCACCCCTGAGTCCCCGCCCGCTGCCGCCGTCGGACCATGCCTCGTACACGACTTGTCTGGCATCTCTTCGCAAGCTGGTGTGGCCTCATCGCCTGTGGTCTCGTTGCGCTGTCCTGGCTGAGCCTCGTGGAGATGGCCCAGCTTTCCGATGAGAGCGAGTATCAGCGGATGCGACAGGTGGCCACCGCAGCGGCAGCAGCGGTGCAGACCAGATCGATCACCTCAGCTGACGACGACGCATGGCGGTTGACCGCTGAGCAGCTCAGCACGGTCACTAATCTCCAGTTCGAACTGCTCGACCTCTCAGGCTCCCCTCAGGCCATCCCTGCAGCCTCCGTCACATCAACAGTAGCCGAGGCGGCGAGCCGCTCACCCAACGCCCCCCTACCACGACGTACCGATGAAGGTCCACTGGCATCGATACGGGCAGGCGCCAGAGAAGTTCGCACTGACTCCTACGATGCGGAACGCGACCAGCGAGTTCTGACGCTCTTCGTCGCCCTCGACGACAATCGCTCAATCCGTGTCACCTCCGACACCGCCGATCTTGATCAGCGACTACGGTCACGTCAGCATGCACTGCTGCGTGGTTTTCTCATCGCTGCAGCCTTCGCTGTTTTCGCTGGCTATGTGGTTTCCAAGCGGGCTGCCGCAGGGGTCGAAGATCTGGCGAAGTCGGCAAGTATGCTCGCCCGTGGCTCGCTTGATGTGGAGATTCCCACGCCCGATCTCGCTGAACTTGGCATGATTGCCGCAGCAGTCACCGGCCTTCGCGACCAGCTTGTTGAACGCGGCCGCACCATCGGTCGGCAAGGCACTCAGCAGGAAGCCGTGCTGGCCAGCATGAGTGAAGGGGTGCTCGCGGTCGACAATCGCCATCGTCTGCTCAGCATCAACACAGCGGCAGCGTCTCTGCTGGGCATTGAGCCGGGCAGGATGCTCCTGAGGCCGATGCAGGAAGTGATTGCCAACCCTGACCTTCGTCGGTTTGTACTCAAGGCGATCGACTGTCAGGAGCCGGTTGAAGACGACCTCCTCCTCCGCGACGGCCTTCGGGAGCGAACACTCCTGGTCCGTGGCACCGCCCTGCGATCACCACGCGGCACCGACCAAGGTGCGGTGATTGTGCTCAATGATGTGACCCATTTTCGTCACCTTGAAAACGTTCGCCGCGACTTTGTCGCCAACGTCTCTCACGAGCTCAAGACCCCCACAGCCTCTATCCGTGGCTTCGTGGAGACACTGCTCGACGGCGCCATCGATGACCACGACGACGCGATCCGTTTCCTTTCCATCATCGCACGGCAGGCAGAGCGGCTCGAGGCGATCATCGAAGACCTCCTGGCCCTGTCACGCATTGAGCGAATTGAGGAGAGCAGCGACCTTTCACTTGAGAACATTGCCCTGTCGGAGGTGATCACCGCTGCGATCGGCAGCTGTCAGCTGCGTGCCAGCGAGCGGGCGATTGACGTCACCGTTGACTGCGATCCGCGTGTGCAGGTCGCCGTCAATCCTCCACTGTTCGAGCAGGCATTGATCAACCTGATCGACAACGCCATCAAGTACAGTGACACTGGAAAGACCGTCCGGTTGCAGGTTGGCTCAACGCAGGGACCGTCGGCTCAGACCAACTCCATCACGATCTCAGTCGCCGACGAGGGCTGTGGTATCGACCCACAGTTTCTGCCGCGGATCTTTGAGCGGTTCTACCGGGTGGACCGGGCACGCAGCCGCAAACTCGGCGGCACAGGCCTTGGGCTCTCCATTGTGAAACACATTGTGCAAGCCCACGGTGGCTCTGTTGATGTCCACAGCACACCAGGCGTTGGCTCGGTCTTTTCGATTCACCTGCCGATCGATGATCACACCACAACAGGGAGCGGCAGGAGCCCCCTGACACGAGCCTGAACGACCCCGGGCGGCTCTAGGATGCGATGGTGCGGCCACCATCCACGGGAAGACAGACCCCGGTCACGAAGTCATTTTCCAGCAGGAACAGGACAGCATGGGCAACATGCTCTGGCCGGCCTTCCCGCTTCACCAGCGTGCCTGCAATCGCCTCCTCACGTTCGTCCGGCGAGAGCGTCTCAGGCAGCATGACCGGCCCCGGCAGCACACAGTTCACCCGAATGCGTGGATTGCGGGCAGCGAGTTCTACCGCCAGCGAGCGGGTCATCGTGGGGATTGCACCTTTACTCGGAAAGTAGCCGGCGTAGTCCGGATAGGGCCGACTGACAGCCCAGTCACCAATCGTGACCACACTCCCGCCGCTCGGCTGATCGATCATCGCCATAGCCGCCTCTTGGGCCACCACAAAGCTGCCCACCACATTGACCTCAAAATGCTGCCGAAGATCGTCGGCGGTGACCGCTTCAAATGGCTGCCGGTGCCAGAGCCCTGCTGAGGTGACCACAGCATCCAGTCGTCCAAAATGATCAGCCACGCGGTGGACCATCGCCCGCACCGGCCCCTCGTCTCGCAGATTGGCCGTCACTGCAAGTGACGGAATCCCCGCCGCCTCCAACGCCGCAGCCTGCTCCCGAGCCTCTGCGAGGCTGGCGTTGGCATGAATCGCCACTGCATATCCACGGGCGGCGAGCGCCTGCACGATGACACGCCCCACTCGCCGTGCTCCACCCGTCACCAAAGCGACACGTCCATGATGAGGAACAGTTCCAGGGGTGAACTCAAGAAACGCTGGTTCGACTGCCGTCACGTGCTGCCTCGCGGGGTGCTACGGGTTGAGTTCGTCTTCACGACTCGTGAATGGAGGGGGCTGGTGCTCCTCCGCCTTACGCTGCCGTTCGTTGAAGTCCACGATCGTTCGCCAGGCCGCTTCGGGAGTATCGGCGTAGGTAAAAAGATCGAGATGGGCATCCGAGATCACGCCATAATCAGCGAGCTTTCGGAAGTCGATCACACTCTTCCAGTAGTCGCGTCCGTAGAGCACGATTGGGGCTGGCTGCATGCGATGCGTCTGCCGCAGGGTGAGCGCCTCAAACAGCTCATCGAGCGTTCCAAACCCTCCTGGAAAGAGGACGACGCCCGCAGCCCGCAGGATGAAATGAAACTTCCGAATCGCGAAGTAGCGAAACTGAAAGCAGAGCTCAGGCGTGATGAAGGGGTTGGGATGCTGCTCCGACGGCAGCCGGATATTCAGGCCGATCGATTTACAGCCCACATCGAAAGCGCCGCGGTTCGCTGCCTCCATCACCCCCGGCCCGCCGCCAGTGACGATCACAAACTCACGCCGTGTTTCACACTGGTGATCGATTGAGACCAGCCGAGCAAACTCTCTGGCCTCATCGTAGTAGTGGCTCAGGCTGACGAGCTGCTCACTGCGAGCCACCTCCCGAGCAGCTGCCGTGTCACCCGGCTTTGCCGCTGCCGCCTTCTGCGCTTCGGTCAGCCGTCGCTGAGCTGCAGAACGCTCAATAATCTGCGTGCCGCCAAAGACGATCACCGTGGAGTGAATCTTTTCCTCCTGCAGCGCCATCTCCGGCTTCTGCAGTTCGAGCATCATCCGCACCCCACGCATCTCTTGGCGTTCGAGAAGTTCGTGATCGTCGTCAGCAAGAACGTAGCTCGGGGACGAGAGCATTGCCTCAAGATTGGTCGCCATCAGCGACACGTCATTGCCAAGCGGCGAGGCTGGAATCCGATCACAGTGCTTCCCCAGTTCTTCGCTCATCCACCACTCCTTGTCGTGAAGTCCTACCGAAGTGAATACGAGTCACCGAGGCTGGGGATCTCCGCCTGCCAGCCAAATGCTTCTTGAAACTGCCTGGCCATGCCACGAGCCGAACTGGTTTCGCCATGCACCAGAAAAACCCGTTCGGGTTGCGGCAGATCAGCAAGCCACCGCACCATCTCGCGGCGGTCTGCGTGCCCGGAGAGTCCATCGAGCCGCCGTACCGCCGCCTGCACCGGCACATCGCGGCCGTGAATCCGCAGCGTGGCGGCACCATCAAGCAGTGACCGTCCTCGTGTGCCTTTGGGCTGGAAACCGGTCACAAGCACGGTGGTCTTCGGGTCAGAGAGGCGGCGTTTGAGGTGATGCAGAATCCGGCCACCGGTCATCATGCCGCTCGACGCGATCACGATTCCTGGCCCCTCCTCTCGGTTAATCGCCTTTGACTCGTTAGGTGTTTTGGCCATCCGCACCCACGGTGCCTTCAGCGACTCCGCAACGCCGGCATCGTGGGCCTCAGACAGGTCATGCTCTTCGGCATGCTTACGAAACACCCGCGTGGCCTCCACCGCCATCGGTGAATCAATCCAGATCGGCAGTTCGGGAATACGCCCCGCAGCGATCAAGATCCTCAGGAGATAGACCAGCTGCTGTGTTCGTCCCACCGCAAATGATGCCGCCAGAAGCAGCCCACCACGATCGACAGCCTCATTCACGAGCCGTTCGAGCTCACTGAGTGGATCGACGTCAGGATGGTCGCGATCACCGTATGTGCTCTCACAGACAAGCACATCACAGGCCGGTGGCGGCAGCGGGTCGTTGTAGAGTGGGGCATCGTAGCGGCCCACGTCGCCAGAGAAGATCAGCCGCAGTGGGCGGACCTGCTCACGGGCAGCCTCGACCTCGACGTAAGAGCTGCCAAGCATGTGGCCGGCGTCGTGCAAACGACACCGCACCCCGGCACACGGCTCAAACCAGCCCTCCCGCTGGACAACCCGCAGCTGCTGTAAGACTCGGGCCACATCGGCGTCTTCGTAGAGCGGCAGGGCAGGGTGGTGCTTTGAGAAGCCCTTGCGGTTGGCATAGGCCGCGTCTTCCATCTGGCACTTCGCCGAGTCGTAGAGCAGGAGGCCAAGCAGATCTGCGGTAGGAGCCGTGGTGTAGATCGGTCCCTGAAAGCCTTCCTTGGCCAGTCGTGGCAGCCAGCCAGAGTGATCGATGTGGCCGTGGGTCAAGATCACCGCGTCGAGACCTTGCGGTGGCACCCCCAGCGGCTTCCAGTTGCGGCGTCGAAGCGACCGCTCCCCTTGAAAGAGCCCACAGTCGAAGAGCACCTGCCGGCCATTGACCTCGAGCAGATGCCGACTTCCCGACACTGTGCCTGCCGCACCGAGAAACGTCAGTTGTGGCATCGCTGCTGCTTTCCCTTCTGAACGCGTCTGGCTCACCGTCCGCTGCCGAGCACGCGACGGCTCGTACCGGTGAGAAACAGCTCGCCACGCTCGATCCGCATGCCATCAAGCCACCTGCTCACACCTACGCCACCGGCAACGGACCCCTGACCAGCAGGGAGCTGCGCCACAAGCTGGGTCTGACCGTCACGTCGCAACATCTCACATCGTATGCCGGCTGCGCTGAGCGTCTCGGCCAATCTGGAGATAGCAATCCCTCCAGGCAGGGGCACAGCGCCGAGTCGACAACGCTCGATCGTCATCGCCACTCGATTGGCTTCCAGCAGCCGCAGCCTCACTTCAACCCACGCGAGCCCTCCAAGTGGTCCACCAACACGGCATCCCACAAACAGGGTCTCGGCAGCAAACTGGACACGCAGATCTGCAACGCCTGCCGGCAGAAGTTCCGGATGATTCGCGGGAAGCTCCACCCTTAGCCAAGCATTGAGTTCATCATCCTCAATGACCGTCGACCAGCTCCCGGGCCGGTCGACGTCCGCTGCCAACGCCACGCACTTCGAAAGGAATCGTCCCGAGGCACGCTGACGATTCTCTTCACGGACCGATGGGTCGACGCCAACGGCGAATGCGTCAGCTCCCTCGACACTGTTGGCGTAGAACGCTGGCTGCTGGCGTGCCAACAGGATGAACACAACGGCGAGAGCTGGCACCCCGATCAGCAGTCCCAGTCCAACCCGCCGCCACCACGTCCCGCGGCATGCAGCAGCCGGAGCCGCCATGGTTGGACTCTCGTGTGACATAGAGACACAGCCGCCCAGCTAACGTGTGACAGACCGCTCGGCAGACCGCGAGGTCGCCACATCAGTCGACGCATCTCCCTCGGGATTTGCGTAGACCTCCAACGACACAGACGCTGCCTCAGCGACCCGCACAGAGGCTTCGGAAATCCGTCTGCGGTCTTCGGCGAGCAGCTGAGGATGGGTGTGATGCTCACTGCGGAGCACCTGGTCACCTGCCAACGGTACGGGCAACGGAAGCTCGCCACTGAGGGCCAGCTGAACGCCACTGGGGATCGCTCGCTCGTCAACGAGCCGACTGTTGATGGCCATCCGCGGAAATGGGGGCAGCCCGCCGGGATGTACCAGGGCCTTCAGGAGCAGCGACACATCAGCAAACTGCTGATACCGCTCAGCGGCTTCGCGGCTGCTGGCCTTTTCGTACTGCACGCGATAGCGAACCTTGGGGCCAGTCACACCAGGTGGCCCAGTCAGGACGAGCGTGGACTCATCGTCATCGTCGTGATGGATGCCTTCTTTGACCTGGCTGCTGGCCGCCCAACGAATAATGGGGTCTTCAGCTCCACGGGCCCAGGTCGCCAGCGAGACACGCAGTCGATCGAGCTTGAGCTTGTCGACTTCCACCTTCACGCCCCGTCGCGGATCGACGAGCACGGTCCGTTCGCGGAGCGGATCATGCAGCACGATCTCTGCCAACTGCATCTCGCCTTCAGCGTCGGGCAGTTCGAGAAGGTCCCAGACCACATCGTCGGTGAAGAGTGCCAGGCTCCGGCTTATCGCCTGCTCATCACTGCCCTTGAAGACCTGACTCTCGACACGCATCACCGCGTCACCGTCTGCAGCCACCGCAGCAACGGTTGACACCGTCAGCAGCACACTCGCCACCACGGGAGCGAGCGACACCGCTCGAGAGATGGTTCGCCAGCACATGGAAGCCGACTCCGTGACACGGGTGACGACAGCAGCACGGAAACACCGTGCCGGAAGTCGGCTTGTAGCACACCGGATCAGGCAGCCGTAGGCCAGTTGCCCCCCGCCGGGCAGAGCCGTCGCTGCCGCCAGCGGCCTCCGGCGAGCAGCGTACCGATGGCCATCAGTGCCAGCGACCAGCCGGCAGGTTCGGGGACCGCGTTTGCATAGGAGAGCGTATCGACGGTGAGGGTTGCCGCATTGGCCGTGGAACTCGCCCCGTAGAACATCAGCGAGTCGATGGTCGTCCCAGTCGGCAGGCTGGCCTTTGGCAGGCCGGTGCTCACCGCAGCGCCATCCACCCAGAGGTCCCAGGTTCCCGGGGCTAACGTGTGGCCACCGTAGGTCACCGCTGCGGTGGTGTTGTTGCCATAGATCGCCAGGGTCGTGCTCGTATTCTGCGAAAGCGTCGGCAGACGACTCACCAGCCAGCTTTCACTGCCGTCAGCCCGACGTGACATCGTCAGGCCGGCTGACGGCTCGTAGTCCCAGCGGACGCCGGTAAAGGTCTCCGCCATAACAAAGCCACTGTTGTTGGTAAACGTGGCTCCATTTCCCACAAAAAGCTGCCAGTTGCCGCTGTCGCCACCACTGAAAGTGAGCTCTGCCTCGACAGAGAACAGCCCCGTCCCCGCAAAGTCGTAGATCGAAAACTTGTTTACCGATGTGCTGTCTGACGCGGTGCCTACCAGGGACGAACTGCCACTCCCTGGGTTCACCAGCGAGAACTGACCGCCACCGCTTCCCACACGCACCCGTGCCGTTCCACCAGCGGCTGGCGGCTGAGGCAGAAACGTGATGCTCTCGCCGCCGACGAACGAGCCCGTGCCGCTCCCAAAGTCGTAGTTCCACGTTGTTTCCGCCGAGAGCGGTTTCGTGGCAAGTGAAAATGAAACGCACGCCGCAAGCGTGATCGGCGCAGACCGCCAGACAGTTGCGTACCGCATGGGCAAGACCTCCCTCGGGAGTTCACTGGAGATGTCGTCGCAGAAGCCCCATGGCTCCTCGGATCATGCCGGCGGCGGATGCCGCGCTTCCATGCCGTTGGCGAGTCGTTGAGCGGCATGCCCAACACGCTCTTGAGGGGGCCATCCCCTCGCGCCAACGCGACACCTGCACCCTACCGCGAGCGTCGAGCTGCCTCAACGAATCGGTCCGTCGCCTCGCCGGCTTCTCTGACTCACTGTGGCAGGTCCTCTCCATCGAGCAGCCATGCCAGGTTAAAGCTGGCCACCTGTACCGCAGCATGACTCCCCGCGGGCCCTCCTTCGAAGATCACAAAGATGCGACCTTCGCTCGGTGTCCCGCTGCGGCCCACGCCGAGATTGGAGTACGCACTCGGCCCGTCGTAAACGAGCCGCTTCACAGGCCATGACTGTCCGCCATCGAAGCTCGCCCAGACGGTGATCTTTTCACGACCACCAGCGATCGAGGCACCGGTCTGCGCTGGCATCGCACCTGCCTCAGTATCGGAACTGCTGTAGAGCAGAATGTCGCGGCCGGCGATCGGCAGCCGCAGCATGCCTCCCATCAAGCCGTACGAGGTGCCGCGAGGACCGTCGGGGAGTTCATCGCTTCGGCGAGCCTCGATCCAAAGACTGCCGCCGTCGTAGCTGGTGGCGAAGAACCGGTTGCCTCGGCTCATGTGCTCCCGCGAGTTGTAGAGCAGACGGCCGTCGGAGAGCTCCGCAATTGCTGCCTCGCCCGTTCCCAACACTGGAAACGGATTGGTGGTCTGCCAGGTCTTGCCATGATCGTCACTGATCAGGGCTGTGGAGTAGTGGTAGGGACGCCAGACCACATCATTTGAGTTCTGGGGGCCCATGATCCGTGCTGGACTCACCAGTCGACCGCGATGCTTCCCGAAGGCCAGCGTGAGCCCAGACTGCATCGCCCCCGCCCCTTCAATCCCAGGCACATGTCCTAGCCGATCGGGTCGCACCTCAATCGTCTCACGACTCCACGTCTCGCCAGAATCATCGCTCCGGTAGAGCCACTGCTCCTGCGGACAGACGTAGAGCAGTTCCCCGGTGGTCTCATCAACCAAGGCATTCCCGCCGTTGGCCTCGCTCGCATCCCCACTGGCATCGATCGGCATCGCCGCGTCCCAGCTGACCCCACCATCTCGGCTGCGACGAATCTCACCACCACCCGGCGAGCGAAACGCCACCAGCGTGCCATCGGGAGCGGAGAGCACCCCGCCCCAGCCACCCCGCCTCTCCCAGAGCTGCTGCATCGGCACAAACACCGGTTCCCCGAGAAACTCCTCAAGGGTCGCCGACACCGCAAACGCAGCCGGCGGCTCGGTGTCTGCTGCTGTCGTAAACGTCGCCACCCCCAGCACGCCCATCAGTACAGCCACAACCCGCGTCATGCCACACACCAACCCTTCACATCTGCGACTCATGAACACACCCTTCCACGTTCATCTCAGCAGCAAGCCACGGCTCGACAGCCTACCTCCGTGAGCATCCAACCTCCACACACACGCGGCCCACCCCAAGCGGCCCACCCGCGTGCTACAACCATTCAACAACCAACACAGGAGCCTCCGATGCCCGGCCCACGCCCCCACGTGCTACACGAAGCCACCTACCGGCAGCTGCTCAAAGACCGCCCCAACCTGGCCGTGCTGCCATGGGGCGCCACCGAAGCGCATGGCTGGCATCTCCCACATGGCACAGACGTGATCGAAGCAACAGCGATCGCTGAAGCCGCAGTGGAACAGGCGGTCAGCCTGGGGGCAAAGGCGATCCTCTTGCCGGCGATTCCCTTTGGCAATAACGCACAGCAGCAGGATCAGGTTGCCACAATCCACTTCTCGACAGCCACCGCAGCGGCCATTCTTCGTGATGTGACCACGAGCCTTGTTCGGCAGGGCATTGATCGCCTCGTGATTCTCAATGGCCACGGTGGCAACGCCTTCGCCCCACTGGTTCGCGACGTGATGCTTGAAACGGGGGCCACGATTGTGGTGGTCAACTTCTGGCAGGTCGCGCCCGAGGCAAACCAGGAAACCTTTTCCGATCCCGGCGACCATGCGGGCGACCTGGAGACCTCACTTGTGCTACATCTGCAGCCTGACCTCGTCGAGATAGGCGAAGCTGGAGACGGCAGACGGGTGCCGTTTTCCATTTCTGCGATTTCACAGCCGGGCATGTGGACTCCACGGCCATGGTCCCAGTCACACCCCGACACCGGCTGTGGCGACCCCCGCACAGCCACAGCTGAGAAGGGAAAAGTCTTTTTTCAGGCGGTCTGTGACGCGGTTTCCCGCATGCTCGTCAGCTTCTCGCAAGCCACCAAGGGAGACTCGCCCTATCTGTAGGCCGCCAGCCCCCGCCACGTCGGTTCCGGTCAGTCAAACCCTGCGGCCTATCCTGAATCCCTTTAGCGCAAGGGTTTTGACATGCCGATCGCTTATGCAGGGCATGACGATCGTGCCCATAGAACCGATTATGGGGGAGACCTGTCATGCGTCGCTTTTTTTCGCCACGAGCGTTTGCGTGGGCAGCCATCGTTGGCTTTGCTCCGTGCGTGAGTACGCCCGCAGTGGCTGATTGGTTTGAGTCCTACGAGGCTGATAGCGCTGTCACGAGCTTGGCTGCTCCAGGCCCACAAGAAATCGAGCCAAGCATCGCCGACGCGCTTGATGAGAATCTTGAGTTCGCGGTGGGCTCCGAAGCGGACGCCACGCCCGGCGATCAGCTGCAGCTGACGAGCTTCCTTGAAAGCGTTGCCTCCAGCTTCAATCCATCCTGCTGTGAGACCACCAACTGCACATCACGGAGTCGTGGAATCGGGGGCCGACTCGCCGGCCGGCTGCCTCCTTGGCGTCCATATCTCAGTGGTATCAGCGGCGTGACGTTTGCGACGCTGGACGATGACAGCCCCTCTTCGCCCGCGATTGTGAATGAATCCGTCTTCACGATCGGTGGTGCAGCCGGTCTTGCATTTGATCGCCCAAATGGGGCGCTGCGGCTTGAGATTGAAGGTCGGGGCCGAGATCAGATGACCAACACCGCTAGCGATCCTCTTGGGAGCGTCACCCTACGCGCAACCGACGTCTGGTCGGCAACCGTTAATGTCTGGCGGGACTATCAGCCGTTTGAGACACTCGGCATCTACGCCGGTGGCGGCATTGGCACCGGCGGCTACCGCTCGACCATCTCCGGAACTGGCCTCGCTGAAAGCTACACAGGGAATGACCCCGTCGCGAACTTCGCGTGGACAGCCGGTGGTGGCGTGTACTACGAGCTGACTCCTCGGGTCACGTTTGATGTCGGCTATCGCTTCTTCGCCATCGACGAAACAGCGGCGTCCGGTGAGATCTTCGGACTTCCCTTCACCTACAACGAACGGTATTCCGCCAGCGAGCTGCTCCTGACGGTGCGGGTCTACGAGCCGTTCCGCCGCTGGAGGTAAGGCCTCTGCTGCGGACTGCAGCCCCATGTTTTGGGCTGCCGTCGACGAGAGACTATCCTGCGACTCGGGGAGCCCGCATCCCGCGGCTCCCCGAGTTCTTTTTTTGGCCACACCATTGCAGGAGATGCCTTTCATGCTGCGAGCCCCTGTTCGACTCACCGCCCTTGCCATCCTGATTGCCGGACTGGCTGCCCCGTCGGTTGCTCTGGCCCACTGCCAGGTGCCCTGCGGCATCTATGGCGACCAGCTGCGTTTTGAGCAGCTGCTTGAAGACACCGCAACCATTGCCAAGGCTCAGGCTCAGCTCAATGAGCTGCTTGCCGGTGGCCAGCCAACTGCCCAGTCGGTCAACCAGATGGCTCGCTGGGTGATGACGAAGGAAGAGCATGCCGGCCATGTGCAGGAGACGCTGCAGGCGTACTTCCTCGCACAGCGGATCAAGGCAGATTCGCCCCGCTATGTTGAGCAGCTCAAGGCAGCTCACGCGGTGATCACGTCAGCGATGAAGTGCAAGCAGTCGGCCGATGGCACGACTGCTGAGACGCTCAAAGAAGCCGTCTTCAACCTCTACCGTGCCTACGAAGGCAAAGAGCCTGACTTCGAGTCACACAACTGAGAAAGGGCAGCGACTGCCCACTGCGTCTCACCAGCGGTGCCACTTGAGCCGACCCGGCTCAAGTGGCACTGTCTGTGTGACACCTTTCGAGGAACGCCGTCTGGCAGCACTGCTTCACTGGGCCGCTGCTTCATTGGGCCGCTGCTTCATTGGGCCTGCTGAGTGAGCATCCTGCTTTGTGGCCCGCGCAGACCGCCTCAGTACGCTCCTGCCTCGGCATCACGACTGCCTCAGCATCACTGCGGCTCCGCTTATGCGGTGGGGCTCATTCGGCGTCGATGCCACACTCACGCAAGAGCTCAAAGGGCACCACGTCGAGTGTCTTCTCACTGGTCGCTTTGAGCACCACCGGTGGTGCCGCCCCCGCTTGGTAGGCCTCAAGCCACCGTGCTGCACAGAGACACCAGTGGTCACCCTCGACCAGGCCCGGAAAGTTCCACTCGGGGTGAGGTGTGACCAGGTCATTCCCCGCAGCCACCGTAAACTCAAGAATCTCCGCGGTCATCACCGCACACACGCTGTGCAGTCCGACGTCCTCCGAACAGGTACGGCAGTAGCCATCACGAAAGAACCCCGTCAGCGGCGCCTGGGAGCAGGCCACCAGCGGACCACCGAGGACATTGCGGACGCGGCCCCCGCGGTCGTGTGGCTTCGGGATGTTTCCAAAACTGATCATCGCCCATAGTTATAGCAGCGCCGTCAACGTTCGAGAGGCCACGCATGTCGCCTGCACAGACCGTCATCGGTGTCGACTTCTCGTCAGCACCAACACGCCGCAAGCCGATTACCGTTGCGGTCGGCGAACTGACGGCGGCTGACGGAGCCGCCCCCCTCTACCGACTCAGCGAAGTCCGTGAACTCGAGAGCCTCCCGGCCTTCGAAGCGTTTCTCCTCGAGCCGGGCGGCTGGCTCGGAGGCTTCGATCTTCCCTTCGGACAGCCGCGAGCCCTGATCGAGCATGAAGGCTGGCCCACCAGCTGGGAGGCCTTTGTCTCGTTCTACTGTCACTGTCCAAAAGAAACCCTCCGTGACGTGTTCCGTAGCTGGTGCAATGCACGACCGCCAGGCTCCAAGTTCGCGTGGAGAAAGGCCGACAAGCCGGCAGGCTCGAGCCCTGCCATGCGTTGGACCAATCCACCAGTCGCCTGGATGATGCATGCAGGCATCGGACGCATGCTGGCAGCGGGGCTCGCGTTTCCCGCACACCACCATCCCAGTTCGAGGCCCCCGCGGGCCGCCTCAACGAAGATCGCCCTGGAAGCCTACCCCGCCTTCACGGCCCGGCAGATCTGTCGAGGCAGCTACAAGAGCGACACACCCTCTGCCTGGACAGATGCACGCACGGCCAATCGGCGGACCATCCTACGCGGGCTCTGTCAGGACGCAGCTGGGCTTGGCGTGACTCTCGAGGCCAGCCGCCGTTGGCAGCAGCGACTGGTCGCCGATGCCCGTGGCGATCTGCTCGACGCGGTGATCTGTAGTCTGCAGGCGGCCCATGCCGCCTCACAGCCACGCTATGGACTGCCCAGTGATCTCGACGTGCTGGAAGGCTGGATCGCTTCGGTGCCGCCGCGCTGAAAACGGTACCGCTCGGCGAATAACCATGCCGAGACCGCGAGCATGAAACGGCGGGCAAGCCACCACGACGAGTAAGGCCAGTGTTGAGTGAGGCCAATGTTGAGTTAAGCCAGTGTCCGCCGCCGAACCGCCAGGCTCGTCACACCGGAGACGACGCGGCCCCCCGCCCAGGTTGCCGTCTTGGAGACCAACGAACCACCTGCCCAGACCGCCGCACCTGTCACGGCACCCACGACCGCGCCGACAGGACCAGCGAGGGCGCCTGTAGCCGCAAACGTCGCCGCACTCGTTGCCAAGCCAGCCGCATCCCCAGCCCGCTTACTCGCGACCTCATCATGACCAGCTCGGTGGGCCTTCCACTCCACTGCCATGGCGACGCCCTCAGCGACGAGCACCGCCGGCATAAATGCCTTCAGCCCAATCCGGGCAGTCGTCCCCGTGGCCGTGCGGACAGCCACATGCCGCATGCCGCCTCGCACGCTCCGAGACCCGATCGCCGCCGACGCCTTGCCGGCCATGCGGCCCACACGGGCGGCGATGATATCAATCTGACGACTGTGGCAGTTTCCTGTCGCACACCAGGTGGTGAAGTGCTCACAGTTATCTGTCATCGGCGAGTAGCCCTCGCGGCCGACATGCTCCTCCGCACGCTGGGCCACCTCTTCTGACGAAAACAGGGCGGCCGGCTCATGCACGACCCGCACCGCCTCACCCTTGGCAAACTCCGCAAGCGTCGTCCGCACGACACCGCCGCCTGCCCACAGCCGATCAAAGCGATGCGGCCGCGCATGCGCCACCGTGCCATCGCCCAGGTCAATGCCATAGTGCAGATAGGCAGGACCGTAGCTGGCTAAACGTCGATCGGTGGCAAGCCTGTCACCGCGAGCCATGCGTCTTCTCCGAGGGTGCTCCCGTTTCACCACGACGTGGGCCGCCGCAGACACCGCTACGATCCACGTCCTGTGCCGCGACAGACTGCGGCTCTCTCGCACCCTACGATCGTACCTTCGTTCCTACGGCGGTCGCGAGCAAGAGTTCACACCCACCGCTCGGCGAACGGCAAATCCCGCCGGCAGAATCGTCACAGGCCCAACGTCCTGTCCAGCGGGCTTTATTGAAGACCTCAGGGACAGCGGCGATACTTGTGGGATGAGCATTTCATCGAACTTTCGCCGCCCTGTCGACTTCTGTGTCGTCCTCGCGGCCCTCGTCGTCAGCCTTGATCCGTCGCGTCCTGCTCTCGCCGCCGAGGCATCTGCCCCGCCGAACATCGTGCTGATCGTGGCGGACGATCTCGGTTATCGAGAGCTCGGCTGCTTTGGACAGGAGAAAATCCGCACGCCCAGGCTCGATGCGCTGGCCACCGAGGGCATGCGACTCACCCGCCACTACGCCGGCAACGCTGTCTGTGCTCCGTCGCGGTGCGTGCTGATGACCGGAAAGCATCCCGGCCACGCCGTCGTGCGAGACAACAAGTCAACGCCGCCGGAGGGCCAGTACCCAATTCCAGATTCCGAGGTAACGCTCGCCGAGCTGCTGCACGACGCAGGCTATGCCACAGGTGCCTTCGGCAAATGGGGCCTCGGTGGGCCTGGCTCGTCAGGCGATCCGATACGGCAGGGGTTTGACCGTTTCTTTGGCTACAACTGCCAGGCCCATGCCCACAGCTACTATCCAGACTATCTCTGGGACAATGATCAACGGATCTCCCTGGAGAACGATCCTGCTGTGCCGGGGCATGCAGGCCTCGCAGAGGGTGCCGACCCTGACGACCCCCGCAGCTACGACGCCTTCAAAGGCTGCGACTACGCCCCAGACAGGATCCACGAAGCCGCCCTTGCCTTTCTTCGCGAACAAAAAGACGGGCCCTTCTTTCTCTACTATCCGTCGATCATTCCGCATGTGGCGCTGCACATTCCCGATGAAGAGCTCACGCCATACCTCGACTTAGGCTGGAACGACCCTCCTTTCACACGGGCCAAGGGTGGCTACACGCCACACTTCACACCCCGGGCTGCCTACGCCGCGATGATCACCAGGCTTGACCGTGAGGTGGGGGCCATTCTCGATGAACTCGACCGTCTTGGGGTGGCCGAGAACACCCTGGTGATCTTCACGTCGGACAACGGGGCTACGCATCTCAACGAGGAGGTCGATGTCGACTTCTTTGGCAGCGTTGGTGAACTGCGAGGACTGAAGGGCTCTCTCTACGAGGGAGGCATTCGTGTTCCCAGCATCGTCCGCTGGCCAGGACACGTCTCTCCCGGCACTGAGACCGCCGTGATCAGCGGCTTTGAAGACTGGCTTCCCACCATCCTCGAAGCGTCTGGCCAGATCACCGACGTGCCCGCCGGCGTTGATGGCGTGAGCCTGGTGCAGCGACTTGAGGAAGGCGACACCCCCGCAAGTCCTCCGCGTCCGGGACCGGAGCGGCCCTTCCTTTACCGGGAGTTTG
>Ga0181606_10000977_pt1 | contig 24481 bp, 24 predicted proteins | sample 041ome_10_FD_132994 | JGI IMG/M metagenome (GOLD analysis project Ga0181606, IMG submission 132994) | Coastal salt marsh microbial communities from the Groves Creek Marsh, Skidaway Island, Georgia - 041412US metaG (megahit assembly) | ecosystem: Environmental > Aquatic > Marine > Intertidal... | reverse complement strand
CTATTCTGTGAAGGGCGAGCAGCGGGAAGCCCGCGCAGAAGGCGAAGTTATCGTCAGCTGCGGCTCTTTCAATTCCCCGCAATTACTGGAGCTTTCCGGCATTGGTCAACCAGATCGCCTGAACGATCTTGGGATCGATGTACAGCACGCCCTGCCCGGTGTGGGTGAGAACTTGCGCGATCATTTCGCCCCCCGCACACGCTGGGCCATCACCGCGAAGGGCTATACTTATAATGACCGGGGGCGTGGCCTTGGCCTGTTCGCCCAGGCGATGAAATACGCATTCCAAAAGAAGGGCATGCTCGGCATTCCAGCAGCCCCTCTCCGCGCTTTCGTTAGAAGCCGGGAAGGCCTGGAAGCGCCAGACCTTCTGCTCGGCTGGGTGCCAATGCTGTACGAGCTGAACCGCAATGGCGGGCCGAAGCTTTCCAAGCAATCCGGCCTCACCTGCTACGCCCACGCCATGCGCCCTGAGAGCAAGGGCAGCGTGCATATCAAAGAAGCCAGGGCCGGTGTGCAGCCCAATATCCGCTACAATTTCCTATCATCCCCGGCAGACCAGGACCTGACCGTGCAGGCAATCCGCATCGCCAGGGCAATCATGACAGCGCCTGCCATGGCTGATCTTGGCGTTACAGAGCTTCTGCCTGGCAGCGGTGAGACCAGTGACGACGCGATCCTGCAATGGGCGCGGGCGTTCGGCGAAACCACGTATCACCCGGTCGGCACCTGTAAAATGGGCTCTGACCCTATGGCCGTTGTTGATGATCGGCTGCGGGTTCGCGGACTGGACGGCCTCCGCATCGCAGACGCCTCCATCATGCCAACGCTGATTTCCGGCAACACCAATGCGCCAAGCATCATGATTGGCGAAAAAGCATCTGATCTGGTGCTGGAAGATGCGGCCTGACTGTCTGTTAGATCATACCCGCATCGCGGACTGCCGCCCGGTATGTCCGGCTGACAGGGATTTCCTGGCCGGTGGATAGGGTCAGAAACATCCGGCTGCCATCCCGGCGGGCGCCCTCAACGGCCGTGCGCGCAACCCAGTGGGATCGGTGAACCTGCAGCCCATCTGCGTCGCCCAATTCTTCCAGGGCGTCTGCGAAGCGCAGCAGCACCAGCGTCGCGCCTTTTGCAGTTTCGACCTCAACATAATGATCGTTCATTGAGAGGCGGACTAACGCGCCCCGAAGTTCTGGCGGCAAGCGGCGCAGCAAAGGTGTGCCGACGGTACCGGTTTCTGCTGATGGCGCAGGCTGCGGCTCCGCTGCCAGTTGCCGCCGTGAGATGGCGATACAGATGCAGCCAAGCGTCAACGTGATCACCAGAACAGAGCCAAAGAGCGACAGGACAGGCACGATCTCCACAATATTTGGCCTGAAGACGACATTGGCGACATATACGGCCAGAGTCGCGGGGAAACTGATTGCGCCCGCGACCAGCAACACGACCGGGGCAAGCGGCTTCTTGTTCGCGCTCGCCCACATCGCCGCCGCTTGGAACGCAACCGCACTCATCGACCAGTTCACGATCATGATCGCGCCCCAGTACAGAATCCGCTGGCCAAGTGGCATGTCGTAATAGGTGCCGAACGGGCCGATATGCACAAACAAGCCAATACCGACGGCGCAAAGGCCCGCCTGCAGCAATAGGTTCGAAGGCTTGAATATTTCACGCATCGTGAAATGCATTCCGGTCATTTCGCGAAGTTTTCCGTGCGTTTCCCGCATTCTGCGTTGTTCGGGGGAGCGGTTGCTCGCAGGTTCAGTCCCCGTACTTGGGCATAGAAGTCGCCCAGGCCAATCCAAAACACAAGGGATGATATCCAATGCGCACTTTAAGCCTTTCAACAGTCGCCGCCGCACTGCTCCTCGTACCGGCCTTTGCCCAAGCTGGTGATCTAAGCGTCATGCTAGAAAATGTCGCGAATGCGGACGGTGCCCTGCTGGTTGGCGTTCACACCAAAAGCGCTGACTTCCCTGATGATGCGTCGCATGTGTCCGGCCAAATGCAGGCGGCGCAAGCTGGCGAAATCACGGTCCATTTCAAAAACTTGCCTGCAGGCCGCTACGCCATAGCGCTTCTCCACGACGCGAACAGCAACGGCAAACTAGACAGCAACCGCCTTGGCATTCCTGTGGAAGGCGTTGGCTTCTCCAATAACGCAACCGGCAGCTTTGGCCCGCCAGCATTTGCGAAAGCCGCGTTTGATGTACCGGCAGACGGCGTCGTCACCCAATCCATCAAACTGGCGTATTGAGGACCATACCCGTGATTACACGACGCAATTTGCTGAGCGGCATGGCCGCAGCGGGGCTGATGCACGGCCTGCCTTTCGCTGGACCGAACGCCATGGCCAAAGCTCAAGATGATTGGGCCAGGCTGTTCAAGGACGCCTTGGCTGATAATCCGCTGCTGCTTGGCTGGCAGGGCGTTGATGGCGCGCCGTTGGAGAGTGGTGCGCTTAATATCACCGGTGCGTGGCCGAAGGACCTATCAGGCCGCTTCTTTCGCAATGGGCCTGCGATCCATGAACGCTTTGGTAAACGGTTCCGCCACTGGTTTGATGCTGACGGCATGATCCAGGAATTCCGCATCGCCAATGGCCAGGTCCGCCACCGGGGGCGCGTGATCGATACGCCGAAGCGTCGACAGGAAACAGCGGCGGGCAAGCAATTGTTCAGCGGGTTCGGAACCCATGTCAGCGGCGGCCCTGCCGTGCGTGGGCCGGATACACTGAACACCGCAAATATCAGCATGCTTCACCATGGCGACGAATTAATGGCGCTTTGGGAAGCGGGATCGCCAACGCTGATCAATGCGGAGACTTTGGCTGCAAACGGCTTCAAGCAATGGCTGCCAGACCTGAAAGGTGCGCCGTTCACCGCCCATCCCAAAACGGATCCTGATGGCACGCTCTGGGCGTTCGGATATTCTGCCCTGCCGCGCCCAACGCTGCTGCTCTATCACGTCGACGCGCAGGGTGAGGTGAAGTCTGTGGCCGCCGTAAAAGTGGACTATACCGGCCTTCCCCATGATTTCGTCGTCACGGCAAAGCATGTGGTGATCATCTTGCCGCCACTCATTCTGGACCGGGATGCGCTACAGGAACCGAATGTTACCTTTCTGGATGCCCACAGATGGCAACCTGAATTAGGGACGCGCGTACTCATCGCAGACAAGAGCGACCTGTCGAAGCAGCGCTGGGCACAATTGCCGCCGGGATTCTTCTTTCATCACGGCAATGCTTGGGAGGAAGCGGACGGAACCATAAGGCTCGACCTCTGCTGGTCAAAAGGGCCAGACCTACTATTCGGCGCACTCCGCAATGTCATGCGTGGTGACATCACGCCCGCCGGCAACGGGTCACCCCACTATGCAAGCGTTAAACTGCCGCCGGGCCGCGATGGCGTGATTGATGTGTCGGGTGATGTCATGGAATTCACGAAGGTGGCCCCCAGCACTGTTGGTCAGCGGCACAACTATGTTTACGGCCTAAGCGCCGCTGCTGCTGACACATTCCCGTTTAACCGGCTTGTGAAGCGCAATCTGGCTTCGGGTGCGACAGAAATTTATGCGTTTGGAGGCCACATCATTGCGGAGGAACACGTGTTCGTCCCGCGCCCCAGCCAAAAAGCGGAGGACGACGGCTGGCTGATCGGCACGCACCTGGATACCCAGAAAGCCATCACGAATCTGGCCGTGTTCGACGCGCAGGCAGTTAGCGACGGGCCGCTCGCAACGGCAGCGCTGCCTTACCCTCTACCGCTCGGCTTCCATGGAATATTCGTGGCAGATACCTAATCCGCCGCGCTCTTAGCGACCCGGCTCAATCGCGGGGATGGCTTTAGCGACCTTCTCACCGGGATCAGAGAAAATGATCGTGAAAGAACGCGATTCGCCCGGCGCAAACGGTCCACCGCCAATAAGCTGGCGCTTGTCACGAACAATGCCGCCCTGCTTATCGAGCAAGCGGACACGGATATAGGCGTCAGGCCTTTCGCTCGACGCCTTATTCGTGACCTCACCCGTCACCTTCAGGTCATATCCACCCGCTGCAGAAGCCGCCCAAGCATGGGTGAGCTTCGAGGATTCAAGGCCGCCCGTGTCAGACACTGGTTTTTCAACTGGTGCCTCGGGGGTCTTACTCATGGCTGAGTTCGCGGAACCTGGGGCCATATCAGGCTTAGGATCGCTGGACATGCCAATCGCTTCATAAATTTTAGCGGATGCAGGCCATACGGATTTGATCTGGTCGGACGCAAGGAAAAATGCCGCTAGCAAGGCCAGTACCAGCATTGCCAGCGCTGCCCAGCCCATCCAGCCGCGACGGGGACGATCTGCAATCGGCGCAGGTGACCTGTCTCGTGGGACTGGATCAACCTGAACAGGCTTAGATCGGCTTGGCGGGTCTATATGGGGTGCGGCAGGCGTTGGCGCTTCGCTTGCCGCTTCAGCAGCAACCGATTCGTCTGGCGCATCATTAACGTCAGGCGCTGGCGCTGGCGCCGGCGGAATACCTTCGGTTTTCCACGTGGTTTCACAGCGCGCACAGCGCACACGTCTGCCGTCCTGGCCGATCTTTGCATCGGGTACCAGGTAGCGAGCGTTACAATTGGGACATGCGATCTGCATACGCGTCCAACGGCTCTCCCATGATAAGGATTTCCTGTATAGGAATAGGCGACCCTGGGAGGCAAGGCGGTCGACGTATGCATACTAAGCGTCATGAAGCGTCTGCGCCATTGTTTGATGGCCTTTCGCCAAAAGATACATCCGCGCCGGCGGCATCGCTCGCTGGCGTGACGCTAGCCTATGGCGATGAACCACCGGTCCTGAACGGCTTGAATCTGGCGATTCCCGCTGGGGCCTTCCGCTATTTGATCGGCCCGAGTGGGGCCGGAAAATCATCACTTTTGCGGCTGATTTATTTGGGCCAGCTGCCGTCTACAGGCCGGATTGAGCTGTTCGGAACGGACACAGCAGGCCTTGCGCCCGGAAAACTTGCGACGCTGCGTCGCAAAGTCGGCGTTGTTTTTCAAGATTTTCGCCTGCTGGAAGGCCTCCCGCTCCTGGATAATATCGCCCTGCCGCGCTTAATCGCAGGCGCTGCGGTGAATGAAGCACGGGCTGAAGCAGCGGAATTGCTGGAATGGGTCGGCCTATCTGAGCGATCCAATGCCCAGCCGCAAAGCCTGTCAGGCGGCGAGCAACAACGCGCCGCCATCGCCCGTGCGGTTATCAGCCGCCCCAGCCTGATCGTCGCCGATGAGCCGACCGGCAGCGTTGATGACGCCATGGCGGACCGGCTGATGGCGTTGTTCGAAGAATTAAACCGCCAGGGGGCTGCCGTCGTTATGGCCACCCATAGCCTGGCACTGATCGATAGATTCCCGCACCCGACGATCCGCCTTGGTGACGGCCAAGCCCACGAATCCGCGCCATGACCATACGCCCCCTCCTCCAAAAGCTCAGCCCCTTTGGCCGCGAAGAAAGTGCCGCTGCAGTGGCTGCGGGCGCGCTGTCCGGCGATTCGGCAGGGCGCATCCTGCCCTACGCGACGGCGCTGATGGCGTTTCTGGCAGCTTTGGCACTGGCGGCTGCACTTGGTGTTGGCGACGCAGCAACGCGCTGGTCCGCAGGATTCGGTGGCGGCCTTACGATCCAGCTCGGCGCGCCACCTGCCAAAAGTGCTGACCCGCTGCCGCGAATCGTTGAAATGCTGCTCGCCACACCCGGCGTCGCCACCGTTAGTGAGACGCCGGAGGAAGATATCAACCGCCTGCTCGCCCCCTGGCTTGGTGGGTTGGTTGATCTGGAAGGCCTGCCCAAACCTCGCTTTCTTGAAGCCACATTGGCGCCCGGCACCAGCCTGGATGCCGCCATCGTGGAAGCCCGCCTGCGTGACGCCGACCCGAACGTGAAAGTAGATGACCACGATGTTTGGGCGGAGAAACTTGCCGAATACGCCCGCGCGGTCGCCCGCACAGCTTGGGTGGCGGCCTTGCTTATCGGCATTATCAGCGCCGCTGCCGTCGCTGCAGTCGCTGCTGCACGTATGGCGATCCATGCCGACGCGATTCGCCTGCTGCGCCAGTTGGGTGCCACGGACAGATGGATTTCTGGCCTGATCGCCCGCGCGTCGCTGCGCCAAGGGCTTATTGGCGGGGTGATCGGCGTCGGTCTAGCCGCACTCGCTGTGTTCCTGGTTGAGCGCGCGGCTGAGGGGGCGAGCGCGCTGCTGCCAACGCCGCGCCTGGATGGCTGGGCATGGGCAGCACTTGCCATATTGCCTTTGGGTGCCGGTGCTGTCGCAGTGGCCGCGGCACGAATCGCGGCCCTGCTTTGGCTCAGGCGGCGATAATGGCCTTTCTGAAACGACTAATTGTCCGCACAACGATCCTGCTGCTCGTGTGCTTCGTCTGGTTTTGGTTCAAGGCATCGGCCACGCCGCCGCCTGCACCAGCCAAGGTAGACGCAATCGTTGTGCTGACGGGTGGATCGGCCAGGGTCGCTTCCGGATTGCAGCTCTTAGCTGATGGCGCTGCCGAACGGCTGTATATTTCGGGTGCCGGCGAAGACGTGACCGTGGCGGACCTGCTCGCGCAATCGCCCGAGATCGCCATTCAAGATCCGGCCTCCGTCACCTTAGGCCGCGCCCGTGACACCCAGGAAAACGCTGCTGAATCTGCTGCATGGGTTGAGGCTAACACCGTCAAAACGGTGCGCCTTGTTACCAGCTACTATCACATGCCCCGCGCCATGCTGTTGATGGAAGACGCAGCGCCCAATGTCACATTTTACCCAAGCCCGGTGGAACCAGAAACCATCAATCGGAACAACTGGTGGAAGTCTGTGCGTGGGTTCGGCGTAATCGGGCGGGAGTTCCTGAAGTTCCTAGCGGCTAAAACGGGTCTGGTCTGATGGGCTTTATCCGCTCCGTTCTCTTCAACCTGACATTCGGCGTGCTGACACTAGTGATGGCCATCGCTGGCTTGCCGCTGTTCCTTGGCCCCCGCCCGTGGATGGATTTCTATGGGCGGTTATGGGCCAAAGCCTGCCTCTGGCTGCTGAAACACATCGTCGGCCTCGACTATGAAATCCGGGGCGATATCCCAAAGGGTGCGAACTTAATCGCTGCCAAACACCAATCCGCCTGGGAGACGTTGGCGTTGGCCGCTTTACTGCCAGATTCAACCTTCGTCTTGAAGCGCATTCTACTTTGGACACCACCGTTCGGACCTTATATGGCAAAGGTCGGCATGATCCCGATTGACCGAAGCGGTGGCTCCAAAACTGTCCGTAAGATGCTGACCGCTGCCCGTGCAATGATGGCAGCAGACCGGCCAATTGTGATCTTTCCGGAAGGTACTCGCCGTGCGCCCGGCACACCGCCAGCATACCATCCAGGTGTCGCGGCTCTATATCGCGACCTTAAAACACCTGTGGTGCCTGTGGCTGTCAACTCCGGCCTTTACTGGCAGCGGAATGCCTTCACGAAGCAGCAAGGCACTGTGATATTGGAATTTCTAGACACCATACCACCTGGTATGGATCGCAAATCATTCATGCGCCAGCTCGAAAACAGCATTGAGACGGCGACGGTACGGCTCGTCGAGGAGGGTGAACAGGACGGCAGGGTCATCGGGCAGTAAGTCCGCGGCCGCCAGGTCTGCCCGCAGCCCCGGTTCGCCAGCGCCCATGGCCTCCATACGGTCCAGCCCGTTCGCCAGGTAGTCCCGCGCCCGCCCAGCCCGGCCCCGTCCACTCGCGATAGCCGCGATACGAACATCCGGGTCCAGACGATCAGCATAGGCGACGTCGTGCCTATCGACGGTAAACGTTAGCGCTGGATGATCGCCAAGTACGCTAGTGGTTTGCACGTTCGCCGGTTCGTAGATCGGATAAATCAGCTCCCGTTGGAAAAGATACGCGATGACCTGCCGGCGATTCTCCGGTGCCACCTCAAACACGATGCCACGGCAGGCGGTATCCTCTGCCGCTTCATCCAGCCCAAACACCAGCCCGGGCCGTTCCGGGCTGCCGCGATAGGCCGATGACCAAACGCATAAACGCCGCTGGTGCCCAAGCGCCAATCCAGGCGCATGGCGTACATACGGAAAATCTGGCCGCCACATCAGTGAGCCGTAGCCGAACACATAGAGCGGTCTTGCAGGAGAAGTCTGGCGGGACAAAGGCAGCGATTCCGTATCGGCGGGAAACGCTCTATATCACGCTATGAATGGAGGGCCGAACTTGGCTCTCACGCTTACAAACGCCAAAGTCAGGGATGCCATGCGCCGCAGACTCCTTCTAACCGCGCTGAGTTTGATTGTCCTGATGGTCGTTGGCGCGTGGGCAGTGTGGTGGTTTTTTCTGGCGACCTATGGCCAGCGCGTCGTCGCGGCGGCCAATGCAGAGGGCAGCGAGCCGCGCCTGACTTACACAGCCATCGAACGATTTGGGTTCCCCTTCACCGTCGGCATTCGCCTTCGGGATGCGGAGATGACCGGTGCCTGGGGTGCAGGCCAAGCCAAGCTTGCCGCCGCTGTCGCCGAAGTCTCCGCCCGGCCATGGCGACCACGCGATATGGCGATCCTCCTGCCGGAAGGCCTTGGGTGGGTAACCACGGCCCCCAGCCCCGCAAATCGCCAATCCGGCCAAGCCGTTCGGGCCGCAGGCCGCGCCGGCCCCAATATTTCAGGCAATAGCAGCAATACCGCAAACCCGCTCTGGGCAATGGAATTGAACTTAGAGGATGTTAGCCACACCCTCACCTATACCAATGTCGGCCCGCTGCTGGCGGAGCGTGGGCGCATCTACTGGACCAAGCTGGATGGCCCACCGCCCACCAAATCTGAGATCGAAATCGGGTTCGCAGATATGACATTCCCCTCAGGCGCGCTCTTCGGGCGGCAGGCGAAACAGGCTGATGTTTCCCTGACGCTGACCGGCGCGTTCCCGTTCAGCGGCAAGCCTGACGCGATCAAGGCCTGGCGAGCAGAAGAAGGGCGGATTGATATTCGCTTCTCCCGCGTCCGCTGGGGCGCGCTTGATGTAACGGGAACGGGTGCCATCGGCCTCGACGCTGCCTACCGCCCGGCTGGCGGCGTCACGCTTCGGTTGGCGAAAGGCGACGCAGTGATTGACCGGCTGACGGCGCTTGGGCAATTGAATGCAACCGCCGCTGCTGCCGCTAAGACTGTTCTCGCCTTTGCATCACTCAGTGCGACGAATGGGCGGGCCACAGCACCCGTCACACTAACGGATGGCGAAGCAGCCATTGCCGGGTTCACGCTTGGCCCCCTCCAACCGGTGTGCGCTTGCGAGTAGCGCTTTCCCGCTGCCCCGGCCTATGCTGTTCGCCATCGAACTGATTTGATTAGGAGAGAGCCGCATGGCGCGCGCGTTTGAAGGCATACGGGTAATTGATTTCACACAAGTTCTGGCAGGCCCGTTCTGCGCCGAACAATTGGCGCTGCTTGGCGCTGACGTCATCAAGATTGAGCAACCGGGGCGAGACGGCAAAATGGGCGGCGACCAGGGTCGCGGCATCATGGCGGATAGCGATATCGGCAAGCTTGGCATGTCCGCGATTTTTCTCAGTGTTAATGCAGGCAAACGCTCCATCGCACTCGATCTCAAAGCGCCAGAGACCAAAGACATCCTGGAAAAGCTGGTGGCGAGCGCGGATGTCGTCGTGCAGAACTTCAAAGCTGGTGCCATCGACAAGCTGGGCTTTGGCTATGAGTGGGCGAAGACCGTAAAGCCAGACATCGTTTACTGCTCCATCTCCGGCTACGGCCAGGACGGGCCCTACGCTGGCGCGCCCGCTTATGACGGTGCGATCCAAGCAACGTCCGGCATGATCGCGCTGACGGGCCATCCAGAATCTGGCCCGACCCGCGTTGGCTTTAATGTTGTGGATATGGCAACAGGCATGACGGCGGCGTTTGCCGTTGCGTCCGCACTGTTCCGCCGTAGCCAGACGGGCGAAGGCCAACATCTGGACGTAGCGATGCTCGACACGGCCATCACAATGGCCGCGCAGCCATTCGTGAATTATAAGGCTACCGGCGAAATTCAGCCGCTGATCGGAAACTCATCCCCAGCATTCCTGCCGACTGCGGGCCTGTTTGAGACTGGCGGTGGGCGCTTGATGATCAGCGCCCTGACGGACGGTCACTGGCGCGGCTTTTGCAAAGCAATTGGCCGGGATGATCTGGCCGAGGACGCCCGCTTCATCGATACAGAATCCCGGCGGGCCAACGGCGATCAGGTCAAGATTGAAATGGAAGCCGGGCTCGCCAGCGCCGACGCCTTTGAGTGGGAAAAACGCCTAGCCGCCTGTGGCGTCCCCGCCGCACCGCAGCTGCCCGTCAATGAAGTGCTGGATCACCCAGCCTTGAAGCACCGGGATGTGCTGCTTGAATTCAACGACATTCCAGGCATCGAACGCCCGCTCATGGGCATCGGCACTGGGTTCAAAGCCAATGTCGACGGCCCCAAAGCCGACCGCCCACCGCCGATGCTGGACCAGCACCGCGATGAAATTCTGAAAGACTTATAAGGAGCCTGGGCTGCCGTCCCGCTATTCAGCGGCGACGGCGGCCGGCGGCGTGCGGACCAAAGTTTCGTAGTCGGTCAGCAGCGCTTCGGTGATCTTACCTGGCGTGAAACGGTGCTGATCGATCTCGCCAACGGGCGTGACTTCAGCCGCCGTGCCCGTGACAAAGACTTCAGTGAAGTCACCCAAATCTTCCGGCTTGATATAGCGCTCAACAATCTGAATGCCACGCTTCTCGGCCAAGGACAGCACCGTTTGGCGGGTGATGCCGTTCAGGAAGCAGTCTGGCGTGGGTGTGTGAATAACGCCGTCTTTGATCAGGAAGATATTCGCACCCGTACCTTCAGCCACGAACCCGCGCCAATCCAGCATCATCGCGTCCTGGTAGCCTTCAGCCTCAACCGCATGCTTGGAAAGCGTGCAGATCATATAGAGGCCGGATGCCTTGCTTTCTGTCGGCGCAGAGGACGGGTCCGGGCGGCGCCAGGGACCGGTTTTCATGCGAATGCCTTTGGCGCGCATTTCCGGGGAGAAATAGGATGGCCATTCCCATGCAGCAATGGCGACATTGATCTTAGAACCATGGGCCGACACGCCCATTTCCTCAGCACCACGCCAAGCCAGCGGGCGAACGTAACCGTCCACAATGCCATTGGCGCGCAGTACATCATATTTTGCGGTTTCGAGTTCCTGGACCGTGAAAGGCACCTTGAAATCCAGCAAGCGCGCTGAATTATGCAAGCGTTCGCTATGCTTCACGCTTTCAAAAATATGGCCACCATAGGCCCGCTCGCCTTCAAACACGGCGCTGGCATAATGCAGACCGTGGCTTAGAAAATGGACCGTGGCATCACGCCAAGGAATGATTTTGCCGTTAAACCAGATGGCGCCGTCGCGATCATCAAACGGAATTAGACTTTCAGCCATATCAACGGGATCCTGCTCGAAATTTGGGCCAACGCGCTTACGCACTTCAAGCTTACAGCATACTCAGCAGAATCTATCCCGCAATCATCCAGAGGTTATCCACTAAAGGGGGTTGACGGAATGGGTGAAAATAGTGGCTTAATAGGGGATTAACACACTATATATGTGGTGTAGGGTTATCGCCCATACACTCTATAGCGTTTTTGTTGCCAGGAGATGTGCATGAGTTGGACGCCAGAACGGATCGCCAAGCTGGAAGAGCTTTGGGCGGAAGGACTTAGCACGGCTGAAATTGGCCGCAGGTTGGGCGTCTCAAAGAACGCTGTTGTCGGCAAGGCGCATCGCATGAAGCTGCCAGGCCGCCAGTCCCCAATCGAGTCCAAGCGGAAAGCGAAACCGGCTGCCGCCAAAGCGCCAGCCGCTGCTGCAGCTAAGCCAAAACCCGCAGCGAAACCGGCAGCAGCAGCTAAGCCTGCGCCGAAGAAAGCCGCCGCCAAAGCAGCACCCGAGCCATCGCCAGAAGCTGCCAAAACAAAAGCGGACCATCAGAAAACGAAGCAGAAGCGCAGTGGCCCCGTCTGCCAATGGCCAATCGGCGACCCACGCCTGCCGGGCTTCCACTTCTGCACAGACGAAGCAACCCCAGGCAAGCCGTATTGCGAGCATCATTGCAGCATTGCCTATAACCGCCCGTCCTCCAGCTCCTCTGAAGCGAAAGCAGCTTAACTGCCGCTTTTCACGGTCACTCCTGCCTGGTTACACTTGAACCAGAGGAGTGACTTCAGATGCCTGTAGAAATGATTGGCTGGATTGCGCCCCGCGTATCCTCCGAAATCATACCTGCCACCGGCCCTGTCTTTGATGCGGATGTCATCGCTCATACGGCGCATGTCCACGAAGACGCTGGGTTTGACCGGGTGTTGATCGGCCATTTCGCTGACGCGCCCGACGGTTTTCTCGTCGGTGCCCGTGCAGCGCAAGTGACGGATCGTCTAGGCTTCCTGCTGGCGCACAGGCCTGGATTTGTGTCTCCGACGGTCGCTGCCAGGAAGCTCGCAACGCTGGACCAGTTGACGGATGGGCGCTTGGCCGTCCACCTGATTGCAGGCGGCAGTCCGGTTGATCAGGCCAAAGATGGCGATCATACGGACCATGCCGGGCGATACCGTAGGCTGACGGAATATGCCGAAATTCTCCGCCGCACCTGGACAGAAACTGCACCGTTCGATCATAGCGGCGCGTTTTACGATGTTCGGGGTGCATACGCAGAAATTCGCTGCAAGCAGTCACCCCATATCCCAATGTTCGGTGGCGGCGGATCAGACGCTGCAATTGCTGCCCTCGCCCCTTTCGCCGACACATTCATGCTTTGGGGCGAACCTCTGGCGGACACGGCTGCATTCATGACGCGCGTCACAGCAGCGGCGGCACGCCACCATCGCCGCCCCAATTTCAGCCTCTCAACCCGCCCTATTCTAGCCGAAACTGATGATCAGGCATGGGACCGGGCGCACCAGATATTGGCAGATATCCATCGCATTCGCGGGGATGCCCCGCCGCCAACGCGCCACAACGAAGGCTCAAAGCGCTTACTGGCCGCTGCCGCGCGCCAGGATGTGCATGACGCCTGCCTCTGGACCAAACTGGCGGAGGCAACCGGAGCTGCCGGGAATTCCACAGCCCTTGTCGGAGCACCGGATACAGTCGCAGATGCGCTGGCGGAATATTACAAAATCGGCGCCTCTAGCCTTTTGATCAGAGGCTACGACCCGCTCCGGGATGCAGAGCAATACGGTGCTGAACTTATTCCGCTTGTAAGGGAACGGATCGCGGCTATCGACGCTACGGCGACCTAGCCAACGTCCCGAATTTCAGGCGCGATGCCCAAAGGATCGCCATCCAGCTTCCGGCCCAATTCAAGCGCGCCCAGCCAATCAAGACCAGCTCGCAAGCGCACAACATCACCGATTACGATAACGGCGGGCGCTGGTGCCGCTTGGCCTGCTTCTGCTGCACCGCCAAGGGTTGTTTCAATAACGGACTGGCATGCCGTCGCCGCGTTTGAAACAAGGGCTACCGGCTCATCAGATGCGCGCCCTGCTGCTATGAGCCGGGCGGATATTTCAGGCAGTGTCTTAATGGCCATATACAACACGATCACAGGCGCGCCCTTGGCCAACGCCGCCCAATCTATGCCGCCAGGAACAGCACCCGTCGCGTCATGCCCCGTGATGAAAGCCACGACGGAATTCACGTTCCGGTCCGTTGCCGGAATGCCTGCATATGCAAGGCCGCCAATGCCTGCCGTGATGCCTGGAACAATCCGGAACGGCACACCTGCGCGGACCAGGGCCAGGGCCTCCTCCCCACCGCGGCCAAACAGAAACGGGTCCCCGCCCTTAAGCCTGATAACGCGCTTACCGGCTTTAGCTTCGCGTACCAAACGCGCTGAAATATCTGGTTGCTTAGGCGATGGCCTACCACCGCGCTTACCTGCATGAACGATATCCGCACCGGGCCTGGCCAACGCTAAGCAGCCCGGATCAACTAATGCGTCATGCACGACCACATCCGCCTGGGCCAGGCCGTTCAACGCATGCAGCGTCAATAAGCCAGGATCGCCCGGGCCTGCGCCGACGAGCCATACGGCCCCCGGGTCCAGCACTGGCAGGCCGTCAAAAAGAGTATTGCTGCGCATCATGGTGCCGGTGTGGCCGACGCAAGGGCGCGGCAAATCGCGACCATCTTTGAAATTGGGTGCTGTGTGAAAAGCGTTAGCACCTCATGGATATCATCAATCGCGGCCTGATCGAGTGACCCGTCCAGCGGATCTAACTCAGCCGCAATCGCCCGGGCGCGGGCGGCGGATTGCTGGCGCGCTTCGTTGATGACCGCTTGCATCCGTCCATCAGTGGCAATTGGGGCCAGCAGCGTCCAGGAAAGTGCCAGATAGCCCGGCCAGTAGGCTAAATGCCGATACATGCTGGCGATCACCCGGCCGTCTTCCTCACAGACCGCGTTCAGCATATCGACAAGATTGCGGATCGGCGGATCAAGCGCAGAAAGCGCTGGCAGTGGCGGTAAAGCAGGCAATGGCGGTTCCTGCACTGGTTTCGGCGGTGCGCCCGGCACCCCATCCGAAGCATCCAGGCGTGCCAGAACAGCGGAAAGGCCGATCAGGTTCATAGCGTTGGTGCGGTCGTAGGAATCCAGGATCGCGCGGATCGTGAGCTGGCCAAGCCGATCAACGCCCGCCGCCGCAAGCGCTGCTTTTGGAATCAGCGGTAACTGTGGGGGCCGCAGATGCCTGCGGAACGCTTGAGCTTCCGCCGCCACCCGGCCAGACACATAAATCGGTCGCACCATGCCCCACACGGCAGGCAGCGCGCCGGGCGTCACCGCGAGGCGCCGCCATACTAGGTTGACCACATCAACGCCCGTGACAGCCTTGATATCCTGATAGACCTCCCGGATTTCGCCGGTAGCTTCGCTTTCCAAGATCGCCGGAATGGGATCGGCTGCGGGATTCATCGGCTCTGCCTCAATCTGTCAGGTGATGGTTTCTGGCTTTCTGATAGAATAGCGCCCATGACCGCTCCCGTCGCCCCCCCAGTCAGCGCCAATACAGCGCCAGCCGATGCGCCATTACGGCGCGGCTGGACTACAGGTGCCTGCGCCGCCGCAGCAGCGCGGGCCGGGTATGCAGCTTTGCTTACAGGCAAGATGCCTGCATCAGCCCCTTTGCTGCTGCCACGCAATCTCCGCACAGATTTCGAAATCTTAGCGTCAGCCATTGAAGCAGATGGCCGGGCGATGGTCGCTATTGTTAAAGATGCCGGCGACGACCCGGATGTAACCCATGGCGCCACCGTTGAAGCCCGCGTAGCGCTGCTTCCGCCAGGCAGCGGGTTGAGGTTTCTGGCAGGAGATGGCGTTGGCACGGTGACAGCGCCCGGATTGCCGCTGGATGTTGGCGAACCGGCGATCAATCCAGGCCCGCGCCAGATCATCCAAGATAATTTAGCCGCTATCGCAGACGGCGCGCCGCTCGATCTATCCGTTGAAATCGCGATTCCTGGTGGGCAGATGCTGGCGGAGAAAACCATGAATGGGCGCCTTGGCATTGTCGGCGGTCTGTCCGTGCTTGGCACCAATGGCGTTGTAACGCCCTATTCCTGCGCGGCGTGGATTCACGCAGTCCACCGCGGTGCCGATGTCGCTTGCGCGCTCGGCCACACCCATTTGGGTGCTGGCACGGGCGCGCGGTCTGAAGCTGGCGTCATGATGGCGACTGGCTTGCCAGAACAAGCCATGCTGGACATGGGCGACTTCGCCAGCGCCACGCTGAAATACGTGCGGGGCAAGAAAATTGCACGGTTCAGTCTTGGTGGTGGATTCGCAAAATTCGTGAAGCTGGCCCAAGGTGCAAGGGACCTGCATTCCGCCCGCTCACAGGTAGATATTGCGGACTTAGCCGCACGGCTGGAGCGGTTGGGCGCGCCTTCGGAAACAGTGAGCGAGGCCGCAAAAGCGCCTTCCGCAGGTGCGGTTTTGGCGGTGTCAGAAGCGGCAGGCATTCCCCTGCCAGACGATATCGCCAAGGATGCAGCGCGCGCAGCACGGCAATTGCTCGGCGACGGCCCCGCACTGGAAATCATGCTGTTTAACCGGGCAGGCCGCCTGCTCGCCCGCCACGAAGGTTAGAGTACCCATGATGATCAAGGCCCAATCAATACGGCAATCACGGCGCGCTTTCCCGAAGATCAGAAGACCATCTTCGCCAAGCGCCGCACGGCCTTAAGGCGCTATGGTGAGCCCGAGGAAGTGGCGCATATCACCCTGTCGCTCGTCCTCCCGGCCGCGAGTTATATTACAGGTGCCGCCATCCCCGTAGATGGCGGGCTGACGATCAGGAACGCATGAACGGCGTTTGCAGCAGCCGACCGTAACTCTCAACCGCATCATCCACGCCAGAAAGCCGGAGACAGCGCCAGAGGCTTGCCTGGTTCGCTGTCACCACCGGCCGGCCAAGCGCACCTTCCAGGGCTTCAATAATCCCAACGCAGCGGAAGCCCGTTCCAGCGATGAATACGGCGTCGGCCTCATCGGGGCAATTGTCTGTGATTTGCTGGTAGAGCGGTTTGATGCGTTGGGCAAAGCCCATGCCGCGGGCATATAGGTCCGCTGGCGGAATATCCCGCCACTTACCGCCGGGATCGTAGCGCATGGTGCCTGCAGGTTCGAACCCATAGTCACCATAATATGTACGCGCGGATTGAATAGCGGCGTCGCCGAACCAAGGCGGTGCCACAATGAAGGGTCGCCGCGCGCCGACCGCCATAAGGCCAGCAATCGTATCCGCGCCATTGGTCGTCACGTGGACTGTATCGCCAAGGATCGTCCGCATTTCAGCGATGACGGCCTCATCCCAGCCTTTGCCGCCAATGACGCTGCTGGATGTGTGGCCAATAACGATGGCCTCTAACTCCATTGATGCGAACTGTTGGCATCCGCGCGCTAAATCATCCGCCAGATCAACGCCGTTTCGGTCTACCCGCCATTCAGCCCAAGGGGCAGCCGCTGTGACCCGCGCCGCATGAACGGATACGCCCCTCGGCACCATCGCCTGCCATTCCGCTTCCGGCACCGCTTCAGAGCTGACGATGAACATACCGATCCGCGCCCGGTCGCCCCAATTGTCGTTATTCATGGCCTGATTTCCCTTACACCCGCGATACGGCTGCTGCGCCGAACAATCCTGTCGGGCGGATCCACAATGTCAAAATCACCAGTGCCGCGCCGATAAATCCTGCCGAGCCCGTTCCGATGACAGGGTCCAGATACCCCGTCGCCAGGCTTTCAGAAAGGCCGACGATGACAGCGCCAGCGATTGTGCCTGGAAAACTGGTCAGCCCGCCGATCACCACCACCGGCAACACCTTCGCCAGCACCAATCCCATGCCAAACCCGCCGAGCCCATCAATGCTCCACAACACACCGCCCGCAACGCAGAGTGCCGCTGACAGCGCCCAGGCGAGTGCCAGATAGCGGGTGATGCTGATGCCGGCACCGGTCGCTGCCTGGGCGTCATCAGCCACGGCCCGGATCGCGATCCCCGCGCGGCTAAGCCGGAAGAACAGCATCATCGCCACGACCAGCAGGATCGCGACGCCGCTGGACAGCACCCTGGACGGCGGCACGATCACAGCCCCCCAAACCCAAAGCGCATCCTCAAACGGGACCGGAATGGCGGACGGTAGGCCTGTTAGCGTCAACGCGGACCCAGCACGCATCAATACGCCCAGTGCCAACGTCGCCATGACGACAGCGACCACGGGGCGGCCAATCAGCTTGCGAATGACAATGCGGTTGAAGGCAATGGCGAGCCCTATGACAGCACCAATCGCCGCCGCAGCTGCTGGCAAAATAGGCAGGCCAAGTACCTGCACACTCACCCCTGTCGCCTTTGTGCCAAGGCTCACCCACTCACCGAGTGAAAAGTTCAGGACTGTCGACGCCCGGTAAACCACGACGAACGCCATACCGACCAGCGCATACACTGATCCGGACAGCAGACCGTTCATCACAAGGGCGAGGAAGTAATCCATCGCCAGAGTATGGAACGATGCGGCTGCTCTGCGCTACTTTGCTTTTGCGTAGCTGTCCCGCAGCGCAATGGTGCGGATGAAATTCAAGCCCGCACCTTGATCGCGGCTGAAATAGCCCAAGCGTTCGAATTGAATGGGCGTGCCCGGTTCCGCATCGCCCAAGCATGGCTCAAGCTTGCAGCCCGTAAGGCGTTCCAGCGAATCCGGGTTCAGGTCCTCAATGGGGTCGCCGTTTGCTGAAGGGTTTTCGGAAAGAAACAGCGGGTTCAGCAAGTTGGCATTAGCCTCAACGGCGTGACCGGCAGAGACCCAGTGGATTGTGCCTTTGACCTTGCGGCCATCAGGGGCATTGCCGCCTTTGGTCGCTGGATCATAGGTGCAGATCAGCTCGACGACATTGCCATCAGCATCCTTTACGAAGTCCTCGCAGGTGATGAAGTAGGCGAAGCGCAAGCGGACTTCACGGCCAGGGCCAAGGCGGAAGAACTTCCGCGGTGGGTCCTCCATAAAGTCATCCTGTTCAACCCAAAGCGTGCCGGAGAACGGAACCATACGGGTTCCCAATTCTGGGCGGCCAGGATGGTTCTGGGCTTCCAGCATATCGACCTGACCTTCGGGCCAGTTGCGAATTGTGACCTTCAAAGGCTTCAGAACAGCCATACGGCGTTCAGCATTGTGGTTCAGGTTTTCGCGGATGGCGTGGTCGAGCATTTGCACCTCGACCGTTGAATCACTGCGAGACACTGCGAGCTTGCCAATGAATTCCTTCAACGCCGCCGCCGGGACGCCGCGCCGCCTGATCCCGCGGATCGTGGGCATGCGCGGATCATCCCAACCATCCACATGGCCTTCGGTCACAAGCCGGGTCAGCACGCGCTTCGACAACACGGTGTAGGTGATGTTCAAGCGGGCGAATTCGTACTGGCGAGGCGCAGCGGGTGCCGGAACGCGTTCCAGCAACCACTCATACAATGGCCGATGGTCTGCAAATTCCAGCGTGCAAAGCGAATGGGTGATGCCTTCAATCGCGTCCGACTGGCCGTGAGCGAAATCATATGTCGGATATATCTTCCAGGCATCGCCCGTGCGCGGATGAACGGCATGCTTGACCCGGTAGAGTGCGGGATCGCGCAGGTTCATGTTGCCGCTCGACATATCGATGCGGGCGCGGAGCGTGTAGCTGCCTTCAGGGAATTCACCGGCCCGCATCCGGGCAAATACATCCAGGTTTTGCTCGACAGAGTATTCCCGGCCAGGGCTTGGGCGGCCAGGTTCTGTCAGCGTGCCGCGATAAAGGCGCATGTCCTCTGCCGACAAGTCACACACATAGGCGTCCTCGTTTTTGATCAGATGCACGGCCCAGTCATAGAGCTGCTCAAAATAGTCCGACGCATAGTGCAGGTGGTCGCCCCAATCGAAGCCCAGCCAGCGCACGTCTTCCTGAATGCCGTCAATGAACGCCTGTTCTTCCTTGGCGGGGTTGGTGTCGTCGAAGCGCAGGTGACAGCGCCCGCCAAATTCATCCGCGACGCCGAAGTTCAAACAGATCGACTTCGCATGACCAAGATGCAAATAGCCATTCGGCTCTGGCGGAAACCGGGTGACGACTTGGGCATGCTTGCCCGCCGCCAAATCGGCGCGCACTGTCTCCCGCACAAAGTCCTCACGTTCAATTTCAGTATCTTCAGACATATCTGGCGCACCCTCTAACGGCCCGCGGGTTATGCAGGAGGGGCATTCCGCAGTCCAGCAATCTTTCCGCGCGGGCCCCCATGAACATTGTAGCGCCACTGGATCATGCGCATAGTTATGGCGAAGTTTAGGAACAGGCCCCAAGGGCGAGACCCCCCCAGAGGAGAACGCACATGCGCGACATTGATTACAATACCATCACAGATGCAGTGGTCAGCGCCTATGCAGACACGCCGAATGAGCGGTTGCGGGAAATATTGGGTGCATTGATTCCACGCCTGCATGATCTCATCCGCGATATTGAGCTGACACCAGCCGAATGGCGCATGACAATGGATTTTTTGCTGCAGGCGGCAAAGGCCAGCAGTGACCAGCGGAATGACTTTATTCTGCTGTCGGACCTGCTTGGCGTGTCAGCAGTCGTCGATCTGGTCGATGGGCGGGGTGACGAGGGTGCGACCTCCGCCACGCTGCTTGGGCCATTCTATGTGCCGGGCCAACCGGATATGGCGAGCGGTGCCAATCTCATCAAAGACAATCCAGGGGAGCGTCTTGTCGTGCAGGGCCAGGTGTTGAGCGCCAATGGCGGCCCACTTCCCCATGCTGTTCTAGAAATTTGGCAGAACGCGCCGAATGGCCTCTACACTGTGCAAGACCCCGATCAACCGGAGGACAATTTGCGCTGCACGCTTCGCGCCGACGCCGAAGGGAAGTACAGCTTCGCCACCGTTAAGCCGCGATCCTACAAAGTGCGGGAAGACGGTGCGGGCGGAAAACTGGTGAAAGCGTCAAGCTGGCATAGCTGGCGGCCAGCCCATATCCACTTCATCATTTCCGCTGACGGCCACAAGCGCCATGTCACGCAAATTTTTGACGCCGCTGACCCTTATGTCGATAAAGATGCAGTTTTCGGTGTGCGTGCAGATCTGGTGAAGCCCTTTGACCAGGCACCAACAGATGCGGACATAGCCAACTTCCCCGATGTGCAAAGCCCGTTCAATGTCGTGAATGTCGATTGGGTGCTAGCGCCCACGAGCGGGTGATGTTGCGCACGTGATCTAGCCTGAGCGTCGAGAGGGCCTACCCTGCCGACGGATACACACAAATGGAGACGATAAGATGGCGGCAAAAACGCGGAAGGCGAAGCGGGTTAGCAAAGCGGTTCTGAATAAGCTCAAGCAGGTTTCAACACCAACAATTACAACGCAGCTGATGAAGACCTACGGCCTGAACAATATGTCCCTCCGCGACGTGCTGCCGGTTGACCCAAGCCTTGGCCGCTTCGCCGGGCCAGCGTATACGCTGCGCTATGTACCCATCCGGGAAGACATGCGCCCAGAGCAGGCGCTTGATCACCCCGCCAATTTGATGACGCCGATTGTTGAATCAATCCCCGCAGGGGCGGTCATGGTGATGGACGCCAATGGCGACAATGATGTCGGCATTCTGGGTGGCAATATTCTAATGCGCCTGAAAACCCGCGGCATTGCAGCAGCCGTGACCGATGGCGGCATGCGCGATGTTCCTGAAATTGATGTGCTTGGCATGCCCGTATGCTGCACAGCCTATGCCCCACCGCCCAGTTTCACGAAATTGATGCTGGCCGAAAGCGAATGCGTTGTGACATGCGGCGGCGTGCCCATTTTTCCCGGCGATATCATCGTCGGCGATGACGAAGGCACCGTCGCCATCCCCGCTGAATACGCCGCCGCTATCGCCGATGCCGGACTGGCGCAAGATCATATGGAAGGCTGGGTAAGCCGCCGCCTAGCCAAAGGCGACCCCATGCCCGGCCTATACCCGCCAAACGAAAAAGCCCGTGCTGAATATGACAAATGGGTAGCAGCCGGCGAACCAGACGAAGTCTGACCGCACCTCTGAACAGTCGCGAGATGACTTTGCTCTGCCTGAGACGCTCATCACTAGTATATTGCAAACTACTGCTTGATAGCCCAAACGTTGCCCTTAATAAGAGGTACGAGAGGTCTCACGACAACATGGACAGGCGGCGATTGACTACATGGTTTGAAGTCGGAGGCTCAGCGCTTGCGATTGCATATGCACTCTTGATCGCGTCAAACACGGGAAATGAGATTCTAGGGTTTTCCTTGCTGCTCATCTCATCCTGCCTATTTGCTGGATGGGGTATCATCGACAAACGATGGGCGTTTTTAGCGCTTCAATTCTTCTATGCTGTTTCTGCCATTATCGGCCTAGTCCGGTGGTCATAGAAAGTGGCCGGGGTAGGGTAAATCTGTTCAGACTCCTTGCATTTCTGAACACTCCAACAACGACGGAAGTGATCCATGAAAGCCGTAGGTTTCGAAGAATACTTGCCGATTGACGCGCCGAACGCCTTTCTGGACCTTGAATTGGCGAAACCTGTGCCTGAGGGTCAGGATATTCTCGTCGCTGTGAAAGCCATTGCGATCAACCCGGTTGATACCAAGGTGCGCGCCAATCGGGGCGTTCCGGCAAAGGTCGAGGATGGCCCTCGGGTTATTGGCTATGATGCAAGCGGTGTCGTTGAAGCTGTCGGGCCAGACGCGAGGCTTTTCAACGTGGGGGATACCGTTTGGTATGCGGGCGACATCACGCGGTCCGGCTGCAATGCTGAATTTCATCTGGTGGATGAGCGGATTGTCGGCCGCGCGCCAAAATCGCTTGGCTTTGCAGAGGCAGCCGCCCTTCCCCTCACCACAATCACGGCCTATGAGGCGTTCTTTGATCGGCTTGGTATTGACCGGAATGGTGCGAACAAAGGCCAGAGCATCCTGATCATCGGTGCTGGTGGCGGTGTTGGCTCTATCGGCATTCAACTGGCAAAACATGCAGGCCTGACCGTCATCGCCACCGCATCCCGCCCCGAGACAGAGGCCTGGGTAAAGACGCTTGGCGCAGACCATGTCGTCAACCACCGCGAGGATATGGTCGCCCAGGTGCGCGCACTCGGCATGCAGTTCGTGGATCACATCGCGATCTTCAATGACATGCGCCATTGGGATACGGCGGTTGAACTGATCCGCCCACAAGGCGGCATAGTCTCCATCGATGATACGAACCTGCCAATGCCTATGGACGTTATGAAAATGAAATCCGCCAGCTTCCACTGGGAATTCATGTTCGCCCGCGCCATGCACCAAACGCCAGACATGATTGAGCAACACAAGCTACTAACCTGGGTCGCTGGGGAGATCGATCGCGGTGCCATGCGCACCACACTTGATGCGGTGCTGACGCCAATCAACGCTGCCAATATGCGCGAAGCCCACAGGCTGGTTGAAACAGGCCGGGCCAAAGGAAAGGTCGTCGTCGAAGGGTTCTAACGCCCGCGCTGGTCACTGAGTGGCGCATATGGTGTAGCCGATATAGTCTTCCTGCCAATCTCCCGATGACTGCAGGATCTGACCTCCCCATGGCGCACGAAGACAAAATTGCTGAACTGGAACGGCGGCGCGCAGAAGCGCGTGCAATGGGGGGCGAGCGCAAGCTGGCGGCGCGGCGGAATGCCGGCGTCCTCAATGCGCGGGAACGGTTGGATTATCTGCTGGACGATGGGTCCTTTCTGGAAGCAGGCCTGCACGCCTACTCGATCCGCCCCGAAACGCGGGAGAAATCCGCTGCGGACGGTAAGATCGCTGGGTATGGCATGATTGATGGACGGCCCGCAGCACTGGTCGCGAATGATTTCACGGTTCTGGGGGCGTCCTCATCCCAGGTGAACATGAAAAAAATGGGGCACATGAAGAAGACCGCGCGGGAACGCCGGATGCCTCTGGTCTTGCTTGGCGAAAGCAGCGGCGGCCGGATGCCAGACCGCATGGGCGCATCAGGCCGCGCCACCATCGGCCAGGATCGCGAAGAATACCGCCGGACACGGGATACGCCTTGGGTCTCAACACTGATGGGCCAGTCATATGGCTCCTCCACCTGGTACAGCGTGATTTCGGACGTCGTGTTTGCCCGCAAAGGTGCCGTAATGGCTGTCACCAGCCCGCGCGTTACCTCTATAGCCATTAGCCAGGATATTTCGGCGGAAGAACTTGGTGGGTGGGAACTGCACGCCAAAACCACCGGCCTCGTCGATGCCGCATTCGATACTGATGAAGAAGTGCTGGACGCGGTCAAAACCTACCTCTCCTACATGCCATCCTATGCGGGTGAGGCACCGCCCCGCGCGGCACCGGGGGCCGTCGATGATCAGGAGAAGCTGCTAGAGCTCGTGCCCGAAACCCGGCGGCGCGTCTATGACATGCGCAAAGTGCTGAATGTCATTGCGGACCAAGGCTCAATCTTTGAGCTGAAGGCACTGTTTGGGCGGGCTGTCATCACTGCATTCGCGCGGATCGAGGGCCGGGTCGTTGGCTTCCTTGCGAACAATCCCCGTTTCAAAGCAGGCGCCATTGACCCCGACGCCTGCGATAAAGCCGTGTCCTTCATTGTACTGTGCGACAGCTTCAACATTCCCCTGATCTCTATGGTCGATCAGCCCGGTTTCTTTATCGGTGTCGAGGGGGAACGGAAGCGTGCGCCGGGCAAGATCATGAATTGGATGAACGCACTCGCCCAAGTCACTGTGCCGCGCTTTAGCGTGATTGTGCGCAAAAGCTTTGGCCAAGCCTATCTGAATATGGGCGGTGGGCGGAACGCGGACGAAGTGCTGGCCTGGCCAATGGCAGACCTG
>Ga0181606_10000970_pt1 | contig 24599 bp, 21 predicted proteins | sample 041ome_10_FD_132994 | JGI IMG/M metagenome (GOLD analysis project Ga0181606, IMG submission 132994) | Coastal salt marsh microbial communities from the Groves Creek Marsh, Skidaway Island, Georgia - 041412US metaG (megahit assembly) | ecosystem: Environmental > Aquatic > Marine > Intertidal... | reverse complement strand
GGATGACGAAAACACGCGGCTCATCGCCTACCTGGCCCAGGGCCGCGGTTATCGCACGGGCTACCTCGCGCTCACCCGGGGCGACGGCGGCCAGAATCTGATCGGCCCGGAACTGCGCGAGGAACTGGGGGTGATTCGCACCCAGGAATTGCTGGCGGCCCGGCGCCTCGACCAAGGGGAACAGTTCTTCACCCGGGCGGTGGACTTCGGCTATTCCAAGCACCCCGACGAGGCCCTCGCGACCTGGGATCGCGACGCCGTGCTGGCCGATGTGGTGCGGGTGATCCGGCAGTTCCAGCCCGACGTCATCATCACCCGCTTCTCGCTTGAGCCCGGCATCACCCACGGGCATCACACCTCCTCCGCCATGATGGCGGTTGAGGCCTTCACCCAGGCCGCAGATCCGACGGCGTATCCGGAACAATTGGACACCCTGCAACCCTGGCAGGCCAAACGGGTGGTGTGGAACTCATGGAGCTTTGGGCGCAACAACGCCGGCCCCGCCGATAATCGCGTGACGGTCGACGTGGGCGGCTACAACCCGGTGGTGGGCCAGTCCTTTGGCGAGATCGCCGCCCTCAGCCGTTCCATGCACAAGAGCCAGGGCTTCGGCTCGGTGGGCAGTCGGGGCGAGGCGTCGGAGAATTTTGATCTGCTGGCCGGCGAACCCGCCACGGCGGACTTCATGGACGGCATTGACCCGAATTGGTCCCGCTTCCCGGGCGGGGCCCGCATCGACGGTCTGCTGGCCGATATTGTGACGCAGTTTGATGCCCTGCAGCCGGAGCGCAGTGTGCCCGGTCTGCTCCAGGTGCGCCGGGCCCTGGCGGCCATGCCCGATGTCGCCATCGTGGAGCGCCGGCGCGCCCAGGTGGAACAGGTGCTGCAGGCCTGCCTTGGGCTCTACGTTGAAACCACCGCCGACCGCGCCGCGGTCGCTCCGGGCGAGACGGTCACCTTCACGCATCGGGCCATCCTGCGCCGACCCGGCGAGGTGCGTTGGCGCGAAGCCACGACGGCCCTGCCACTCAATGAAAATGTCGAGTGGACGCAGGAGGTTGAGGTGCCGGTGGACGCTCCCCTGAGCGAGCCCTACTGGCTGACGAAGCCCGGCACGGTCGGACTCTTCCGGGTCGATGATCCCGCGCTGATCGGCCGCGGCGATTCGCCGCCGGTGTTTCCCTTTGAGCAGCATTTTGAAATCGGGGCCGGCCACGAGCCGCTCACCGTCACCACCACGGCGGTTGACGTGGAAAACGACCGGGTGCGCGGTGAACTCCGCCACGAGGTCAAAGTTGTCGCGCCGGTGACCGTATCGTTCAGCAACGGGATCGCGTTGTTTCGTCCCGGGCAGTCCCGCGATGTGGCCGTCCAGGTAAGCGGAGCCACCACCGGTTCGGTGACGCTGACGGTGCCGACAGGGTGGCAGGTGTCGCCCTCGGCGGTGGTGTTGGAGGAGACTCCCGCTGCGGGCGTGCGCGAGGTGGGCTTCAGCGTCACGGCTCCGGCGGTGACCGGTGAGGCGACCCTGGGCGCGCGGGTGAATGTCGCTGGGATGACGTATGATCACGCCCGGGTCGACATCGCCTATGACCATATTCCCCGTCAGCTCTGGCAGCCGTGGGCCGAGCTGCATGCCACGGTCGTCGATCTGGAGGTGAAGGCGAGCCATGTCGGCTACCTGCCGGGGGCCGGCGATGACGTGCCGCAGGCGCTTGAGCGCATGGGCGTGGCCGTCACTTTGCTCGATGACGCCGACCTCACGGCGGAGCGGCTGGCGGCGTTCGATACCGTCGTTATTGGTATTCGGGCGTTCAATACCCGGGAGGCCTTGCGGGAGCGGTCCGCCGCGTTGTTCGATTACACCGCTGCGGGCGGCACCGTGATCGTGCAGTACAACACCAACGGCGGGCTGCAGAACGTGGCCCTGGCGCCCTATCCACTATCGCTGTCCCGGGACCGCGTGGTCGACGAGCAGTCGCCCGTGACGATCCTGGCGCCGGATCATCCGGCGATGACCACCCCCAACCGCATCACCGCCGCGGACTTCGAGGGCTGGGTGCAGGAACGCGGGCTCTATTTCCCGAACCGCTGGGATGACGCCTTCACCCCGTTGCTGGAAACAAACGATCCCGGGGAGGAACCCACCCAGGGCAGTCTGCTGGTCGCCCGTCACGGCGAGGGTTGGTTCGTCTACACCGGCATTTCCTGGTTTCGCGAGCTGCCCGCGGGGGTGCCGGGGGCCTACCGTCTTTTCGCCAATCTTGTATCACTCGGCCACGAATGAGTTCACCTTCCGAATCCCTGCACCGCGTGCCTGACACCGAGGACGAAGCCGTCACCGGTGTGCCCGGCGTGCCAAAGTGGAGCGGGGTTTATGCCTTGGTCCTGACGGTTTTCGTCCTGCTGTTGCTCGGGATGACCTGGTTCGCCCGCCATTTCGCATGACCGCCCTCGATTACCTGGTCCTCTTCGGCACCATCATCAGCATTGCGGCCTACGGCGTGTGGGCCACCCGGTCCGGTGGTGGTCTCGAAACCTACCTCAAAGGCGACCAGCGGATCGGCTGGGGCACGATCGGTCTCTCCGTCATGGCGACGCAGGCCAGCGCGATCACGTTCCTGTCGACTCCCGGCCAAGGCTACGAGAGCGGGATGGGGTTTGTGCAGAACTATTTCGGCATGCCGCTCGCCCTCATCATCGTGGCGGGCGTTTTCCTGCCGATCTACCGCCGACTGAAGGTGTATACGGCCTATGAATACCTAGGTAAACGCTTTGATGGAAAGACGCGTCTGCTGGGGGCGGCGTTCTTTTTCCTCCAACGCGGCTTGGCGGCCGGCATCACGATCTACGCGCCGGCGATCATCGTTTCCTCGGTGCTGAACTGGCCGCTGGGCGTCACCGTCCTGGGCACCGGCATCCTGGTGGTGGTCTACACCGTCACCGGCGGCAGCGAGGCGGTCAGCCTGACTCAGCGCTACCAGATGGCGGTTATTCTCATCGGCATGGGCATCGCCTTTGTCGTCGTCCTGGCCAAGATGCCGGCCAACGTGTCCACCGGCGACGCCCTCGCCGTGGCGGGAGCCATGGGCAAGCTCGAGGCGGTCAATTGGGAGTTCGACATCAACGAGCGCTACACCGTCTGGTCCGGCATCTTCGGCGGCCTGTTCCTGTCGCTTTCCTACTTCGGTGCGGACCAGTCACAGGTACAGCGCTACCTGACCGGGCGCTCGCTGCGCGAGAGCCGGATGGGACTGATGTTCAACGCCGTGCTCAAGATTCCCATGCAGTTCTTCATCCTGCTGCTGGGCGCGCTGGTCTTTGTCTTCTATCAGTTTGAACGCCCGCCGGTGTTCTTCAATGAGGCGGTTTGGGAGAACCAGCGGCAGAGCGAACAAGGGGCGGAGTTTGCCGCGATCGACGAAGCCTTTGTCGAGGCCCATGCGGTCAAGGAGGCGGCTGTCTCCACCTGGCTGGCGGCCCGCGCCAGCAGCGATCCCGCGGCCGAATCGGCGGCGCGCAGTGCCATGACGGCCGCCCAAATGCGTACCGAAGACGTGCGCGAGCAGGCCCGTACCGCCTTGGCGGCAGCCGATACCGAGATCAAGGCCAGCGATTCGGACTACGTCTTCATCACCTTTGTGCTGGATCATCTGCCCCACGGCCTGGTCGGCCTGCTGATCGCCGTGATCTTCTGCGCGGCGCTGTCCTCGACGGCGTCGGAACTCAATGCGCTGGGCGCGACCACGGCGGTGGATTTCTACCGCCATGTCTTCAATCCCGGCGCCGACGACGCCCACAGCCTGGCGGCTTCCAAGTGGTTCACCGCCATGTGGGGCGTGGTGGCGATTGCCTTCGCGCTCTTCGCCAACCTGGTGGAGAACCTGATCGAGGCGGTGAACATCCTCGGCTCGATCTTTTACGGCACCGTGTTGGGCCTGTTCCTCGTGGCGTTCTTCCTCAAGCACGTGCGGGGAACGGCCGTCTTCTGGGGCGGCATCATCGCCCAGACGCTGGTCATCGTCTTCTTCTTCAATCTCGAGATCAGCTACCTGTGGTACAACTTCATCGGCTGCGCGATGTGTGTCTGTTTTTCGCTCATGGCCCAGCTCATCCTGCCGGGCCGCAACGGTGGCCAGGCCACGGCTTGATCCCATGAGCGGTCCCATCATCGCCTTTGGTCAACAGCCCTGCGGGTTCTTTCCGCGACGGTTTCTCGTCGCGAAGGTCTGGACCGCGCGCCGGCTGCAGCAGGAACTCGGCGGCGAGATCGTGTTTTTCTACCACGACGCCGACCACGATCCGCGTGAGACCCAGACCACCCTGCGTCACCGCGCGACCGGCGAGGCGCACAAGCTCAACTTCACCTTCGCCAACAAGGTGCAGCGCAAATACAGTCCGCTCTACTGCAAGCGGCTGCAGCCCGACTGGCAGGACAACACCGCCCGCCAGCTCGGGGCGTTCGTGGAACCCGCGGCGATCGAGGCTTTCAAAGGCGTGCGTGCGGACAATGTCGCCGACTTCTGTTTGGAGATATATCGCGCCCTTGGCATGCTGGAGGGCGTGCGCGTCGTGCGGTCCGGCGACCCGGCGGTGCGGACGGCGGCATGTGCGATTGACGATTTCTACGTGGACGTTCCCTGCGACGGCGAAACGGTGCGCGCCCGCGTGGTCGACGGCGTGCCTAAGTTGCACGAGGGCGGACCGTCCTGGCGCGAGTTGCCACCGTGCGAATGGACGCCCGCCCAGATCAGCCCCGCGCGCGACACCCGCCTGCGCTGGATGCAGACCGTCATCGGCTGCACGCATTACATCGCCGGGGCGGGGGAACAGGCCTACTTGCGCACCGAGGAAGCGCCCGACATCACGTTTGTCCGGCGCGACGAGATAGACCGATCCGACGAAGCCTATGTCGACCTCCCCATCTGAACTTACCCCGCTGCTGGCCTTTGGCGCTCATCCGGACGACATCGAGTTCGGGGTGGGTGGGGTGTTGGCCGCCGAGGCCCGGCAGGGGCGGGCGATTCATCTGGTCGTCGGTTCTCGTGGCGAAGCCGGTACCAACGGCACCCCCGATGAACGCACGGCGGAAGCGGAGACCGCCGCCAAGTTGCTGGGGGCGACCCTCGAGTTCGTCGACCTGGGGGGGGATGCCAACATCGAGGCGACCCGCGCCGGGGCCCGCCAGCTGGCCGCGATCATCCGCTGGGTGCGTCCCGGGGTCATCCTGGCCCCTACGACGGAGCCCGACCAGCACCCGGATCACGCCGCGCTCGGTGCGATGGTGCGCGACGCCGCACGCCTGGCCCGCTACGGCGGCCTGGAGGCGCTGCAACCGGCCGAGCCCCACGCGATCGCCCACCTGTTGTATTACGCCATCTCGCCCGACGCCGCGCCGGCGGCCGGGAAACCCCTGCTGTATCAGCTTTCCGATGACGACGTGGCGGTTTGGCAACGGGCGATGGAGGCCCACGCCTCCCAGATGAAGACGCGTGATTACGTCACCCTGCAGCTCACTCGGGCCCGCCTGCTGGGCCTCAACGCCGGTTTGGGCCACGCCATCGGTCTCTACCCCAACGACCCTTTGGCGATCAGTTCGCTGGGCTCCCTTGGAGCGGGCAGCCGCCGTTTTTGAACCCCATGACCACCCCCGACGCTTCGTCCCCCCTGCGCATCGGCATCATCTGCTACCCCTCCGTGGGGGGCAGCGGCATTCTCGCGTCCGGTTTGGGCGACGAACTCGCGGCGCGCGGGCATGAGGTGCACTTCATCAGTTACGAGCGGCCGTTCCGCCTGCGACCCGGGCAGGCGGGCATCTATTTCCACCCGGTGGAGATCAGCAACTACGAGCTGTTCAAGTACCCGGACTACACCATGCCGCTCTCGGTCAAACTGGCGGAAGTGGCCGAGACGTTCGGCCTGGATGTGCTGCACGCCCATTACGCGGTGCCGCACGCGACCGCGGCGATCCTCGCGCGCTCGATGCTGCCGGCGGGCAGCCGGCCGGCGGTGGTGACGACCCTGCACGGCACGGACACGACCCTGCTCGGCCGCGATCCGGGCTATGGGCCGGCGATCCGTTTCGCGCTCGAGCAGTCCGACGCGGTGACCGCGGTGTCCGACTACCTGCGCGGCGAAACCCACCGGGTGATCGGCGTCGAACGCGATATCGAGGTGGTGCACAATTTCTTCGGGCCGCGTGAGGCCACGCGTTCGCGGGCGGCGGTGCGGTCCGAGCTGGGCGTGGCGGACGACGAGGTGCTGTTGCTGCACCTGTCGAACCTGCGCCCGGTGAAGCGCATCGACGTGCTGCTGGACGGTCTGTCGCGCGTCGAGACGAAGACGCCGTTCAAGCTCGTGGTGCTGGCGGGGGGATCCTTCACCGCGCACATGGCGTTGGCGCGCCGGCTGGGGGTGGCGGATCGGATCGTGGTGCGGGAAAGTGTCTCCAACGTGGAGGACTACCTGCAGGCGGCCGATGTCGGCCTGTTCACGTCCGATTCGGAGAGCTTTTGCCTGAGCCTGCTGGAGGCGGCCAGTTTTGGCTGCCCGAGCGTATCGACCCGGGTCGGGGGTATTCCCGAAGTGATGATCGACGGCGAATCGGCCCTGCTGGTCCCGCCGGGCGATCCCGCCGCGGTGGCGGCGGGGCTGGAGCGTTTGATCGACGACCAAGCGGAGCGGCAGCGACTGGGCACGGCGGCGAAACGTCGCGCCCTGGAGCTGTTCTGCCCGACCAAGATCGTGCCGCAATACGAGGCGCTTTACCGCCGCGTTCTCGACGGCGTGACCGAGCGCCCGGTCTGGCGCGACGCCTCGTAGTTTTACCAGCCGGCCGCGGCTTTGACGGCGGGCATGAGTTCCAGCGCGATCTGTTCGTGTTGGAACGCCAGGGGGTGGGGGTCGTTGGGTCCGCCGGGGTAGTGGCTGAGTGGCGTGTAATGGACGGCAGAATCACCGGCCGCATGACGATCGGCTACGACCCGTTGCAGCACGCGTTCGAGTTGGAGCCGCAGCTGTCCGCGGTGGATCATGGGATCTTCACTCAGGCCGGAGCTTTCGGTGATGACAATGGGGGCGGCAGGGTGTGCCGCCCGGATCTGATCGAGGTAGCGCTGCCACGCGGCGACGTAGACGTTGTCATCCACCGGGTCGGTCAGCAGATCCGCGAGGCCGAAGTGCGTGAGGATAACGTCGGGCTGAAAGCGGGCGTGATCCCAGGTTGCGGCGGGATCGTCCGGCAGGGCGCGGCCGAAGAAATCGCCCGCCACGAGGTTGTCGGTGCGGCCCGCCCAGTCGGTCATGATGCCACGGCCGCCGTAGGCGACGACGTGGGTCTCGGCGTTGAGCCATTTGCCCAGCAGCATGCCGTACGAGCGGGTGGCGTTGGCGGTCGCGGGATGGTTGGCATTGTCCTCGGGCGGGAAGCGTTCGATGAACTCGCCGCAGGTGGAGGAGTCACCCAGGACGAGCAGCTTCCGTGTGGGGGCTGCCGGCGGCGGCAGGAGTTCCGCGCCGTCCGGCAGGGTGAGGCCGGTGAAGGTGGTGATGCCCATCCAGGCTTCGGTGCGGCGCCCGAGCTCGATCACCCAGCCGCCCTCCGGAGCGGGGCCGGTGGGCAGGGCGATGGCGTTTTCACCGGCCTTGAGCCGCAATCGCACGGGGTCCCAGCCGTTGCAGGCGAGATTCCAGTAGTTGTCGTCGTTGGATGCGGTGAGATGGACGGTGGGGGCGGGGCCGGAGTAGGTGAACCGGAGGGTGATCGCCGGGTAGGCCATGACCACGCCCGCCGCGGTGGACGCGGTGCGGCCCGTGATGGCAATGCGGGGATCGGTCGGGGCGACCGTTTCGAGGGCAACCAGGCGCGCGCCGACGGTCGTCCCGATTATCATGCCCAAGAGCAAACAAAGGCGGGGTATCATGCGTGCAGCGAAGCGCTCTTCCTCCGGGCCCGCGACGGCCCGCGAGCTCAACGTTCGCTTTCCCATCGCACCCCACCGGGGACTGGGACAGATTGCGAACCGATGCCCGAGCTGCCCGATATCACGGTTTACCTGGAGGCGTTGGCACGCAGCGTGGCCGGGCAGCGGCTGGCGCGCGTGCAGCTGCGGAGTTTGTTCGTATTACGAACAAGTCGTCCGCCGATTGAGACCCTGGTTGGGCGGGAGGTGGTCGAACTGCGGCGCATGGGCAAGCGGATCGTGATTGGGTTTGGCGATGACCTGTGGCTGGTGCTGCACCTGATGGTGGCGGGCCGGCTGCAGTGGCTGCCGCGGGAAGGCCGCGCGAAACCGCCGGCCGGCAAGATTGTGCTGGCACTCTTTGAGTTTGAGAGCGGCACGCTGGTGCTGACGGAGGCCGGCACCAAGAAGCGGGCGGCGCTGCACGTGATCGCCGGCGAGGCGGCACTCGCGGCCCATGATCCGGGTGGGCTGGAGGTGATGACCGCGAGCCCGGAGGCCTTTGCGCAGGTGCTGACCGCGCACAACCATACGCTCAAACGGGCGCTGACGGCTCCGCATCTGTTCAGCGGCATCGGCAACGCCTACTCCGACGAGATCCTGCAGGCGGCCCGCTTGTCGCCGGTCAAATTGACAAGCAGGCTCTCCGCGGAAGAGATCGAGCGGATGCATGCGGCGGTGCGGACGACCCTGGAGACCTGGACGAACCGGCTTCGCACCGAGGCGGGGAATGGGTTCCCCAAAAAAGTGACGGCGTTCCGGCCGGAGATGGCGGTGCACGGCAAGTTCGGTCAGGCCTGTCCGACCTGTGGCACCGCGGTGCAACGGATTCGCTACGCGGAAAACGAGACCAATTACTGCCCGGGCTGCCAGACGGAGGGCCGGATCCTGGCCGACCGCTCCCTGTCGCGGCTGCTCAAGAACGACTGGCCGCGCACGGTCGAGGCGTGGGAGACCGCGCGTGGTTCCGGTCAGAAGCGGTAGCTGCCGCCGACGCTGATGATGTGCGCGGAGCCCTTGGTGTCGCCACGCAGGATCTGACCGGCGGAGTGCGAGCTGTTGTCGATCGAGCCGTCCTGGCCCATGACCCGGGCGTAGGCCGCATCAATCGAGAATTGGTCGGATACCCGCCATTGGCCACCCACCGTGACCCAGGTGCGCGTGGTTTCGGGGATGCGGGGGGAAACATACTCGGGATCGTCCACGGCGGCTTCGTCATGGACCAGACCGGCCCGCAGCACGAAAGTGTCGTTCAAGGCGTAGCGTCCCCCCACGCTGTAGCGGAAGGTGTCGTCCCAGCGCTCGGGAATGACCGTGGTCGGCGGCGACGGGGTGTCATAGATGACCCGCAATTCCTGAAAGGTGCTCCAATCGGTCCAGGTGATGTCGGCGAGCAGGGTGAACTGCGAATTCAGTTCCTGGGCGAGGCTGAGGGCGAAGCTGGCCGGCAGGGCGAGATCCACCTGGCCCCCTTGGTCGGAAAACGCGGCGCCGATGAGCGGCGCCAGCGTGGCCGGCAGCGTGAAGTCAACGGTGCCCTGCAGGGTCAGGTCGACCTGCGAACGGTAGTGTAGGCCGACGCGGGTCTCCTCGGACGGCTCCCACAGCAGGCCGAGGTTCCAGCCCCACCCGGAGTCGTCGCCCGACAGATACGAGGCCCCGTCGTAAGCGGCCGTGCCGCGTCGCGCGGTGATGTCGCCGAGCAGGGCGGGGGGGGACGAGCGCCGGATTGATCGGTCCGGCGGGCGCCAGCTGGGAAAGAAACACGAGGCCGAAATCGACGGCGTTGCTGAGCACGGCGTCCGCCTGGGTGAAGTTCAGCCCGCCGGCGACGGTGACCTGGTCGTTCAGGCGCCAGGCGACGCTGGCGTTGGCGTTGATCGTTTCGAGAGAGGATTCGAGCGCCACGTAGCGCCCGGCCCAACCGGGAGTGTAATCGGTTTTCAGGCCGAACGGGGCGTTCACGCCCAGACCATAGGCCAGCTTCGGGCTGGCTTGGTAGACCGCGTAAAGATTGGGCACCACGGCCTCGGTATCCGACGCGGAGTTGCCGCCGTTGGTCGGCACATAACGGGCATTCAGGGGATCGAGAGAAAGCGTGCCGGTGTTGGTGAAGGCCGCCCGCGGGATGATGAGGTGCAGGCCGAGCTGCGCTTCCGACGCGGGCAGGCTGAGCATGCCGGCCGGATTGTGCCAGACGGTGGAGCTGTCTTCAGCGATAGCCGCGGCACCGGCAAACCCGGCGCCCAGCCCGGAGACACTTTGTTCGGCAATGGCGAAGCCGGAGGCGGCGAGCCGCGGCAGGGCAACCGCGGTGAGCAGCAGCAATCCGGCGAGCGCCGAACGCGTGGCAGGGGTAGGGAAAAACATGACAAAAAAACGAGGGGGGTACTGGGTGGTTTTAGCCGTTGTTAAGAACCTGCCCAAGCGATCTGACAACCCGTTAGTCGCCATCTAGGTGCATCTACCCAAGTCGGCGTTTGGCCCTAGCCGGCTCAGAGCGAGAACCAATAGCTGAATTTCACAAGGAACGTATTCTCGGCCTCCGCGCCCAGCAGGCGGTCGTATTCATCCCAGGCGGAAAACGCCTGCCGCACGGTCCGATCGGAGCGGTTCTGGGTCCAGACCACAAAGAGCGTGGAGCCGGGCCGATATTCCCAGCGAAGCACCAGGTTGGACTGCAGTTCGCGGACATCGAAATCGGGGTTGGAAAAACGGTAGCTGCCCGTCGTGTCGGTGGTGAGAAACGTGTCCGTGGCCCCATCGTAGGTGGTCTGGCTGTCGATGCGGTCGAAGCGTTGGTCCCAGCGCACGGCGAGCGGGTCGGTCACGCGCTTGAAATCGCTGAACGCTCCCGAGCTCGCGAACAGGCTGCCGAAATAGGTGAGCGACAGCCGCGGCGAGAAGTTGGCCTCCAGGCGGAGGTTGCTCGCGACGGTGTGCTGTCGCATCCGCCCCAACAGATAGCGATCGAGGCCGTCGTCGTCGGCGTTGGTCATCCACTGGAGTTCGTCCAAGTTGTGTTCGTAGCCCACCTCCGCCTCCACGTTGAGGAAGTCGCCGACCTCCGCCTCAATGCCCGGATAGAACCACCACTCGTGGCCATCCGACTGCGCGGCGAAGTCATAGCCCGTATCCAGACTGTAGATCAGATTGCGGGTGTTGTCGGTCTCGACCTCGAACTCCAGCGTGTGCTGGGCCGGCACCAGCATGGACGGACCGCCGCGCAAACGCCGGGCGGCGCGGTTTTCGGACCGGAGCACGGCGCGCCCGCTGAATTCCCAATGATTGTTGGTGGTGGCCTCGGCCCGGACCATGGCGAACTGGTTTCGCATGGTGCCGTCGGATTCGTATTGGTTCACCGCGCGCAGGTTGACCTCGTATTCCCGCAGCCACGGACCGGGCTCGAACACCACGTAGTCGAGCTTGAGTTCGGGCCGGATGAAGTCGGCGCGGTTGATGAAGCCGATGTCGTTCAGCTCCAGGCCCGGCGAGCTCCAGTCCACCTGGGTGCCGTAGCGCCACCGGCCGCCGGCGTCCTTGCCCAGGCGCAGCTGACCGCCCCAGCCATTCATGCGGGTCGCGGTGGGGTCGACGCTCAGATGATGGGCGTCCGGGCGTTGGTAAAGATGGGTGGAGTTTTCCTGCAGGCGCAGGATGGCGGCGGCACTGCCGCTGACCTGGCTGCCGACCAGATAGGAGGAGAAATACCATTCGCGGTCGTTCCAGCGGTGCTGGAAGTCGAGACCGCCGGTCAGCGCCTGATCGGGCAGGACGGCGGCGAGCGCCGCGTCATCGATGTTGCGCAGCGTACCGGTCAGCATGGCGCCCAGCACCGTCGCGCCCCCGTTGAAATCCTGCTGCAGGCGGGCGACGGCGTATTGGGTCAGGGGCTCGACGGACTGGCGGCGGCGCACACCGGCCTCATCGATGATGGCGTCCTCCTGCGAGGTGACCGCCGCCAGGGCGGCGACGGCGGTGCCGCGCTGGTTTTTACCGGTAAGCTTGGCGGCGCCGAGTATGCGGGTGCGCTCAGGTTCGTCCGCATGGCCGGTCGTGTTGACGGCAACGGAAGGCGGACCGCCGATCCGGCGCGAGTAGAACAACTGGGTGTCCCGCAGCTCGAATTCGAAAAGCCGCCGGCCCTCGAGGAAGAAGGGACGCTGTTCCGGAAAGAAGCTCTCGAAGGAGGACAGGTTGACTTCCGAAGGGTCGGCCTCGATCTGGCCGAAGTCGGGGTTGACCGTGAGATCGAGGGTGAAGTCGCTGGTGAGGCCGATCTTGGCGTCGAGACCGGCGTCGAACCGCTGGTCGCTGCCGCGACGGAACGGGTTGCCCGGCTCGGCGGGGTAGGTGTCGTATTGGCCGACCACATACGGCACGATCTCGATCTGACGGCTGGGGCGCAGGCCGCGGATGCCGTGCAGTTCGCCGTAGGCGTTCACGTACGCCGGGGGATCCTGCGGGATCAGCTGCCAGTTGCTCTCCTCCTGCAGGCGCCGGATGCGCCGCCAGGCGTGCAGCCCCCAGGTTTGCTCCGCGGTGTTGGCATAGCGCAGCTGGCTGAGGGGAATGACCATTTCCGCCACCCAGGCGTCGGCTTCGCGGCCGGTGCGGGCGTCCCAGACCGCGTTCCATTGGCGGTCGCGGCTGTCGTTGGTGACCACCATGTCGATCAGTGCGCCGCCGGCGGTGACGTTGAACTGGAACGAGGTGCGCTTGTCGAAATAGCTGTCGAAGGTGATCCCCATCACATCGCCGCTGAACTCGTCGCGCTTGCTGCGCAGAAACTCGAGTTCGTCGATCTGCGTGTCATAGGCCCGCATGGCGACGTAGATATTGGTGTCATCGTACAGGATCTTCAGCTCGGTCTGCTCGGACGGGGCGTCGCCTTCGCGGGGTTCCCGCTGGGTGAAGCCGCCGGACCAGGTGCCCTGGGTCCAGGCCGGGTCGTCGAGCTGTCCATCCAGGCGGGGGGGCGACTGCGTCAGGCGTTCGGCGACATAGTGGCGTTTGGGCGTTTCGGCGCTGTCCTGCGCCAGGATGGGAGTGGCCGGCCCGGTCAACGCCAACAGCAGGGCGGCGAGGGTGGCTCCGGGAGTGTTTAAAATGGGATCAATCCGAATAGACACGGGTAGATTGGAGGCTTTGGGCTTCGGCGGGTCGGAACGAGTCTGGAACAGGTGAGGATGCGTGAACGTTTAAGAGTTTGCCGGGCCGGACTGATTTTTGGGCTGAACTGCGGCCCGCGTTCGGTTTGGCTGGCGGGCCATGTCATCGACTTACCGTCTTTACCCCTCGGCCAACTGCATCGTCATCGAGCATGACGGTGCCCATGTGCAGGCACTGTCCACGTTCACGCTGGACGCGCTTTTCACCGCCGCGGATCCGCAGGCGCTCACGGCCGAGGCGTTTGCCGCCGGCCAGCCGACCGCCGGGCCCGGCGCGCCCTGGCCGCTGGTGCAGAGTCAGGAAGTGTGGGCGGCGGGCGTGACCTACTTCCGCAGCCGCACGGCGCGCATGGAGGAGTCGAAGGACGCCGGGGGCGGCGATTTCTACGACCGCGTCTACGAAGCGGACCGTCCCGAACTCTTCCTCAAGGCCACGCCGCATCGCGTCGCTGCGCCCGGGGGCGGGGTGAAGATTCGCCGCGACTCGACGTGGGACGTGCCGGAACCGGAGTTCACGCTGGCGATGAACCACGAGGGCAAAATCTTCGGCTTCACCATCGGCAACGACATGAGCTCGCGCAGCATCGAGGGCGAGAACCCGCTCTATCTGCCGCAGGCCAAGTGTTATGACCGTGCGGCCTCTCTCGGGCCGTGTCTGGTCGTCACGCCCGAATTGCCGCCGGCCAGCACCACCATCAAGCTGGAGATCCAGCGCCAGGGCGAAACCAAGTTTACCGGGGAGACCGCGCTCGACCAGATCGCGCGCCCGCTGCCGTCACTCGCCGAGTGGCTCTACAAGGAAAACGTCTTTCCGTTCGGCTCCTACCTGATGACCGGCACCGGCATCGTGCCCCCGGACGAGTTAACGCTGCAGAAGGGCGACGAGGTCTTCATCACGATCGAGCCCGTCGGCACACTCGTGAACACGGTGATCGTCTGAGTCGGCGCGTTTTCCCGCATGTCCGCCGCCGACCCGATCCTCGACAGTTCCAACGACGCGATCTTCACCCTGCGCACCACCGCGCCGGGTCCATCGGGTCGCCTGCCGCTCGGCGCCGAGCAACTGCGCGCCATGTCCAGCGGCGAGCTGTTCGGCTGGACGCAGAATGCCGGCATGGGCTGGGACCCGGCCAAGCTGCTGGGCAAACAGTTCCTGATCCTGAGCACGCAGGGCGGACTGCGGGCACCCGACGGCACGCCGATCGCGCTCGGCTACCACACCGGGCACTGGGAAGTCGGTCTCCTGATGGAGGAGGCCGCCAGGGCCTTTGCCTCGCAGGGGGCGGTGCCTTTCGCCGGCTACGTGAGCGATCCGTGCGATGGCCGCACCAACGGCACCGCCGGCATGCTCGACAGCCTGCCTTATCGCAATGACGCCGCCGTGGTCTTTCGCCGGCTGATCCGCTCGCTGCCGACCCGCCGCGGCGTGGTGGGAGTGGCCACCTGCGACAAGGGGCTGCCCGCCATGCTGATGGCGCTGGCCGGCACGCCGGACCTGCCCACCGTGCTGGTGCCCGGCGGGGTGACACTGTTGGCCGAAGAAGCGGAGGACACCGCCAAGGTGCAGACCCTCGCGGCGCGCTTTGCCCGCGGGGAGGTCACCCTCGATCACGCCGCCGAGATGGGCTGCCGCGCCTGCGGCTCGCCGGGCGGCGGCTGTCAATTCATGGGCACGGCCGCGACCACGCAGGTCGTCGCCGAAGCGCTCGGACTGGCGCTGCCCCACGCGGCACTCAGTCCCTCGGGGGCGGATATCTGGCGCGACATGGCCCGGCGATCGGCCCTGGCCCTGATGGGCCTTGAACTGGCCGGCCGCACCACGCGCGACATCCTGACCGAGAAATCGGTGCACAACGCCATGGTGCTGCACGCGGCGGTGGGTGGTTCGACCAATCTGGTGCTGCACATCCCGGCGATCGCGCATGCCATCGGGTTGCCGCGGCCGAGCGTGGACGACTGGAGCCGGATCAACCGGCAGGTGCCGCGGCTCGTTGATTCGCTGCCGAACGGCCCGCGCCATTTCGCGACCGTGCAGGTGTTCATGGCCGGCGGCGTGCCGGAGGTGATGCTGCACCTGCGCGACCTCGGCCTGCTCGAGCTCGATGCCCTGACCGTCAGCGGCCGCACCTTGGGCGAGAATTTGGAATGGTGGGAAGGCAGTGAGCGCCGCGCCCGGCTGCGCGAGAAACTGACCCAGCTCGACGGGATCGATCCGAACGACGTGATCATGTCCGGTGAACAGGCCAAGTCCCGCGGCCTCACCAGCACCGTGACTTTCCTCGGCGGCAACCTTGCTCCCGAGGGTGCGCTGGTGAAGAGCACCGCGATCTCGCCCACCCGGATCAACGAGGCCGGTTTTTATGACCATGAAGGTCCGGCGCGGGTTTTTTGCAGCGAGGCCGCCGCCATCGAAGCCATCAAGGCCGGCCAGGTGCAGCCCGGCGACATCATGGTCCTGATCGGCATCGGTCCCGGCAGCGGGATGCCGGAGACGTATCAGGTCACGTCGGCGCTGAAACACGTGAAGGGCGGCGACCAGATTGCGCTGGTGACGGACGGCCGTTTTTCCGGCGTCTCGACCGGGGCCTGTATAGGCCACGTGAGCCCGGAAGCGTGGGCGGGTGGTCCGATCGGCAAGGTGCGCGATGGCGACCGCCTGCACCTGCGGGTCGATACGCGCGGGTTGGTGGGCACGGTCGACCTCGTCGGGGCTACTGAGCCCGAGATCGCTGCACGACCGATCAATCCCGAATTGAAACCCGACCCACGCGTGCCGGCCGACACCCGCCTATGGGCGGCGCTACAAAGCGCCTCGGGAGGTAGCTGGGGGGGGTGTGTCTACGATGTGGACAGAATTACTGAGCTGATGGCCAAAGGCCGGGAGACTGAACTCTGAGCCCCTGCTGCCGGCTGATCTAAAGTCACTCGACCATGTTGCGCAGGAACAACGGCATGTAGAGTACGACACCCAGGGAACTGGCAAGCAGCAGTTCCTTTTGGTGTTCACGGACCGCGGCGGCGGCGATCAGTCCGCATCCTTCGGCCAGAGCGAGGCCAAAAAGAAAAACAGGAAACGCCCGGCCAGTCTGGTCGATGCGGGGCAACATGCCGAAGCGGATCAACAGGCTTATGCCCAGGACGTAGAGCGCGATCCACCATGGGAACGGACTCCCGGTCGGTTCCGGGATGAATTTGGTCATCAGCAGGATGGTGATGATCGCGCCAATCCAGGCGCCCCAGAATACGATCGGCGCCACTGGCGTGAGGGGTACTCGGGGTGAGGGGCGCATGATCGAGGAAGCTTAGCGGGGAATCACCCGCACACCCAGCCACTTGTCCATCAGCGAGCGCCGCTCCGCAGTCGACCACAGGGGGGCGGCGTTGGCGGCGAGGAAGAGGGCGCTGAGGAGCACGCCGAAGAACTGCACCGGGGCGAGTTTCACCGTCAGCAGTTGCACGGGGAAAACGGCGAAGACGCCGAAGACGAAGAACGGGAGCGGCCGCAGCAGTGACTTGGGCAACGGCACCCGCTGATCGGGGGCGTCGAGGCGTACGAGGCGCAGCTTCAGCAACGCCATCCCCGGACTGCTGCGCATCTGTGCGCACCCCAGCCAGAACAGGAAAGTCAGCCCGAAGGCGGTCTTGGCGGCGACCAGCATCCGCACGGTCTGGCTGGGCGCCCCGGGATTGGCCGCGATGCGCTCGGCGATGGCGGCCAGCAGGACCACAATGGTCAGATTGATGGCCGCGGCGGTCAGCCTTTGTCGCAGTGTCGCGGGAGAAAGGGAGACTCCGGAATCAGACATGGGCAGTCGGCAAAGCAGCTCCAGTGACTCAGAACAGCGAGTAAATAAACGGCGCCGCGCCGGAGCCGCCGAGCACGAGGAGGCCACTCAGCAACAGCAGCACGACGATGATGGGGGTGAGCCACCACTTCTTGTTCGTGGCGATGAAGTGCCAGAACTCGGCCAGGCTGCCCCGGGACTGTTCCCGGGCGGCTTGTTCAAAATCGGTTTCAGGTGCGGCCATGGTGCGGAGTTTGGATCGTCTCAGTGCTGACGGAAATACGATTCGGCGTCGCGTTCGGTGGTGCGGTGTGCCCAGTAGGTGGTCCGATCCGGGGCGAACCGGCGTTGCAACGGATCGCGGCCAAGCGCGCGCATGATCAGGCCGATCGGCGTCAGCACGACGTAGTAGGCGACGGCCAGAATGACATGGGAGAGCACGAACCCGAGAGGGAAGGTCACATAGATGGCACTGAGGTAGATCAGCCGGACCCGCTGCGGGGCAATCCACCCCGCCGTGGCCACGCCAGCCGCGAGGGCAGCCAGCAAGAGGGCAGGCGTGGGGAAGCCTTTCGTTTGTGCTGTCCAGGCCGCGACCCCGGCGAAGAGCAACCATAGTGTGGCGAACACGCGCAGGTCGCGGTCGGACGGGTGACGGTTGATGCGGATGAGGGACATGACGGGAAATCCTAAATCAGAATGAAGAATGTCGCAGGGGTCAGTCGTTGCCGAAGCTGGCGAGATAGCAGTCGCGCTCGGTAGTGGCGGAGGCCGAGGCGGGTTGGTCGGTTTTGCGCAGGATCAGGTTTTCGAGCACGAGCACGTCCATGTCGGTGGCCATGAAGCAGCGGTAGGCGTCGGCGGGGGTGCACACCGGCGGTTCGCCACGGATGTTGAAACTGGTGTTGATCAGCACCGGGCAGCTGGTACGCGCTTCGAAAGCCGACAGGAGCCGGTGTAGTCGGGGTGACCTTCCGGCGTCGACGGTCTGGATGCGCGCCGAGTAATCGACGTGGGTGATGGCCGGCATTGTCGAGCGCACGTCGCGCACGCGGTCGAGCCCGCCGCGGGTTGCCACGTCTTGCGCCACGCGGTGCGCCGCGCGCACCGGGGCGACGATCAGCATGTAAGGGCTCTCGTGTTCCGCAGGCAGGTCGAAGTACTCCGCGCAGCGTTCGCGCTTCACGATGGGAGCGAAGGGCCGGAACGATTCGCGGAATTTGATCTTCCGGTTCATCACGCTCTGCATTCCGGGGCTGCGCGGATCACCGAGAATGGCCCGGCTGCCAAGGCCCCGTGGTCCGAATTCCATCCGGCCGTGAAACCAGCCGACCACATTGCCGGCTGCGATGGCGGCGGCGGTCTCGTCGCACAGTTTCGCTTCGTCGTCGAGGCAGGTGTACACGGCGTGCTGCGCGTCCAGTTCGGCGCGTAATGCGTCCCTTGTGAAAGCCGGGCCGAGCAGCGAGCCCTGCTGCCCGTCCGGCTGCGGTGCCGTGCGTTCGCGACCGAGCAGTTGATGCCAAACAAACAGGGCGCCGCCCAGCGCCCCGCCGGCATCGCCGGAGGCCGGCTGCACCCAGATCTCCTCGAAGGGCGACTCGCGCAGCAGCCGGCCGTTGGCGACGCAGTTGAGCGCCACGCCGCCGGCCAGGCAGAGCTGCTTGAGGCCGGTGCGGGCGTGGAGGTGATGCGCCATCCGGAGCAGGATGGTCTCGGTGACGCGCTGCACCGAGGCGGCAAGGTCGAGCTCACGCTGAGTGAGCTCAGCCTCGGGCTGGCGTGGGGGGCCGCCGAAGAGCGCGGCGAACTTCGGGCCCGTCATGGTCAGGCCCTGGCAATAGTTGAAATACGACTGGTCGAGCCGGAACGAGCCGTCGGGTTTCAGGTCGACCAGCCGCTCGAGAATGAGGTCGGCGAAGCGGGGTTCGCCGTAGGGCGCCAGGCCCATGAGCTTGTATTCGCCGGAGTTGACCCGGAAACCACAGAAGTAAGTGAAGGCCGAATACAACAGGCCGAGCGAGTGGGGGAAATGCAGCTCGTGGGTCAGCTCGATCCGGGCACCGCGGCCGGTGCCCATGCTCGCGGTGGCCCATTCGCCGACCCCGTCGACGGTGAGGATGGCGGCCTCCTCGAAGGGCGACGGGTAGAACGCGCTGGCGGCGTGCGATTCGTGGTGCTCGACGAAGACGAAACGGCGGTCGTAGCCGGGCAGGCCGCGGCGCAGTTCGCGCGGCAGGTGCAGCTTCTGATGAAACCACCCGGGCATGGCGGTGAGGAATGAACGGAAGCCGGCGGGGGCGACCACGAGGTAGGTTTCAAGCAGGCGTTCGAAGCGGAGGAACGGTTTCTCGTAGAAGACCACGTGGTCGAGCTCGGCCGGCGTGATGCCGGCCTCGCGCAGGCAGTAGTCGATGGCGTGCTGCGGGAAGGCCTCGTCATGCTTGCGCCGGGTGAAGCGCTCCTCCTGTGCCGCCGCCACGATCTTGCCGTCCACCACGAGGGCGGCCGCGGAGTCGTGGTAGAACGCGGAGAGGCCGAGGATGCGCAGGCTCATGCGGGTCGGAGGGAAGAGTCGGGGAACGGGGCCGCGCGTGTCGACGTTATGCGTGCCGAACACGGGTTGTTTCTTGTTGCCGCAGCAACGGGCCGGCGACGTGCTGGCGACAACCAGAATTCATATGCGAAACCCATTTTTACGGCTGATTATCGGGCTGCTGGCAGGGGTAGGATCGCAGGTCGGCGCGCAGAGCCCGACGCCGATCCTTGAGGTGGTCGAACAACCTTTTGATTTCTATGCGACCGGTTCCTTTCGGGGAGCGGTGCCGCGGCCGGAGGTGCTGCTCGGCTACGAGCCGGGCGCGGCCTACGCCGACTACGGCGCGTTCATGCGGGTGCTGGACACCTACGCCGAGCAGGCCGCCGACCGGATGCGGGTGATTCCGACCGGGCTCACCTTCGAGCATCGGCCGATGCACGTGCTGGCCATTTCGTCGCCGGCCAACCTGGCGCGATTGGACGAGATCCGGACGGCCAATCAACGGCTGGCTGATGGTCGGTCGCCGTTGAACGCGGCGGCGCTCGACCGGTTCATTGCCCAGCAGCCGATCATCGTCTGGCTCGGCTACAACATTCACGGCGACGAGGCCGCCGGTACCGAGGCGGCGATGCGGGTACTCTACGCGCTGCTCGACCGCAACGACCCCGAGATGACCGCGCTGCTTGATGAGGTGGTCGTCATCATGAACCCCTGCCAGAACCCCGACGGCCGGGAGCGTTTTGTGACCTGGTCTAACGCCCACGACATCGGCCGGCCGGAGGCGTTCTCGTTCGTGAAGGAGAATCCTTGGAACGTGCAGGGCCGTTACAACCACTACTACTTTGACCTCAACCGCGACATGATCGCGACCTCCCAGCTCGAGAGCCGCCACACCGGCGCGGCGTTCCTCGACTGGCTGCCGCAGGTGGCGGCGGACCATCACGGTGAAACCAAGGAGTATTTCTTCCCGCCGGCGATGCTGCCGATCAACCCCAACCTGCCGCGGGAGTCGACCGAGCGCTGGCTCGACACCTTCGGCCGGGGCAACGGCGCGGCGTTCGATGCGCAGGGCTGGATGTATTACGTCCGCGACTACTTCGACATCTTCTACGCCGGGTACTGGGACAGCTGGCCCGCGCTGCAGGGCGCGACCGGCATGACCTATGAGACCAGCGGCGGCGGCAAGAACGGCCGCAACTACCGGCGCGACGACGGCACGATCATGACGCTGCGCGCAGCGATCGCGAAACATTACACGGCCAGCCTAGCCACGATCGCCACGGCGGCGGCCAACCGGCTGGACCGGCTCCGTGACTTCCACGCGCATTTCACGTCGGCGGTGACGGCCGGTCGCGACCCCGGCCTGCAGCAGGTTTTCCTGCCGCCCGGCGGCGATCCAGCGGCGCGCGACCGGTTGCTGGGGATGCTGACCCGCAGCGGCGTGGAAGTGCGTGAACTGAACCAGGCCGTCACGGTGGCGTCGGCCCACGACTACCTCGGCAGCCAGGCAGCGGAGCGCGATCTGCCGGCCGGCACGTGGGTGGTCGACCTGGCTCAGCCGAAGGGGCGGGTGGCCCGGGCGTTTCTCGAGCCGCATGCCGCGATGGACGAGGCTTTCATCGAGCGGCAGCAGCGCAAGGCGGAGATCAATCGCGAGCGCGGTGACAACGCGCGGGAGGACGATTTGGAATTCTACGACATCACCGCCTGGACCCTGCCGCTCATGGCCGGGGTCGAGGCGTACTGGACGGAGGCGGCGGTCGACCTGGGCGGGGCCCCGCTGCAGGTGCCGGCTCCGGTGACCCCCACCGTCGTGCCGGTGGCAACGTCCGCCTACGTGGTGCCGGCCGGGACCCTGGCGGCGCAGCATGTCGCACTCGACCTGCTGGCGTCCGGTTACCGGGTGGCCACCTCGGTGCGGCCGTTGGTGGCGGGCGGTGAAACCTTTCCGCGCGGTTCCTTCATCGTGCGGGTGGAGCGGAATCCCGCCTCGCTGCACGCGCGGATCAACACGCTCGCGGCCGCACATGGGGCGACGATCGCGGCCGTGAATTCGGCCTTCGCCGATCATGGCAACACGGGCATCGGCTCGGAAGCGACGTTTGCGCTGAAGGCACCCAAGGTGCTGGTAACGGCCGGCGAGGCGACCAGTCCGTCGAGCTACGGCGCGTTGCACTATTTGTTCGAGCAGGATTTCGGGCTGGAGTTCGTGCCGGTCGATGCCGGCAGCCTGGCGTATGTGCCGTTGGCGGACTTCAACGTCGTCGTGCTTACCTCCGGCAGCCCGTCACGCTATGCCGATGACTTGGGCGAGGCGGGGCTGGCCCGGCTCAAGGCCTGGGTGGAGGAGGGTGGCACGCTGATCTGCCTCGGCGGGGCGACCGAACTGGCTCTGGATGAGGATACCGCCTGGACGAGCGTCCGGCCGGTGGGCGAGGACAGCGCCGATGAAGCGGAGGAAGCTCCCGCGGACGATGCGGAGGTCAACGAGGCGGTGCCTGATCCGGAACCGCTGCCGGTGCCGGGCGCCCTGTTGCGCACCCGCATCGACCACGAGCACTTCCTGACCTTCGGCTACCCGCAGGACGAGCTGGCGTTGCTGGTCAACACCGACACGTTCTTCACCGCCTCGGACACGGGCACCAATGTGCTGACCTTTGCCGAGGAGGGCGACCTGTGGCTGTCGGGTTATTTGTGGCCGGACAACACCGAGCGGTTGATCGCCGGCACGGCGGCGGTGGTCGACGAACCAATGGGCCACGGCCACCTGATCCTGTTTACGGACGAGCCGGGCTACCGGGCGTTGTGGCAGGGGACCACGCGGATGCTGTTCAACGCCATCCTCTACGGGCCGGGGCTGCAGAACGAAACCGGCAGCTATCTGCGCTGAGCATCGAGAAAGGGCGGACGTCTCGGCGAGTCGTCCCCGCCGGGGTCAGCTGTCGCCGGGACCGTTGGCGTAGGCCTGGCGCAGGGCCTCGGCGACGTTGGGCGGCACAAACTTGTTCACGTCGCCGCCGTATTTCGCGACCTGCTTCACGAGGTGGGAGCTGGTGTAGCTGTAGGCCTCGGCGGGCATGACGAAGATGGTTTCGATCGTGGCGTTCAGATGGCGGTTCATCAGCGCCATGTTGAACTCGAACTCGAAGTCGGACAGCGCGCGCAGCCCGCGGATGATGGCGTTGGCGTTCTGCGCGACCGCGAAATCGACCAGGAGCCCGGCGAAAGTGGTCACGGCCACGTTGGGGTGCTCTGCCGCCGCCGGCATAATCATGGCCACGCGTTCCTCGGGACTGAACAGTGGGTTTTTACCCGGGTTGTGGGCGACCGCGACCGTGACCTTGTCGAACAGACTGGCGGCACGACCCAGCACGTCGAGGTGGCCGCGGGTGATCGGATCGAACGTTCCGGGGTAGATGCAGTGGCGCATGGCGGGAGGGGTTGGCCCAGCTAGAAGCCGCCGGTCAGGCGGGGCGAGTGCAAACTCGGAGACAGCGGTTTCCGGGATTGCCAGCGAAAGGCCGGGGTTTGTGAATCGCAGGCGTCTGTTTTCCCCGCCGTGAATCTGCCCAACCTGCTGACTCTCTCGCGCGTGCCGATGATGTTCGTCATCGCGGGGCTGATGTATGCGGAGTGGGCGGGGGCGGCCACGCTGGCGTTCTGGCTGTTCATCGGGGCGGCGATCAGCGACTGGCTCGACGGCTACCTCGCGCGGAAGCTCAAGATTATCTCCACCTTCGGCAAGCTGATGGATGCGCTGGCGGACAAGATCATGGTGCTGGGCATCATGGTGGCCTTCGTCGACCTCCAGATCGTGCCGGTGATCTGGGTGCTGCTCACCATGTGTCGCGAGTTCCTGGTGTCGGGCATGCGCATGGTGGCCGCGGCCAAGGGCGTGGTGGTGGCGGCCGACCGTAGTGGAAAAACCAAGACGCTGACGCAGTTGATCGCGATCGGCTTCCTGCTGGCGGTGCCGATGTTCGACCGCGACATCGCGTTGTGGACCGGCTGGCACCTGGCGTGGTTCAGCGAGTGGGTGGCGAAGATCGGACTCGTCCTCTTCATCGTGGGCACCGCCCTGGCGGTGAGCTCGGGCGCGGCCTACATCTGGCGTTACAAGGCCACGGTCTTTCAAGAGGGGGAGTTATGAACCTGCGGCAGCCGATCTGGCCGCGGTTCCTGCCTACGGGCATGGTGACGGGCTTCGCCACGCTGGGTCCGGTGGGTCGCGCCCGCAAGGCGCCCGGCACGTGGGGCTCGGTGGCCGGCCTGGCCTATTTTACCGTGTTTTTCTACCAGCTCGGCATCGTGGGCACGCTGTTGTTCGGTGCGTTGGGGATCTACCTGGCGGTCGCCCTGTGTGGCGAGGCGGAGTTTCGCCTGGGGCGGCGCGATCCGGGCGAGGTGGTGTTGGATGAATTTGTGGCGATCCCGTTCTGTTTCACCGGCTGGCAACTGCTGCCTAGCGCGATCCCGGCCTGGGCGATCTTTCTGGCCGGGTTCGGGCTCTTCCGCCTGTTCGACATCGTGAAGCCGTTCGGGATCAAGAAGCTTCAGGACTGGCCGGGGGGGTGGGGCGTGGTGGCGGACGACATCGCGGCAGCCTTCGCGACCTGCCTGTCGCTGCACCTGCTGGCGCGCCTGCTCTGGGTCCTGCAGTAGCGCCGCCTAGCGCGTGCGGGTCGCGGCGATCAAGGTGACGGGCGGATCGATCCAGCCCTCACCGACCGTGAGCACGCGGGCGTCCCGGTCCGCACCCCAGCGGCGCAGAACCTTGGCCGCGGCCGCCAGTTCCTCGGCGGCCCTGGCGCCCTTCATGGCCAGCAATTGGCCGCCGACGCGCGCGTGGGGCAGGCACCACGGCGCGAGTTTGCCGAGCGCAGCCACGGCCCGGGCGGTGACGATGTCGGCTTCGCAGGGCGGCACGGTTTCGGCCCGGCCCCACACGACCTCCACGCGAGGGGCGAGATCGAAGGCGGCCACCATTTCGCTGAGAAATTCGCACCGGCGCTGCAGCGTATCGACCAGCGTGATCGAGACGTCGGGGCGCACCAGGGCCAGCACGAGACCGGGCAGACCCGCGCCGGTGCCGATGTCGGCCACGCGGGCGGCGGCGGGAATCGCCTCGGCGAGCGCGGCGCAG
>Ga0181606_10000967_pt1 | contig 24656 bp, 17 predicted proteins | sample 041ome_10_FD_132994 | JGI IMG/M metagenome (GOLD analysis project Ga0181606, IMG submission 132994) | Coastal salt marsh microbial communities from the Groves Creek Marsh, Skidaway Island, Georgia - 041412US metaG (megahit assembly) | ecosystem: Environmental > Aquatic > Marine > Intertidal... | reverse complement strand
GCTGGAACGGGGTGGCCTTGCCGCGCAGGATGGCGCCGATTTTACGGGTAATGAGCATGGTGGAAGCGGGTTAAGGTTCCGTGCACCGACCCGTCGGCGGCGATTTGGCTCCCGGAAAAGCGTTTAGCGGCCCGGAGCGTCCGCGTCGTGTTCGTCCAGGGTGGGCGTGTGACTGCGGCCGCAGGCCTGACATTCGGCGCGGGTGCGCTGGGGGCCGAGAGGGGCGCCGACCAGCAGGAGCGAGAGGGCGGTGAACCGGTTGAGGGTGCGGATGCTGACATCGGTCGAGCCGCAATAGGGGCATTGCAGCGCTCCGGCCGCGCTGGGGGCGAGGCCGAGCAGTTCGCGGGCGGAGGCGAAGTCCTCGTCCGGCACCTCCAGCTTCACCCCGCCGATGGCGTTGGACCACATCCAGTTCATCTGCAGCGTGGCGTCGTCGCGCAGGTTGGCCGCAATGCCGGCGCTTTGCAGTCGGCTCATGGGCGCGAGCGCCTCGGAGGGCATGGAGTAGGTGGCGACGGTGCGCATGAGGAACGAGGTTTGAGTATGGCGAGTCATGGGACCGGGGTCACGCCCCAAGGTTCACCGGGGCGGTTGACGGCTCCGCACGGTCTGGATTCGAGTGGGTTGTGCGCATGCCTCGGTTCAGTCGTTTGCTACGTCTCCTTGCTGCCGGCGGAGGACTGGTGGTGGTCGGACTTGGCGGCGGTTGCACCAAGACACCGGAGGTGGTGATGACCCTGCCGGCGGCACCGATGGATTTGCGGTTGCCGGCGGCTTTTGCCGACGCGCGGTTGGCGGCGGAGGTGAAGGCACGGAACCCGGCCACGCGCCGGGACGGTTGGGCGGAGTTGGGGGCGTTGTATCACGCCAACGGATTCTGGGCGGAAGCGGCGGCGTGCTGGACGAAGCTGCAGGCCCTCGATCCGGCCGAGGCGCGGTGGGCGTATTATCTAGCGGATGTCTGGCGGGAGACGGGCTACGAGGCCCGGGCGGTCGAACAATGGCGCGAGACAACGCGGCTGGCGCCGGACTATGGGCGGGCGTGGTTGCGGTGGGCGGAAGCGGCATTCAAGTCCGGTGACCTGGCAGCCGCGGAGGCGGCGTATGCACGTCGGCTGGCGCTGAGCCCCGCCGATCCCTTCGCGTTGCTCGGGTTGGCGCGATGTGCGGAGCAACGGGGTGACCCGGAGGCGGCGATCGCCCGGCTGCGCGAGGCGTTTGCGGCTGATCCCGAGTTTGCTCCGGCGCTGAACCTGTTGTCGAACCTGCTCGCGGCAGCGGGAGCGACGGCGGATGCCGAGGAGATGCGGGTGCGCGCGGCGTTGGGCGCGCGGTTCATCGAGCCCGCCGACCCGTGGCTGGACGGGCTGCGCGCGTCGAGCTACGACGCACCGCAATTGGTCCGTTGGGCGATAAAGGAGGATTTTGCCGGGCGGGTGGACGAGGCGATCGCGTTGTTCGAGCGGGCGATCGTCTTGGCGCCGGAGGCGTCGGAAGCCTACGAGCGGCTGGCCAAGTTGCACGCTGACGAAGGGCGCCCGGCCGAGGCGATCGACCTACTGAGGCGCGGGGTGCAGTTGCCGGATGCGACCGAGAGCATGTGGGTGGCCCTGGGCGAATTGCTGCTGCGCACGCAGCGCGCCGACGAAGCACTGGCGGTGGCGGAAGATGGCCTGCGGCGGCAGCCGGGGTCGGCGATCATTTTGGATCTGCGCGGACGGGTGCGGGCGTTGCGCGCGGAGCCGGCGGCCGCGTTGGCGGATTTCAGCGCGGCGTTGGCGGCGCTGCCGCACTATGCCGATCCGGCGCTGAACCGCGCGATGGTGCAGCTGCAGCAGGGGCGGCTTCCGGACGCCCGGGCCGACCTGGCGGTGGCATTGGAGCGTCAGCCCCAATTTGCCCGGGCGGAATTGTTGCTGTCCGAGATCGATATGCTGGAGGGCCGCATGGCGGCGGCGCGGGAGCGGCTGGATGGCGCCATGACCCGCGACCCGCGGATGCCGGAGGCGCGGGCGATGCTGGGGCGCTGGTATCAACGGGCAATCGGCGGGGCCCTGGATGCCGGCCGGCGTCAACAGGCTACAACCCTGGCGCGGGAAGGGGCGGAACGGCTGCCCGAAATGCAGGCGCAGTTTGCCCAGCTGCTGGCTGGGGGCTGAAAGCTTACGTGCGTTTCAGGTCGACGGCGGCGGGTGGTGCAGGGCCAGCCAGACCGCGTCGTTCGACGTGCGGGTCACGCGATGGCGCTCGTGCGGCGCGATGGCTAGGTAGTCCCCAGCGGCGAGGGCGACGGTGTTACCATCGGCGAACTCCAGCTCCGCCGTTCCCCGCAGCAGGACGACCCACTCGGCCTGCTGCTGGTCCTACCAGTTGCCGGCGGGCGTGGCGGCGCCGCGCGAGACGATGTGCTCCAGCAGAAACGCCGGGTCGCGCAGCAAGGAATGGAAGGTTTCGCCTTCCCCCGTAGCCGGTTGAAAGAGGTTGCCGAGCGGGCGCTTCACGCCGGTGGCCTACCGCTCCGGCAGGGCGAAGGCAACATAACCGCCCTGGCCCCACGGGTCGGTGGCGCCGCGGCCGTCGGGGTTCGAGTTGAGTCCCCACGTGACAGGCGTGGTGGCGCAGACGACCAGGTATTGGCGGCCGTTGTGCTCATACATGGCCGGGATGCCCTTGGGCATGGCGGGGAGTTTACCTTCCCAGAGCAGGGCGCCGTTGTCGGCGTCGTAGCCGCGAATGTAACCGTCCTTGGACGTGGCGAACACGATGCCGGTGGCGGTCACGGACAGGCTCATGCGCTGGGCGCCGTGGGGCAGGCCGGTGCCGATGAAGCCCTGGGCGACGGCGTCGGGATCCACGCCGAGCGGCTGGCGCCAGCGGATTTCGCCCTGGTTCAGGTCGTAGGCGATGATTTCGGACCACGGCGGCTGGATGACCCAGGCGTTGCCGAGGCCGTAGCCGGTGAAGTAGCGGGTGGGCGGGACGTCTACACCTTCCGGGTAATCCGAGCTGGGCCGGGGCCGGGGACCACCCGTGGCTGCGGGCTGCGGCGCGCCGCCGGAGGCGACCACCGGGCCATCGGGCAGGTCTTCAGCGGGAGCCGGCCGGCCGCGAGCGGTGGAGGGATCGGCCCGGTCGGCGAGAAAGTTGTACACGTCGTTGATCTGCTCGTCGGTGAAGTGGGGCAGCGGGGGCATGCGGCCGGCGCCATACATGATGGAGCGGGCGACCTGGGTGCTGGAAATCTGGTTGCCGACGGCCACGAGCGAGGGGCCGACATCGCCGCCGAGGCGGTTGGCGCCATGGCAGGCGGCGCAGTAGGTGGCGTAGAGCGGTTCGCCACGGGCGATGGAGGCGTCCTGCTCGGGGGTGTTGGGGGCGCCGGGGCGGCGGAACGTGCCGGTGCGCTCGGAGAGTTGGTAGAAGGACGGGTAGTCCTGGTTGAGCAGGTAGACCATGCCCTTGGCCGGGTAGGAGGCCGTGCCGCCCCAGTTGGTGCCGCCGACGGCGCCGGGGATGGCGATGGTCTCCTCGGTGGAGGGCGGGGTGTAGAGTCCCTTGCGGGCCTTGGCGATGCGCTCCTGCCAGTCCGCGCGTTCGGCGGGGGTGATGAGCACGGAGCTGACATCCTCGGGCGTGAGGGTCTGGCGGGCGTAGGCGGGGATCGACGGGATCGGCTGGGTGGGCCAGGCCTGTTCGCCGGGCATGGGCGAGTCGGGGAAGGGTTTTTCCTCGATGGGAAAGAGCGGTTCGCCGGTGACGCGGTTGAACGCGAACATGAAGCCCTGCTTGGTGGCGAGGGCGACGGCATCGACGCGCTCGCCGTCGTGGTCGACGGTGATGAGCTGCGGCGCGGCGGTCAGGTCGTAGTCCCACAGGTCGTGGTGCACGGTTTGGAAGTGCCAGATCCGCTCGCCGGTGCGGGCGTTGAGGGCGACGAGGCAGTTGCCGAAGAGGTTGGCGCCGTGGCGGTCCGCGCCGTAGTAGTCGTAGGTCGGCGAACCGATGGGCAGGTAGACGATGCCACGCTCGGCATCGACGGACATCTCGCCCCAGACGTTGACGCCGCCGACGTAGCGGTAGGCCTCGGGCGGCCAGGTGTCGTAGCCGTATTCGCCGGGCTGGGGAATGGTGTTGAAGCGCCAGACAAATTCTCCCGTGACGACGTCATAGGCCCGCACGTGGCCGGGGGCAGACAGGTAGCCCTCGCCGGTGGCGGAACCGAGGATGAAGAGGTTTTCGAAGACGCGGCCGGGGGTGCTGGAGACGGCGCGGAAAATGGTGTCGGGGTCGCGCAGCAGGTCGTTGCTCAGGTTGACGCTGCCGTTGTCGCCGAAGGTGAGGATCGACTGGCCGGTGCGCGCGTCGATTTCCTGGATGGTGTTGCCGAGGGTGAAAACCAGGCGGCGATCGGATCCGTCCTCGCTCTCCCAATAGTTCATCCCGCGGCGGGAGATGCCGTTGAGATTGGCGTGAATCCAGAGCTCCTCCCCGGTGTCGAGATCGAGGGCGACGAGGGAGCTGTCCTTGGCCAGCACATACATGATGCCGTGGGCGATCAGCGGGTTGAACTCGTAGGAGCGTTCGTCGCCGTTGGAATACATCCAGGCAATCTCGAGCTGGCTCACGTTCTCCTTGGTGATCTGGTGCAGGTCGGAGAACTTGGACTGGTCATGTCCGCCGCCGTAGGTGGACCAGGTCTGGTGTTGATCGGCGGCCAGGGCGACGGTGCCGCAGGCCAGCAGGGGAAGGAGGAATTTGACCACGGGGTAAAGGGGTGAGGGGGAGGGCAGTACGGAAGCACGGCGCTCGCGCCGTGGCGACACGTGCCTACTTAGCCGTTAATCAGAGGAAGGAAAGCGATCCGCTGGCCCCCGGGCGGGCGGGTTCAGTCCTCCGGCAGGGCGAAGGCCACGTAGCCGCCGTGGCCGGGCGGCTGGTCGGACCCGAAGCCGTTGCCGTTGACGTTCAGGCCGAACGTCACGGGGGTGGTGGCGCAGACGACGAGGTATTGGCGGCCGTTGTGCTCATACATGGCCGGCAGGCCGCGGGAACCGGAGGGGAGTTCGCCCCGCCAGAGCGTGGCGCCGTCCTCGGCGGCGAAGGCGTAGACGTGGCCGTCCTTGGCGGTGGCGAAAACGATACCGTTGGCGGTAACGATCATGCTCATGCGCTGAGCCCCCTGGGGCACGCCGGTGCCAGTGAAGCCGGCGGCCTCGGCATCGCGGTCGCGGCCGAGCGGCTGGCGCCATTTGATGACGCCCTCGTTGAGATCGTAGGCGAGAATCTCCGACCACGGCGGAGCGATGATGTAGGGGAAGCCGAGACCGTAGCCGGTGTAGTAGCGGCTGGCGGGCACGTCGATCCCCTCGGGATAGTCGTTGTCTCCCGGGCGCCGGGTGTCGTCCGCGGCGGCGGGCTGAGGGGCGCCGCCGGCGGCGACGACCGGCCCGGCGGGCAGCGCGACGTCGTCATCGGCGGCCAGGGGACCGACGGATTCGTTGATGTCGTCGAGGTAGTTGTAGACGTCGTCGGTCTGCTCGTCGGTGAAGTGCGGCAGGGGCGGCATGCGGCCGAAGCCGTAGTTGATGGTGCGGGCGACCTGGGTGCGGTTGATGCCGCTGCCCACCGCCAGCAGCGAGGGGCCGATGGGGCCGCCGGCGCGGTTGGCCCCGTGGCAAAGGGCGCAGTACTGGGTGTAGAGCTCGGTGCCGCGGGCGATGGATGCCGCCTGTTCTGCCTCACTGCCGGCGCCGGCGGCGCGCTCCTCGCGCTCGGAGCGCTCGGACAGCTGGTAGAACGACGGGATGTCGCCATTGAGCAGATACACGATGCCCTTGGCCGGGTGGGAGGCACTGTTGCCCCAATTGACCCCGCCCACCGCGCCGGGCACGGCGATGATCTCCTCGGTGGAGGGCGGGAAATACAGGCCGGTGCCCGCCCGGGCCACGCGTTCCTGCCAGACGGCCCGTTCCTCCGGGGTGATCAGGACGGGGGTGACGTCGTCGGGGGTCATGGTCTGCCGCGAGTAGGCGGGCAGGGTGGGAATGGGCTGGGTGGGCCAGGCTTCCTCGCCCGGCATGGTCGAGGCGGGAAAGGGTTTTTCCTCGATCGGGAAGAGCGGTTCGCCGGTGACGCGGTTGAACACGAACATGAAGCCCTGCTTGGAGGCGACGGCCACGGCGTCGACGCGCTCGCCGGCGTGGTCGACGGTGATGAGCTGCGGCGCGGAGGTCAGATCGTAGTCCCACAGGTCGTGGTGCACGGTCTGGAAGTGCCAGAGGCGTTCGCCGGTGCGGGCGTCGAGGGCCACGAGACAGTTGCCGAAGAGATTCGCGCCGAGCCGGTCGGCGCCGTAGTAGTCGTAGGTCGGCGAGCCGAGGGGCAGGAACACGATGCCGCGCTCGGCGTCGACGGACAGTTCGCCCCAGACATTGGCCCCGCCCACGTAGCGGTAGGCCTCGGGCGGCCAGGTATCGTAGCCGTATTCGCCGGGCTGCGGGATGGTGTTGAAGCGCCAGACGAACTCGCCGGTGACGACGTTGTAGGCGCGCACGTGGCCGGGGGTGGAGAGGTAGCCTTCGCCGGTGGCGGAGCCGAGGATGATCAGATCCTCGAAGAGGCGGCCGGGCGTGCGCGAGGCGACGCGGGTGATGGTCTCGGGATCGCGCAGCAGGTTTTGCCGCAGGTCGACGATACCCTGATCGCCGAAGGTGAGAATCGATTTCCCGGTGCGGGCGTCGATGGCCTGCAGGGTGTCGTTGAGGGTGAAGACCAGGCGGCGGTCGGAGCCGTCGTCACTCTCCCAGTAATTGATCCCGCGGCGATGGATGCCGTTGAGATTGGCGTGGATCCAGAGTTCCTCGCCGGTGTCGAGGTCGAGGGCGACGAGGGAGTTGCCCTTGGCAAGCACGTACATGATCCCATGGGCCACGACGGGGTTGAACTCGTAAGACTGCTCGTCGCTGGTCGAGTAGATCCAGGCGACCTCGAGCTGGTTGACGTTGTCGGGCGTGATCTGGTCGAGGGTGGTGAACTTGGACTGGTCCTGGCTGCCGCCATACATGGACCAGGTGCGTTGTTGATCGACGTCGGCGGCGTACGCGGCGGCGCAGCCGGCCAGCAGGAGGAAGGCGATTCGAGTCACGGGGTAATGGGGTTTGGGGGTGGCGCGCGGCGGCGCACGCGGGGTCAGTCGTGCCAGTGCACCATGGGCAGGCCGGGCACGGGGGCGCGGAAGTAGGGGATGCGTTTGCCTTTGAGGGAACCGATGTAGGCGGTCTGCAGATCAGGGCCGCCGAAAGTCACGCTGGCCATCCACGGCGCGACACCACGGCCGGTGGCAAAAAGGACGTCCTCGGTCACGTGGTTGTTGAAAAACTGTTCCTCCAACGCGCCGACCTTGGCCGGATCGCCCTCGTCGAGGAGCACCTTCCAATCGCCGTCGGGGGCGATGACCCAGAGCTTGTCGGAGTAGACGGACGTGCCCCAGAGGTTGCCGTAGGTGTCGAACGCGATGCCGTCGGGCCACGCGCCGGAGCCGAGTTTGGACGGACCGTAGACCTCGCGGTGGGAGAGGTTGCCCTTGGCGTCGACCTTCATGCGGCTGACGCAGCCGCCGGTGGTCTCGACGATGTAGAGGTACTCCTCCTTGGCATCCATGCGGATCTCGTTGGTGAAGCCGAATCCCTCGGCGACGATGCGGAACTTGCCGTCCTCGTAGCGTGCGATGTAGCCGTCCTTCAGGTCGGTGCGCAGGGCGTGCATCCAGTTCTTTATCTTGGTCGAGATCGTGATCCAGATGCGGTCCTGCGAGTCGCGCAGGACGAAGTTCACTTTGCCGATGGCCTCGCCCTCGATGCTGTCGGCCAACACCTTGGTGTCGCCGTCGCGGGTCATGACCTCGAGGCAGTCGAGGCCGAAGTTGGAGATGAGGATGTCACCGTTGCGGGCGAAGGCCATGCCGTTGGGCAGGGTACCCTTCAAATAGCGGTCGGCCTCGCTGGTGACGTCCTCGAAGAACTCGGAGCGCTTCTGGGTGATGACCTCTTGGGAACCGTCGGCGCCGAGCCGGACCACGCCGCCGCGGGCGTCGGCCGACCAGAGGGTGCCGTCGCGCTCGGCGAGGATGCACTCGGGGCGCTGCAGGCCGTCGCCGACGTAGGAGAGTGCGGCGGGATCGAGTTCGAAATGCTTAATGGGGTTGTCGGGGCTCATGGTCGGTCGGGTCAGGCGGGAAACTCGATGTCGTCGAAAAATTTGTAGTTATCCAGGTCGGTGGCCGGGGCGAAGAAGCAGATGACGCGCATCTCGTCGTCGCCGGTGTTCTGCAGCATGTGGATGTCGCCCTGCGGGAAGAGGATGGTGGAACCGGTGCGCACGGGAGTGATCTCGCCCTCAATCCAGACGCGGCCGGTGCCGTGGACGATGTGGATGATCTCGTCGCCGTTGGGGTGGCTGTGCGCGGGCTTCACCGTGGACTGGGGTGGCACGCGGATGAAGCAGGAGCTGCAGTGCTTGGCGGGCGTGTTCTCGGCGGTGATGACCCACTTGAGCAGGCGACCGGGCAGGTCGATACCGGGTACATCCGCTTCGTGGACGACGTTGGTCTTGGTGCTCATGCGCCGAGGGTCTTGCGTAGGGTGGCGGCGAGTTGGGTGGGCCCGAGGCTGAAGGCATCGCGCAGCTGGGTGTAGGTGCCGGAGTGGATGAACTGCGGTTTACCGTCGGGACCGAGCAGGTTGATCGCGTGGAAGCGGTCGGTGGCGACCGGCTGACGGCGGGCGAAGAGAACGCGCTGGAACTGGCTCCAGAGGTAGCCGTTGTTTTGCTCGGCGAAGAAGAGCGGCTTGCCGGAGTCGGCGAGCGAGCAGAGCAGGTCCTCGTCGACAGTGGGCAGGTCGACCACGCTCACGTTGACTCCGTCCTTCGCGCATGCGTCCGCGGCGGCGAGCGCCTCGTGGACGCCGCGGCCGCTGCTGATGATGACGGCGGCATCGTCGGCGGACTCGCGCAGGACGTGGCCCTGACCGAACTCAAATTCGTAGTCCGCGTCGTAGATCACCCCGGACGCGGCCCGCATGAGGCGGACGTAGAGGAGGCCGCGGTTGCCGGCCATGATCCACCGCATGATGCCAAGCAGCTGCTGCGGGCAGGACACATCGATGATCTTCAGCTGGGCGATGCCGTCGAAGACCGTGATGTCGTCGTTGCCCATGTGGGTGGCGCCGTTGGTCTGGGTCTCGAGATTGCCGGCGGTGGCGAGGAAGGTGAGGTCGAGCCCGTGGCCGTCGCTGAGCCAGCCGTGCTCGGCGGCGATGTCCTCGAGGCGTTCCTGGTGGTCGACGGCGATGCGGCGCAGGACCTTCCAGTCGAAGAACGGGCAGAAGGTGCTGACCCAGGCATTGTAGCCCAGCGCGGCAAACGCCTCGCCGACCAGCATCATGTTGGCCTCGGCGACGCCGACGTTGAGGCCACGGGCCTGGTCGACGGCGCCAACCCCGGCCTCAAGGCCGCTGGTGGACGCAAGGTCGGAATCGACGGACATGACGCGACCGTCGCGGGCGAACACCTTCATGGCGTCGGCGATGACGGCGTTGGCGGCGTAGCTCTTGCTTTTGTCAATCCGGGGCAGGGCGGTCGCGTCGTAGCGGATGGCCTTGGCGCGCACGGCGGCGCGCTGCGTGAGCACCGGGCCGATGACGGCGCGGGCCGTGGCCGCGTCGAGATCGAGCTGGAGGTGCATGCGCTCCGCGGTGGCGAGAAGTTCAGCGCGCACGTCCGCGGTCTGGGCGGTGGCATAGGCGGCAAACTCGGCGATGCGGGCGTCGCGCTGGCGGTTCTGTTGTTCCAGCTCCTGGTCGAGGATGTCCTCGGGCACGGAGACCTTGTGCTTGTTGAAGAAGGTGGAGAAGGCGCCGAAGCCCTTCGAGGAATGGCAGATGATGGCGGTGGGCCGGCCGTCACGCGGACCGTGCTTGAAGGTGGTCAGCGCGGCGTGGACGGCGCCGTAGTGAGTGGCGTCGGCGTTGACGGTGCGCCAGCCGAACGAGGCGAACACGGCCGCGAGGTCCGGCATCGGGTAGATGAGCCGGTCGTGGATATCGAGCTGGCCGTTGTTCTGGTCGACCAGCACGCAGAGGTTGTCGAGGCGTTTGACCGCGGCATACATGACCGCCTCCCAGACGATGCCTTCCTGCAGCTCGCCGTCACCGGTGAGGCAATACGTGTCGGCGCGCGGGCTGGACTGGTGGGCGAGCGCGAAGCCCTGGGCGACGCCGATGCCCTGGCCTAGCGGGCCAGTCGGCACGTGCACGCCGGGCAATACCGGGCCGGGGTGGCCGTTGAGGATGCTGTCGTAGGAGCGGGAGCCCTGCAGGATCTTGGCGTCGAAGTAGCCGAGCTCGGCGTAGATCGCGGCGAGGGCGGCGACCGCATGACCTTTGCTGAGGACGAACAGGTCTTGGCCGCGCTTGGTCGGGTTCGCGACATCGATGTCCATGAACCCGCCGTAGTAGAGCGACACGAGCGGGATGACGGCCGAGAGGGCGCCGCCGGCGTGAATACCTTTGTCGACGGCGGTGCGGCTCTGCTCAAGCGTCAGAATGCGGATATCGGAATCCTTGATCGCGAGAAGCTTCAGGATGCCGGCACGGAGGGAGACCTCGGAGGAATGCATGCGACAGACTAGGAAATCTTTAACCACGGATGGACACGGATTAACTCGGATGCTCCAAGCAGACGGGTTCGATCCGATCGGTGTCCATCGGTGTTTATCCGTGGTTAAACATAGAGTGAGGGTGGCTTACTTGCCGACCCAGCCGCCTTCGGCGTGGAGGGACTGGCCGGTGACGTAGCCGGCTTCGTCGGAACAGAAGAAGGCGGCGACCTTGCCCATGTCGCGGGGCTGGCCGGCGCGGCCGAGGGAAATCTGGGAGAGCACGACCGGCAGGATCTCCGGATCCTTCATGACCCAGGAGGTCATGTCGGTCTCGATGAGGCCGGGGTGCAGACAGTTCACGCGGATGTTGTGCTCGGCCATCTCGACCGAGAGGTTCCGGGTGAAGGCTTCCATGCCGATCTTGGTCGGCGCGTAATGGGTGCGGCCGGGCAGGGCCTTGGCGGCCTGGATGGAGCCGAGGTTGAGGATCACGCCGGGGCGTTTCTCGGCGACGAGCTTCTGGCAGAAGATCTGGGAGCAGAGCCAGGGGCCGCGCTGGTTGATGTCGACGAGCCGGGTCCACTGGTCGTCGGTCAGCTCGAGGAACGGGACGATCGTCTCGATGCCGGCGTTGTTGACCAGGATGTCGAGGCCGTCGAGCTCGCTCCAGGCCTGGGCGAACGCGGCCTCCATGCCGGCGCGGCTCGAGACGTCGCCCTGAATGGCGACGGCCTGGCCACCCTTGCCTTTGACGTAGTCGACGACCTCGGGGGCGCCGGTCTCGATGTCGATGTCGACGATGGCGACACTGGCGCCTTCGTCGGCGAACACTTCCGCGATGCCGCGGCCGATGCCGCGGGATCCGCCGGTGATGAGGGCCTTCTTGCCTTGCAGTTTCATGGGATAATGGGGGTTGGGGGTTAAGGGATCAGCTGATGGTCCAGCCGCCGTCGACCATCAGCGCGTGGCCGACGACCTGGGCGGAGAGCTGCGGGGAGGAGAGGAAGAGCACGGCGCCGACGAGGTCCTCGGGCTGGTTCCAGCGGCCGCTGGCGAGCTTGTTGGTCGTGGCCCATTCCTTGTAGCCGGGCTTTTCGAGGATGGGTTTGCGCGAGACGGTCTCGGTGATGCAGGGGGCGACGACATTGACGACGACGCCCTGGGCGGCCCACTCGAGGGAGAGGGCGCGGGAGAGCTGGTGCACGGCGGCCTTGGCGGCGGCGTAGACCGCGCGGGTCTTGAAGGCGGTGACGGCGAAGTTGGAACCGATGTTGATGATGCGGCCGCCGCCCTGCGGGATCATGACCCTGGCCGCGGCCTGGCAGGCGAAGAACACGTTCTTGAGGTTGGTGTCGACGGTGCCGTCGTAGTCTTCCTCGGTGGTCTCGAGGGCCGGGCCGGTGCAGGTCCAACTGGCGTTGTTGACCAGGATGTCGATGCGGCCGAAGTGCGCGTGGGCCTGCGTGATCATCGCCTGGATCTGCTTGATGTCGGCGACGTCGGTCGGGACGACGAGGGTCTGGCGGCCCAACGCCTCAATTTCCCGGGCGACGCCCTGGATCATTTCCTGGTTGGAAGGGCGGCCGGCGAGCACGAGGTGCGCGCCCGCCTGGGCGAGGCCCAGGGCGATCGCGTAGCCGATGCCCTGCGAGGGGCCGGTCACAATCGCCACTTTATCCTGCAGGCCGAAGCTGGAGTAGTCGGGTGTCATAGTCGGAGAGGCAATGAGGTTGGGGACCGCTGATGGACGCTGATGAGCGCTGAGCTGAGAGGCAGGGCTGGGTTCACTTGCTGCCGAGCATGCCGTCCCAGGTGTCCACCTTCTTCTGCTTCTTCTGTTCCTCGTCGAACCAGGTGGTGGTGACGCTCTTCGACTCGGTGTAGAAGCGCAGGCCGTCCTTGCCGAGCACGTGGAGGTCGCCGAGGAACGAGCCCTTGTGGCCGGCGAAGGGAAAGGGGGCGGCCGGCACGGGGATGCCGACGTTGACGCCGACCATGCCGGCGTCGGTGCGCTTGACGAACTCGCGGGCGAAGTAGCCGTTCTGGGTGAAGATGACCGAGCCGTTGGCGAACGGGTTGGCGTTCATCACGGCGAGGCCTTCCTCGAAGTCCTTGACGCGCTTTACGAACAGGACCGGGCCGAAGACCTCCTCGCGGCCGATGGCCATCTCGGGGGTGACGTGGTCGAAGATGGTGTGGCCGAGGAAGAAGCCCTTTTCGTAGCCCTCGACGGTGACGTTGCGTCCGTCGAGCACGAGCTTGGCGCCGTCGGCGACGCCCTGTTCGATCCACTTGGTCACGCCTTGGCGGTGTTTCTCCGTCACGACCGGACCGAGGTCGGTGGTCTTGTCCCAGGCCGGGCCGAGTTTGCGTTCGGAGGCGAACTTGACCAGCAGCTCGACGAGTTCGTCGGCGATGCTTTCCTGGGCGACGACGACGGGCAGGGCCATGCAGCGTTCGCCGGCGCAGCCGAAGGCGCCGTTGATGATGCCGCGGGCGGAGCGCTCCAGGGCGGCGTCCTCCAGGACGAGGGCGTGGTTCTTGGCCTGGCCCATGACCTGGACGCGTTTGCCGGCGTCGGCGACGGCGCGGTAGACCTGACGGCCGACGACGGTCGAGCCGACGAAGGTGACGCCCTTGACCAGCGGGTGGGTGGTGAGGCGTTCGGCCTCGGCGGCGTCGGCGGTGATGAGGTTGACGACGCCCTTGGGCAGGCCGGCCTCGTAGAGCAGCTCCATCATGCGCATGGAGGTCATGGGCGTCATGTGCGACGGCTTGAGCACGAGCGTGTTGCCCGTGGCGATGGCCATCGGCATGATCCAACCCATGGGAATCATGGCCGGGAAGTTGAACGGCGAGACGCCGACGAACACCCCAAGCGGCTCGCGGTAGAGCGTGGTGTCGTAGCCGGACGAGACGTTCATCAGGCTGTCGCCCATCATCATCGTGGGCGCGCCACAGGCGAGTTCGGTGGCTTCCCGGGCCTTGAGCACGTCGCCCTCGGCCTCGCTCCAGACCTTGCCGTTCTCGTTGCACACCATACGGGTGAGCTCCTCGAGGTGCCGGTCGATCAGCTCGCGGAAGCGGTGCAGCACCTGCACGCGCTTCATCACGGGGGTGTCGGCCCAGGCCGGGAAGGCGGCGTGGGCGGCCTCGACGGCGGCATCGACTTCGGCGGCGGTGCACAGCGGCGCCTGGGCCAGCAGGTCGCCCGTGCTGGGATTCCAGACATCGAAGAGATTCTCCGAAGTGGAGGCGCGGGCTTCGCCGTTGATGTGGAGTTGGAGGAGCTGGGGAGCGGTGGAACTCATGAATGCGGATGCGGGCGGACGGCGGTACGATCAGAACGTGTAGCCGTGCTTTTCGACGAAGGCCTTGGCGATCTTGGCTGTCTCGATCGGGGCCATCTTCGGGTTGGGGCCGTCCCAATCCAATTCGATCATGATGTAGCGATCGATGGGCGACTTCTCGAGGACGTTGAGCATGCCGACGATGTCGGTGCGGCCCTGGCCGAGCGGGCAATATTCCTCCCAGTGCTCGCCGCCGTCCCAGTCCTTGAGATGCACGTGCTCGATGAGCTCGAGGTAGTCCTCCATGATCTTGACCGGGTCGGCGTGGGCCTTGGCGAGCTGGCCGGTGTCGGGGCCGAATTTGACGTAGTCGGTGTCGACGGCGTCGAGCACGGCGTAGACCTCGTCACGGTTCTCGATGCAGGTGCCGGTGTGCGGGTGCAGGGCGGCGATGATGCCGATGTCGGCGAGGCGCTTGCCCATCTCGTTGAGGGTGTCGACGATCTGGGCCTTGTGGCCGGAGATGTTGTAGACGTCGCGCGGCACGTTGTTGGGGCCGACGACGGCGACGGTGCCGCCGCAGTCCTTGATCGACTGGCCCCACTCGACGATGCGGTTCACCTCGGTTTTCTGGTTGGCGTAGTCGGTGAGGTTGACGGTGCAGTAGCAGGAGACCAGCGGGATGCCGGCGGCCTCGAGCATGGACTTCATGCCGCCCTCGGCCTCGAGGGGGCGGAAGTAGGAGCCGAACGACTCCATGCCGGCGTAGCCCAGGCTGCCGAGCTCCTGGATCGCGCCCGGGGCTAAGCGGGGCTGGTAGCCCCAGGTGATGCCGGTGTGGCCGATCTTGAGGCGGCGGGCGGGGGCGGATTGGGCGAGGAGTTGCGGGCCGGAAAGGAGGGCGGCGCCGACGCCGAGCCCGGCTGCCTTGCAGAAGTTGCGCCGGGAGACGGAGCGTTCTGTTTCAATCGAGGGAGTATGCATGAGGAGGGTGGGTTGAAAGGGGCAGCCGGACGGCGGGCGGGTGGCTATTTCGTGGTCAGGATGACGCCGCCGAACATGACGAGGGCGCCGACGATCTTGATGCCGGAGATCTTGTCGATGGGCGAGCCGAGCCAGCCGAAATGGGACAGCACCATGCCGGAGATGATCTGGCCGGCGAGGAGGGCGAGCATGAGGTTGCCGGCGCCGACGCGCGGCACGAGCCAGGCGATGCCGAAGACGAGGCAGGCGCCCATGGCTCCGGCGGTGAACATGACGGGGCTGACGGTGCCGAGCGGCTGCAGGGCGCCCTGCTTCCAGCCGGAGAGGCCGATGGCGACGGCGGTGACGGCGCCGATGCACCAGAACAGGGCGTTGCCGACGCGGGCGTTGTTGAGCGCGGTGCCGACCTTGCCGTTCATGGCGAGGTGGACCGTGAGGATGACGCCGAGGAACACCGTCAGGAGGATGAATTGAAGCTTCATGGGGTAGGGGGGCGGACTAGGGTTTTTTGGGGTTGGGGTGCCGTTGCCCGACGGGGCGGCGGCAAAAGCAGGAGAAAGCGAAACGGGATCAGGTGAAACCGAGGCGGGGCGCGGCGGCTCCAAAGGGGGCTATGAGCATGCGCAGAAACGGGCTCAGCCCAAGCGCATATCGGTGGGTGGACGGGAAATCATCACAACTGCGGCAGGGCAAAGGCGACGTAGCCGCCGACCCCGCGCGGGGCGGTGGAGCCGAAGCCGCCTTCACGGGTCTTCAGGCCCCAGGTGATCGGGGTGGTGGCGCAGACCACGAGGTATTGGCGGCCGTTGTGCTCATACATGGCGGGAATGCCCTCGGAGCACATCGGCAGCTCGGCCTGCCAGAGGATGTCGCCGGTATCGGCGTCGTAGGCGTAGACGCGGCTGTCCTTGGCGGTGGCGAAGACGATGCCGGTTTTCGTGACGATCATGCTCATGCGCTGGGCCCCGCGCGGCACGCCGGTGCCGGTCATGCCGGCGGCTTCGGCATCGCGGTCCTGGCCGAGGGGCTTGCGCCATTTGATGACGCCCGTGTTGAGGTCGTAGGCGAGGATGGTCGACCACGGCGGGGTCATGATATAGGGGTGGCCGAGACCGTAACCGGTGAAGTAGCGCGTGTCGGGCACGTCGGCGCCGGCGGGGTAGTCGTCGTTGCCCCCGCCGCCGAAGCCGCCGCCCACCGGGCGATCGAGCGGGGCGCCGCCGGAGGCGACGACCGGACCCTCGGGGAGGGGCGTGTCCTGGTTGCTCCCGCCGAAAAAGCGGGCGTAAGGGGAGACGCCGTCGTCGAGGAAGTTGTAGACGTCGCCGACCTGTTCGTCGGTGATGTGCGCGAGCGGCGGCATGCGGCCGGTGCCGAAGGTGATGGCGCGTTCGACCTGGCTGCGGTTGATCTGGCTGCCGACCGCCAGGAGAGAGGGGCCGAGTTCGCCGCCGGTGCGTTCGGCGCCGTGGCACACCGCGCAGTAAGTGCCGTAGATTTCCTGGCCGCGGGCCTTGGAAGCCTCGCGTTGCTCGGCGGTCAGCGTGGGTCCGCCGCCTCCCGCGCTTTCGGTGCGTTCCTCGAGTTGGTAGAACGACGGGAAGTCCTGGTTCATCAGGTAGACGATGCCGGCGTCGGGATTGGCGGCGCTGTTGCCCCAATTGACCCCGCCGACCGCACCGGGGACGGCGACGGTCTCCTCGGTCGAGGGCGGCAGGTACAGGCCTTTGCGGGCCTGGGCGACGCGTTCGCGCCAGTGTTGCTGCTCCGCTTCGCTGATGAGGATGGGGGTCACGTCGTCCTCGGTCATGATCTGCCGGGCGTAGGGTGGCAGGGCGGGCACCGGCTGGGTGGGCCAGGCCTGTTCGCCGGGGATCTCGGAGGCGGGGAAGGGCTTTTCCTCGATGGGGAAGACGGGCTCGCCGGTCTCGCGGTCGAGGACGAACAGGTAACCCTGCTTGGACGCGGCGGCGACGGCTTCGATGCGTTGGCCGTCGCGGGTGACGGTGATGAGCTGAGGGGCGGAAGTCAGGTCGTAGTCCCACAGGTCATGGTGCACGGTCTGGAAGTGCCAGAGGCGGCGGCCGGTGCGGGCGTCGAGTGCGACGAGGCAGTTGCCGAAGAGATTCTCCCCGATGCGGTCGGCCCCGTAGTAATCATAGGTGGGCGAACCGAGGGGCAGGAACACGATGCCGCGCTCCTCGTCGACGGACATTTCACCCCAGACATTGACGCCGCCGGCGTAGCGGTAGGCATCCTTGGGCCAGGTTTCGTAACCATCGTCGCCGGGCTGGGGGATGGTGTTGAACCGCCACATGAACTCGCCGGTGATGACACTGTAGGCGCGTACGTGACCGGGGGTGGAAAGGTAGCCTTCGCCGGGCGAGGAGCCGAGAATGATGAGATCCTCGAACACGCGTCCGGGCGTGCTGGAGGCGACGCGGCGGACGGTCTCGGGGTCGCGCAGGAGGTGTCGTCGCAGGTCGACGGCGCCGTTGTCGCCAAAGGTGGGAATGACCAGCCCGGTCCGAGCGTCGAGCGCCTGCAGGGTGGTGCCCAGGGTGAACAGCAGGCGGCGGTCGCTGCCGTCCTCGCTCTCCCAATAACTGACGCCGCGGCGGGAGATGCTGTTCAGGTGGGCGTGGATCCAGATCTCCTCCCCGGTGTCGAGGTCGATGGCCACCAGCGAGTTGTCCTTGGCCAGCACATACATGACGCCGTGGGCGACGATGGGGTTGAACTGGTAGGCGCGCTCGTCGCCGGTGGAATACATCCAGGCGATCTCAAGCTGGCTCACGTTGGCCTTGGTGATCTGGTCGAGCTCGGTGTACTTCGACTGGTCGTGGCCGCCGCCGTAGTCGGACCACGTGCGGTGCTGGTCGGCGGCGTGAGCCGTTCCGGCGATAATCAGGGAGGTGACAAGGGCCAGGCCGATGGCGGCCGGACGCAACGCGAAGGGGCAACGGAGAGTGAGTCGCATGATGGGGTTCTGCGACCATGATGACTACCGGCAACCCCGGGGAGGCGGAAGCCCGCAGAGGGGTTACAGTTAACAGTCTAACAGATGGGCGCCAGGAACCCGCCCATGGAAAGCGAGAGGACGTCAGTCCAAGCTCGCCAACAAGGCCTCGCTGAGCCGCTGGTATTCCTCGCCGAGGGAGCCGGGAGCCTGCTTGGCCAGGGCCAGGGCGGACTCGGCGGCGGCGCGCGCTCCGGCCTGGTCGCCTTTCTTGGCGAGGATCAGGCCCTGGCGATAAACCATCCAGACCTGGCCGGGTTGGGCGGCGAAGGCCGAGGCCATCCAGTCGGCGGCCAGATCGAGATCGAGATCGTTTTCGTAGTAGAACATCGCCGCCGCAAAATAGGGCTTGTTGTCGGAGTCGGCGGCCATGGCGGCCTCGATCTGCGGCACGACCTGGCCGACGAGGTCGACCTTGACGGCGATGGGCACGCGGGTGGTGGCCCAGGCGATGTTGAGCGTGGCGGAGTCGTTGGTGAGGTCGTCGAGGGACAGGGTCAGCGACTCCACACTGTCCTCAAGCGTGACCGGCGTGGCGCTGAACCGGGCGACGTCGCGGCTGGAATCGTAGGCGTAGGAACCCCACTGGTTGCTGTCGGGATAAATGATCACGGTCCACTCGGCGGGGCCGGGAATGGTGTGCAGCTCATAGGTGCCCGGCTCGAGGGGAGTGCCGTTGAGCGAGACGTTCGTGCTGAAGCTGACCTTGGTCGCATTGTTGGCGCCGGTGCGCCAGACTTCGCCCCAGGGCACCAGATGGCCGAAGATCTCGCGGCCGCGCACGGCCGGGCGCGAGTAGACGATCTCGATGTCGGTCAGGCCGACCTGCTGCTGGATCGTGGCGGGCGGGCTCGCGGCCGGAAAGGCGATCTGGGCGTGGCTGGCGGTGGCGGTGGCGACGAGGGCGGCGAGGGTGAGGGAGCGAAGAACGGACATGGCGGGAGGTGGGTTGAAAGGCAGGGATGCAACAAGCCGGGGCGGCGCGTGGGTGCAAGCGTGGGACGACGAAACCCGGGGACTTAGCGGCGCACGAGCTTGGCGGCCCAATCGCGCATGGGCGACTGACCCGCATCGGGAAAGGCCGGTGTGACAATCTGGCCGGCGGAATCGGCGAAGACGTCACGGGCCGCCACCCAGTCGCCGGAGCGCGGGTCGAACCACGCCCAGGTGTAGGTGGCGCCGGGTGTCATGCCGGTCAGCGTGGCGGGCCCGGCGAGGTGCTCGTAGTAGAGCAGGGCGAGGTCACGCTCCGGGGTGCGCATCATGAACGACCAACCGTCGAGCCCGTCGGCGATGGCGGCGTCGGCCGTGCGTGGGGTAAGCGCGTCGTTGGCCAGCTCGAGGTCCTGGTACCGCCGGCCCTCGCTGAGCATGAACTTGGCGAGGTGCTGCATCTGGCCGCCGGAGGCGTAGCGCAGGGCGGTCCAGATGTAGGGCCGCCAGCCCTCCGGTTCGCCGGTGGTGGTGATGTCGTAGGCGCCGGTGCCATGCACATGGCCGGCGAGGCCGCCGGAGAGGACCGAGCCGTACATCTGGGCGCGGGCAAAATAGTTGTCGCGGGGCGAGTTCTCGGGCGGGGTTTCACCGCCGGGGCGGTTGATGGAGTGATTCCAGCCGGTGTAGTACGGCTCCAGGTTGGCCACCGGGTAGGGGTCGGGCAGGCGGAAGCTCTCCTCGATGAAGGCGTAGATGGCGTGGTTGCGCGGGCGGTTGCCGACCGTGTGCATCGTCAGCCACGGGGCGTCGGCGCCGTGGCCGAAGCGCTGATACGTCGTGCTGTCGATCAGGGTGGTGTAGGGCTGGCCGAATGGCAGGGGGCCGTATTTTTCGTGATGATACGTGAGGGCGGCGTTGAACTCCTGCTCGGTCAGGCTGTAGCGCTCGGGAATCCAGTCGAGGTGGATGCCGCTGAAGACCATGTTGTAGGCGCCGTAGCGGGCGATGAGGTACTGCACGTAGCGGGCGTAGCTCGCGTTGAAATCGAAATAGGCCTTCCACGACGGGGCGTTGTCGCGGCGGATGGTCTCGAGGAAGGGCACGAAGCCCTCGGCGGCCAGATGCTGCATCTTGCGGTCCAGGCTTTGGAAGTAGGCCGGGTTGATGGCGTCGAAGTCGGCCAGGCCCTCGCGGTCGGGAAAGACGGCGAAGGGGCGGTTGCCGGCCTCGTCATGCATGTCCTTGCCGGTGGTGATGGCGCCGTCGGCCGTGCTGATCTCGCCGCGGGCGGCCCAGTGGCCGAATTTGTCCCAGGCGTTGCGCAGATAGATGCCGTCGGCGTTGGCGTAGGTGGCGCCGTGGTGATCGGCGGCCCAGTTAGGGAAGGCGGCGATGAAGCTGATCGAGTTGTAGCCCTGCCCTTTCCGGTAGGCCACGGCCTCCTCGAAGCTGATACCCGGGCCGGGCACGGTGTCGGGATCGGCCCGTTCGCCGCGGAAGGGGAGGCGCCAGGTGGAGGCGGCCAGCCAAGTGTCGCCGAGCCAGAAGAACGGCGTGCCGTCGGCGTATTCGAGCGCGTGGCCGTTGGCGGTGTTGCGGATGAAGCCACGCCGGTTGGCGTTGGCGACCTTCTCGAACGGCGTCCAGGCCACCGCCTTCAGCGAGCCCCGGCCGGAGTTGAGACCATCGTCGTCGGCCTGCTTGGAGCCGGTAGTCCAGGTCCACTCACCGGGCGTGGTGGCGACGAAACGCACTCGAAAGGTGCGGCCGCCATCCCAGAAACCGTAGACGCGCTTGGCGAAATCGGGTCCGCGCAGTTCGATCCAGCAGTCCACCTCGACGTAGGGGTTGGCGTAGTCGCCGGTGGCCTCGAGCTGGATTTCCTGCATTTCCCAGACGTGCACTTCGCCGGACTCCAGCCGGGCAAACGCGAAGGGTGTGAACAAGACGGACATGACGGCGCACAGGCCGATGCGGAAGGGGCGGGGTAGCATGGGGCTCTGAGCAAAACACGACCCGGCGGGGCGGCAAGCCGCGACGATGCTGAACGGTTGCACGGTGGCCGGTTGACGGTGGTCCGGCGGCGACGGTTTGCTGACGCATGCGACTACCCCTGCGCCGTGTGTTCTCTGTCTGTCTGGCCGGCGCGGCGACCGCGCTGGGTTTGTTGGCGGGCGCCTCCCCCGTCCACGCCGAAACCGTCTTCGTGCACGTGGCCCCGACCTCCGGCCCGGGCAACTTTGCGGTCGATGAAATCGAGACCGCCCTGCGGGCGCGGGGACATGACCCGCGCCGCCGCGCCCTGAGCTCGGTAGCCGGCCATGCCGGCCGGCCCCAGGTGATCCTGACGGTGGATCCGGCCGCGGGCGTGGCGACGGAAGGATTCAGCCTAGCGGTGGCCGCAGCGGCGGGTGCCCCGGTGGTGACGATCACCGCGGCCGACGAGGGCGGCGTGATGTATGGCGGCCTCGAGTTGGCGGAGCAGATCCGGCTCTTCGGCTGGCAGGGCATCTCGCCGACGGAGCAGTCGCCCTATATGCAGATGCGCGGGACCAAGTTCAACATCCCGCTCGACGTGCGCACCCCGAGCTATTCGGACATGAGCGACGCCGCCCAGGAGAACATCGCCGAGATGTGGAACTGGAATTTCTGGACCGAGTACCTGGATACGCTGGCCCGCCACCGCTACAACTACGTGTCGTTGTGGAGCCTGCACCCGTTTCCGTCGCTGGTGAAGGTGCCCGGCTACGATGACATCGCCCTCGATGATGTGCAGCGCTCGACGGTGGAATGGGAGGAGGACTACCCCACGATTGCGGTCGGCTACGACGCGCCGGAGATCCTCGAGAACGTCGAGGTGCTCAAGGAGATCACCATCGACGAGAAGATCGCGTTCTGGCGGCGGGTCATGCGCTACGCCCGGGACCGCAACATCGATTTCTACGTCATCACCTGGAACGTGTTCACCTACGGCACCAACGGTCAGTATGGCATTACCGACGCGATGGATAACGCGGTCACGATCGACTACTTCCGGAAAAGCGTGAAGGAGCTGCTGCTGACCTATCCGTTGCTGCGCGGCGTCGGCCTGACGACGGGCGAGAACATGCCGGACGAGTCGTTCCAAGCCAAGGAGGACTGGGCGTTCGCCACCTACGGCCAGGGCGTGCTCGACGCCGCGGCGGAACAACCCGGCCGGCCGATCCGCTTCATTCACCGTCAGCACCAGACGCGGGCGCAGGACATCGCGGCGACCTTTGCGCCGCTGGTGGATCACCCGGACATCGATTTCATCTTCAGCTTCAAGTACGCGCAGGCGCACGTGATGAGTGCGTTGGAGCAGCCCTACAAGGACACCTTCATTCCCTCGCTCGGCGACAACCTGAAGACCATCTGGACGCAGCGAAACGACGACGCCTACCTGCTGCGCTGGGGCGCGCCCGACTTCTTCCGCGATTTCATCAAGAACATCCCGATGGCCGTGACGCAGGGCATGTACTACGGTTCCGACCAATGGGTGTGGGGTCGCGAGTGGCTCACCCTCGACTGGCCGGCGGACGAGCCGCGCCAGCTCGAGATCGTGAAACACTGGTATCATTGGATGACCTGGGGCCGGCTGGGCTACGACCCGGACCTGGGCAACGAGCGCTTTGTCGCGCTGTTGCAGGACCGCTTCCCCGAGGTGCCGGCCCCGGATCTGTTCGCCGCCTGGCAGGACGCGTCGATGATTTATCCGCTCACCACGGGCTTTCACTGGGGGCAGTTCGATTTTCAGTGGTATATCGAGGCCAGCCGCAGCCGACCGGGTCCGGCCGAGACCGAGAGCGGGTTTCACGACGTCAACCGCTTCATTTCCCTAGGGGTGCATCCGGGCACCGACAATATCGCCATCCCCGACTACGTGGCGGCGATGCAGGCGGGGGAGTCCGTCGACGGCACGAGTCCGCTCGAGGTCGCCACGCAGCTGCACCGGCGGGCGGATGCCGCGCTGGCGTCGCTGGCCACGCTCGACCCCGCGCGCGGCACCAACGCCGAATTGGACCGGACGCTCAACGACATCCGCCTCATGGCGTATCTGGGCAAGTATTACGCCTTTAAGATCCACGGCGCCACCGAGCTCGCGCTCTACCGCGCCAGCGGCGACGCCCCGCGCCAGCAGACCGCCGTGGCTTCGCTTACCGAGGCGCGCGACTGGTGGCTGCGCTACACCGGCCTGATCCGTCAGCTCTACCGTCCTCGCTTCTGGACCAACCGCGTCGGTTTCGTCGACTGGGACGAACTCGACGCCGAGGTCGCCCGTGACATCGCCATCGCCCGCGAAGGGTGATTTACTCCGCCAACCCCCCAACCCTGTTTTCCCCATGTCCACTCCCTCTCGCCGTTCCTTTCTGAAACATGTCGCCGGTGGCGCCGCCCTGGCCGCCGGCGCCCCGCTGCTGCGTGGCGCGCACCATGAATCCGCCGCCGGCCCCGCGCCGGGCACCGGGTTCTACGGCTATCTCGGTCGCACCAAGGATTACCAGGAATGGCAGGTCATTCCCCCGGGTCTGAAGATCACCAAGGTGGAGTCGTTTCTGCGCCAGCAGCTCGCCGTGGTGCGCGTCACGACCGAGGACGGCGCGACCGGCTGGGGCCAGATGGCGCCCTACGACGCCAACATCTCGGTGGACGCATTGCACCAGATGGTCGCGTCGCGGGTGCTCGGCCGTGACGCCAGCATGATCGACGCGATCAACGACGCCGTGATCGATGGCAACATGAAGTACCCGTGGTCGTTCGTCTGCCGCGCCCTTGGCGGCGTCGACACCGCCCTGTGGGATCTCTACGGCAAGAAGCTCAACAAGTCCGTGGCCGAGCTGCTCGGCGGCACGGTGCGGCCGTTGCCGGCCTACGGGTCGAGCATGCGGCGTGACATCACCCCGGAGGACGAGGCGGCGCGCATGGCCCGGCTCAGGGACGAGCTCAATTACCGGGCTTTCAAGATCCGGCTCGGCGTCCCGACCGGGCACAACCGCGACGCCGCCCCGGGCCGCAGCGCGGCGATCATTCCGGCGGTGCGCGCGGCGGTCGGCGACGACATTGCGCTCTTCGCCGACGCCAACAGCTGCTACACGCCGGACATCGCCATCGAATACGGCCGGCGCATGCAGGACCACGGCTACGCGATGTTCGAGGAACCCTGTCCCTACTGGGAGTTGGAGTGGACCAAGGAGGTCACCGACGCGCTGGACATGGAAGTGTCCGGTGGCGAGCAGGATAACGATCTCGCGCAGTGGCGCCGCATGATGGCGATGCACGCGGTCGACATCGTGCAGCCCGACATCTGCTACGTCGGCGGCCTTACGCGCGCTTGGCGCGTGGCCAAGATGTCGCAGGAGGCCGGCATCGTCTGCAAGCCGCACGCGGCCAACGTTTCCATGGTCACGGTCTTCACCATGCACATGCTGGCGGCATTGCCCAATGCCGGCGAAGTCGAGTTCTCCATCGAGGAGGCCGCCGGCATCACCCACCAGGCCCGCGCGCTGTTCTCACCGTCGCTCGAGGTGGCCGACGGCAAGGCCTTGATGCCGCAGGAAGGTCCGGGCTGGGGCGTGACGTTCCGGCAGGCCTGGCTCGACGAAGCCGAGCACCGGGTCAGCGAAGCCCGCGGCTGACGTCCCGGCTGCCGGGTGGCTCGCTCAGCTGGTCTGCGCGGCGGCCACCTCGGCCGGCGTCGGGGCGGGCGGCTCGGGGAGCTTGGCCCAGGCGATGGCGGCCTCGAGTGCCT
>Ga0181606_10000964_pt1 | contig 24671 bp, 20 predicted proteins | sample 041ome_10_FD_132994 | JGI IMG/M metagenome (GOLD analysis project Ga0181606, IMG submission 132994) | Coastal salt marsh microbial communities from the Groves Creek Marsh, Skidaway Island, Georgia - 041412US metaG (megahit assembly) | ecosystem: Environmental > Aquatic > Marine > Intertidal... | reverse complement strand
GCTGACCAGCGATGGGGTGTCCGCTGGCAGGCAACACGAGTGATGCCCGAGCATGCACCGCAGCAGGGCGAGGACTGAGTGGTTCTCAATGGAGTCTGACGGATCAACGAGGCTGATGGAGCGGCTTGTGGAATCACATGTACGGCTGGCAGTGGTGAGCGATGGCTGTCACCTTCACCAGCAACGTTCCGCGATTGCGGCGACAGCAAGAGCATTTCGGCAGGGAACGCAAGCCCGTGGGACCCCCACCGAGGTCGTGCTGGTCGTGCCGATGGGGCATGAAGGTGATCGTGTGTTTGAAGAGGCAGACCTGCCTGTCCGTGGTTTTGCTTGGGAACTCCTCGATGGGGAGGCATCTGACCGAGCGACCTACTACGCGGGCCTGACCTCGATGCGTTCACTGGCGGGGCAACGTGGGAGCAGGTCGCTCGCAACGCATGCCGTTGTTGATGACGGGATCCGGCATCTCTGTGACTGTGACGCATGGATCTTGGCACAGGCCACAGCACCAGCGGCGGTGCTTCCACTGCGGCCGTTTCTTGTGATCGCAGATGCGTCGTTGCATCATGCGTCTGGCCAGCTCCCAGCGGAGTCTCTGCGGATCGCAGCAGAAAACCTCGCCGCGTCAGCTGGCGTGCTTGTGTTCAGCGAAGTGATGCGACAGGAAGTGGTGGACTTTTACGGAGTGCCCGACAGCCAGGTCCGGCTGCTGCCACCACTCAGTGCGTGGCAGGCGTGGGAGGACCAGCTGGAATACCAAATGGAGGAGCAACTCGAGACGGCTGTGCGAGTCGCCAGCGGTGTGCCGGAGCAGGGGCATGTCTGGTTTGTGGCAGACGCCAGCTCCACCGCGTCGCCGATGTTTCGTGAAGGCATGGAGGGGCTGGTGCAGGCGGCATGGTCTGGTGAGGATGAGCAGGTTTCGCTCGCGTACGGAGAGGCGATCGCCGAACTGCTGTGAAGACATACGGTATCTACATCGCCTATCCACCATGGACCCGGTTTGAGGGTGAAGGGCTGGGCCGCTTTCTGACGGCTTTCGTCCGTGGTGCCCATGAGTCGGGGCAGGCTCGATTTGTGATTGCCTGCCCGGGCTGGACTCGCCCAGGGCTCGAACATCTCTTTCGCCGCAGTGGGATTCCAGAAGATGCTGTGGAGTTTCTCACGCCACGAGGTGTGCCAGGCGTGATCCGCCTGGCCTCCCGTCGTGATCGCAAGAAGGATCAGTCGGAAACCCACCGGAAGCGTCCTCAGCGGCAGGGTTTCCCCCAGCTGCGCCAGACGGCGGCGATGGTCTTGGGTGGGCTGATGACAAGCCGTCATGTCGCCGTGATTCTGATGGTGACGCTCGCGTCGCTTCCGCTGGTGCTGCTGGGCGGACTCGCACAGGTCACAGGTCAAGGGCTCTCGCGACTGCTGCGGAAACCGGTCAAGACACTCGGCAGGTTGGCAGGCTCTGGAAAGCGGCGGTTACGTCGAGGACTCGAGAAGCTCTCGATGTCGCAGCTGATGTATGAGGCAGAGTTGCGAAACGTGCACCGGCTCCTCGAGGGCCGCCGTGATGTAACAGCCTGGTACTGTCCAACTGCTTTCTGGCCGAGTTTCAACCGTATTCGGGGGCCACGTGTGGTCTGCGTTCCGGATTTCGTCGTGTCCCTCGCCCCTGTGGCCTTCGCGCAGCTAGGGGGTGAGCCATTTCGTGAAACGATTGAAAAGATCGAGCGGGCGATTCGTGGCGGTGATCACTTCATTACCTACAGCCAGCACGTGAAGCATGACACGCTCGTCAAACGTTTTGGCGTCGAGGCAGATCGGGTGACGGTGGTGCCCCATGGCGCCAACACGCTCGACAACGTTCTCGTGGCGGCAGCGAAAGGACGGGATATCGATCTCGTGTCGGCGGAGTTTCTCGCTTCAGCGCTTCAGAAAGCAGAGGCGATTGACGGCCGACTGCCTGTCGTCCGTCGGGATTCTCCAGGTCGATATCTCTTCTATGCCAGTCAGCTACGTCCACATAAAAATGTTGCCACGCTGCTGAAGGCATTTCGCTGGCTGCTGGACGAAGGGCATCTCACTCACCGTCTTGTCATGACCTGCTCCCCCTCGATGTCGGTCAAGATTCAGGAACTCGTCAAGCAACTGTCGTTGCACGATGACGTGCTGTTTCTTGTTCGGCTAACAGAGGAAGAGCTTGCCGCGTGCTATCGGCATGCTGAGCTGGCGGTCAACCCAACCCTCAGTGAAGGGGCCTGCCCATTCACGTTTACCGAAGCCTTGTCCGTCGATACGCCTGTGGTCATGTCACGAATTCCGGTGACAGAAGAAGTGCTCTGTGAACGGCAACTGCAGGCTGCCATGCTTTTTGATCCCTACGACTGGCGGGATATGGCTCGAGGTATTCGGCAGGGCATTGAGAGCCGCGAGGAGCTGCTGGCGAAACAGCAAGCGGTCTATCAGATGCTCTCAACGCGTACGTGGCGAGAAGTCAGTTCCGATACGATCCGGGCCCTGGATCGCGCAGCCGGGGAAGCAGCATCGCTGCCGCCACAGCAGCAGCAGCGGCGACCGGCCTAGTAAGAGGGATGACGATCGTGAGCCTAAAGGCCGCGGATTGCCGGGCTGCATGACGAAGAAACACCGACCGCTGGCGATCCGGGCAGCCTACGCCGGCAGCACACTGAAATACACACCGAGATGGGAATGCAAACACGATGACGACGAGTACTGCGACGCAGATGTCCTATCTGTTTAAGCGGGTGACGCCGCGAGTAGGCCAGGAAGGCCTCTGGGATGCTGCGAGTGGAGAGAACTATCGGCAGGTTATCGAGTCGTACGCGGTCGTCGGCTGGCGGTTTGTGCAGGCGATTCCTGCGGGGGGTGGGCTCGCCGACGAGGCGGCAGGGTTTGATCTCGTCTTCGAGCGAACGCAGCAGTATCCGCCGCTGGTGTTCACGCATATTCCGAAGACGGGCGGCACATCTGTCACCAAGATTCTTGCCACCTATCTGCAGGAGGTGGTGAAGGCTCCACCGGCAGCAGTGCTGCAGTATGGAGTGAAGGTGCCCTATTCAGATCTGCGGCCACTGCGGATGCTGCACCGTCAGGTGCGACTGGCCAGTGGACACTTTGGCTTCGATCACCTGCAACTGCTCTTGCGTGAAGATCCGTTCGTCCTGGTGACGGTGCGGGATCCATTTGAAAGGCTGCTGTCGATCCTCGACCACGAGTACCGAGTGGGCCGTGTTGTCAGCCCTGAGGAAACGGAACAGCGAAAGGCTTACGCAGCCAACATGGTCCGACTGATCGAGGGACTCAAGCAGACCAGCTCACAAGAGGTGATGCGTGAGCTCCTCACCGAGCTCCGCGGCGTTTCGATTCCGACGGTTGACTATGTCACGTACGCAGGCAACTGCGTGGCGACCGCTCGGCTTGAGAACAGTGAGATCGATGCATTCGGGCAGAAGCTGGAAGGCACCGTCGGCGACCAGACGAGTCCACTTGGGCTCTCAGGCGTCCGCGAGAATACGAGCCCTTCACGGCTGTTTGCGACTGCGGATGCCGCATTCATGGCAACGTTGAGGGCGGCCTTTGAGGAGGTGTTTGCTGAAGAGTGCAGCTATGTGGCCGGCCTCCGCGCGAACGTGCCGAGCGTGTTTGAAGACGGGCTCTGGGAGCGGCTGCTCTCTGCGATCTGGCGACGGCCGCCTGGAATGGCGGCGGAAGCTGCCGCGGCTGCCTCAAACGAACTCGCCACGCGAGTGCCTGCGGATAGGGCGTAACTCACCCATCGGTCCGAGGCGGCCACTGCTCGCCGACGAGTTCGCAGCACTGCCTCTGATAAGCACTGCCGAGCCGCACGCGAGCCCTGCTTACGTCTGAGCTGGCTTAGAAGTTGGCAAAGAACAAGTCTCGGCTCTCGACCGTGGGAGCGATACTCTGGAAGCCCCATTTCGTTGTGGTCATCAGCGCTCCGTCGTTGATCTTGGCTACCCAGAGTCGACCGCGTGCAAGTTCTGATGAGGTGGCAACGCGGCCGATCAGGTCGTCTCTGCCATCGCCGTCGGCATCGCCGGCGATGATGGCCGTCCAGGTGACATTCGGATTCCAGTAGCCGATGTGGCTGTTGCTTCGCAGCCCATCGGTGCCGTCCGACATGAGTCCCCACCACTGTCCGATGTTGGTGCGGGCGATGATGTCGGTCTTGCCGTCACCATTGAAGTCCCCGACGTTGACGCTGTTCCAGGAAACCGCCGTCGACCAGCCGCCGATCAACGTGTTCGTGAAGCCGAGAGAATCCGCGTTTGCGATCGCAGCCCACCATTGGCCTGCCGCGGTGCGGCCAGCGATGTCGGTCTTCCCATCACCGTTGAAGTCGCCAGAGACAATGTCACTCGTGAAGTTGAGCGTTGGTGACCAGAACCCCAGGTTCTTCGTTTCCCATCCGCCCCCTGCTTTGCTCACGAGGCCCACCCACTGTCCGGTGGTTGCCAGGCCAGCGATATCAGTCTTGCCGTCACCGTCGAAGTCGCCAGTCTCGATCGTGGTGAACTGGAGGTTGGGTGACCAGGCGCCCATCCGAGAGTTGCTAAAGCCGATGGTATCGGTTCTGGCCATGCCAGCCCACCACACACCGGTGGACGAGATGCCTGCCACATCAGTGCGGCCGTCACCATCAAAGTCGCCACTGACATACTTGGTGATGTTGAGCGATGGCTTCCAGTAGATCATGAAATCTGGAGCTGCAGCGGTGCCATCCCCTTCATTGATAGAAGACCACCACTGGCCGATGTTGGTACGACCGGCGAGATCCATCAGGCCATCGCCGTTGAAGTCGCCTTCGAGTACCGCATCCCATTCAATCGCAGTACTCCAGATGGCGAACGTCGACTGGGTGAACTCGCTGCCGTCACTCTTATTGAGCAGCCAGAGTCCGGTCGACGTGAAGCTCATCACGGACTCTGGCGTGGGAGCTGTGGTGCCGCCAGTCACATTTACATTGAAGGTTAGCTGTGCGGAGGCCGTGGCGTCGGCAACGCTGGTGGCTGTCACGGTGACCGTGGAAACGCCTGAGAACTGGCTAGGCGTGAGGACAAGATTGGTGCCCTCCATGGCAGCGGTGACGACATTGGGTGCGCTGCTCTGTACGGTGTAGGTGACTTCGGCGGCACGGTCGATCGAGGTGAACGTGAGAAAGTCATCTGGCCGCACAATGTTTTCGTTGTCAGCTGGTGCGTTCCAGAGCGGCAGCTCGTTGAGGGCAGCGTCGCCGTAGTAGTTGCTCGCGTCATACGTCTGAGCTTCGCCCATGGCGCCTACAGCATCCATGCCGTCGCCAAGCACGCGTCCGAAGGCAGTGAAGCCGCCGTTTTGGGCATCGAGGTTCGCGGAGTTGTCGCCCATGTTGAAGAACCACTGGCTTGTGGCACTGTCAGGGAGGCCACCGAGTTTGGCCATGGCGATGGTGCCACGGATGTTGGAGTTGCCGGGTTCATTGGCAACGGTGGGCCCTTCGCTGATTCGCGTTGGATTGCTACCGACCTGATCTGCAGGCAGGGTTGGCGCGTAGTAACCACCACCTTGGACCACAAAGTCCAGCACAGACCGATGGATCATCGAACCGTCGTAGCTACCGGCATCGACATACGAGAGAAAGTTGGCTGCGGTGAGCGGAGTGGTCCGCGTTCGCTCGGGGCCGGCTTTGTCAAAGAGTTCGATGTAGAACGTGTCGTTGCTGACAATGCTGTTGTTGGTGAACTGCACGACCGTTCCGGTGATCGTGGTCTCGTCAAAATGGTCAGCGAGGTCGATCTTGGTCGCGGCGTCACCGCTATTGAGCGACTGGGCACCAATCGGGGAGAGCACATCGACCGCCAAGAGAGCCCGTGACTCAAGCCGCTCGACTGATCCACAGCCAGCCACGGTGTTCCTACCAGACACAGTGTTCTTTCGACGGGCTCGCTGACGCCGGGCCTCGGCTACGGATGGACGTCGTGCACCACCACCGGACAGACCACGAGACAGCCTGGAGAAGGCAGAAAGCATTGAAAACCTCGTACAGGAATGCGTCGGCAGGTAGCGCCGTCACGGCGTATCCGCAGGAATAAGGTATGGTCTGCTACGATCAACCGCACATGAGAATACACGCCCCTTCGGGCAGTATTTTCTTTCCTACGGTTGCCGTCAACGAATTGTTCTCGGCTGAAACTGGGATTGAGAGGAGTGGGCCACCGTGAAGGTCGGTGTTTGGTGTGCCTACGGAAAGACCCTCTCGGTCAGTGATGGAATAGGCGTTTTTGCCCATAGTTTGGCGAAATACCTGGCTCGCTCGCCCCGTGTCAACGGGGTTGTGATGGCAATTCATGCGGGTGACGAGTCGCAGATGGAGGCGACCGTAGCAGCCGGCGGCGGATGCATACGGACAGTTTCGCTGAAAAGACTGCCCCCGGCGTCTCGCTGGCGGCGGAAAACGCTTCGCTGGAGGCATCGCTCCCAGAGTCGTCGCTATGAGAGCCTGGGAAGGTCGGGCGGAATGGGCGGTGTTGCTCGGTCCGAGCGGCTGAGAGCCCGTCTGGCAGCCACTGAGCTGGCGACGGATCGGTTACTGGCGAAACAGGCGGCGAGTGACCCGGGTGTCTTTGCGTCCCCCGCTGAAGGCGGCTGTGACATCTGGGTGCTGCCACATGTGTCGGTGGAGCGGAGCTTCAACGCGGCCACCGTCGTGCTGATCCATGACATGGTGCCACTTCGAGAGCCAGGCCTGCTCAAACCCCATGACGTCGCCTCATTTCGGCGGCGATCCCAGGTGGTGGCTGAGCGATCGACGCTGATTGGATGCATGTCGGAAGTGATTCGCGATGGGGACATCGTGGGCCTGTTGGGCTGCCCCGCGGAGAAGGTTCGAATCGTTGGGGCCGCGGTTCCAGATGACATCGGATTCCCGGACCTGCCAGTGCCCACGACATGTCGCCAGCAACCCGACCTGCCGGCAGGAGTGGCCGCTCCCTATCTGCTCTACCCGGCAGCGTTTCGTGGTTACAAGAATCACGAACTGCTCATTGAGGCCTTGTCCATTCTCGATCAACTCGGCGTGCCACCCTTGCAGCTGGTCTTTACGGGCGACACGCCACTCCCGAGCCACCTCCATGAACGGGCTGAGGCAGCAGGCCTCAGTCAGCGGGTTCTCGCGATCGGCCGCGTCGATCGTGACATGCTCGAGAGGCTCTACCGAGCCGCTGCAGCGACGGTTGTGCCTTCTCGTCATGAACAGGGATCATTTCCTGTGTTGGAGGCACTCGCCTGCGGCTGTCCGGTTGCGGTGTCCGACATTCCTAGCCTGCGGGAAGCGTTTGGTCCTCTCAACGACACGATCCCCTTCTTCGACCCAGGGTCTGCGAAGGCATGTGCAGAGGCTGTCGCGAGCCTTGTGAACAACGCGGAGGCCGTGCGACTCAGCCAGGCAGAGGGTTTTCAACGACTTCGCGGCCGTACCTGGCAGCAGGCAACCGATGAATGGATTGACGTGTTTGACGAGGCCATCGCGATGCATGCCGCCCTCCATAGCCGCACGTCACAGCCTGAGAAAGCAGTTCCCACGACCCCGGGATGAGCCAGCCAAGAGTCCGTGGCATAATTGGGTGTCTTTTAGGAGTGTGCAGAACTATGCCGAGTCCCAGCTGTCCTCTCGATGCCCGCAAGGCCGTCGACCTCTACTTCATGGAGCACCGCGCCAAGCTGCTCGATATTGCGGCGTTTCTTGACCGCCTCGATCGGGCTGCTGCAGGTGCCACAGATGATGTTCGCCTGCGGGCGATGCGGCAGGCGATCCCGCTTTTGATCGATGGTGAGGGAGACCGTGCCCGGCGGATCCTTGAACTCTTCAGCGATCACTCCGCAGAGCCGATTCCTGAGGCCCACACGCAGGCGGCAATTGGTGTTGATCCGCAGGGCGGCTACGAGGCCGCCGCCACTCCCCAAACAACGTGAGCATCATGGCCTACATCGATCCCCATATTCATATGGTCAGCCGCACCACCGACGACTATCGCCGCATGGCGGAGGCCGGCTGCGTCGCGATCACCGAGCCGGCATTCTGGGCCGGCTTTGACCGTTCAAGTCCGGCCGCTTTTGCGGACTACTTCCGACAGCTGACACAGGTTGAGCCGCGACGGGCTGCGACCTACGGCATCGATCATTACTGCTGGCTCTGCATCAATCCCAAAGAAGCCGAAGACCCCGGCTTCGCCCGTGAGGTGATCTCGCTCGTGCCTGAGTTTCTCAAGGCCGACAACGTCCTGGGGATCGGGGAGATCGGGCTCAATAAGAACTCCAGGAATGAGATGATCATCCTCGAGGAGCAGATTGAGCTGGCCAGGCAGCATGGCCAGATGATTCTGGTGCACACGCCACACCTCGAAGACAAGCTCAAGGGTACCCGCCTGACGATGGATGCCCTGGCCAATGCCGGCATCGAGCCGGGACGTGTGCTGATCGATCATGTCGAGGAACACACGGTTGCCGAAGTGCTCGACCGAGGCTTCTGGGCGGGGATGACACTCTATCCCGACAGCAAGTGCACTCCCCAGCGAGCCGTCGACATCATTGAGTGCTATGGCAATGAGCGGATCTGGATCAACTCCGCCGGCGACTGGGGGCCGAGTGATCCGCTGAGTGTGCCCAAATGCCACTCTGAAATGCGAAGACGCGGCCACGCTCCTTCATTGGCAGAGAAGATCAGCCTGCACAACCCCGTGGCTTTTCTCAGCCAGAGTCCGGCGTTTACGCCGCCTTGCGGGGTTGGGCTGCCGGCTGCGTCGGCGTGAGCCGATGCACCTGGGCCGCAACACGCTTGCTGAGGTGTCCCTGGCCAATCTCACGAACACTGCTGCAGATCCTTAGCACTTCAGCATCACTGAGCTGTGGATAGGTCGGCAGCATGATGCCGAGTGCACCAAGCCGGTCGGTGACCGGCAGCACAGTCCGACGCTTCTTGGCGGATTGCCGGTAAGGAGGTAGTCGATGGATGGGAATGAACATCGGGCGGGAGTCAATACCCCGCTCAGCAAGCTCGCTGGCAAGATCATCCCGCCGACAGCCGAACTTTGCCGGATCGATCAGACAGGAGAACATCCACGGGGCGGTCTCAGCCCACGGGGCATCCTGACGGATGGCAACACCGGGCACGTCTGCGAGTTCTTCCGCGTAAAGCCGCAGGATGGCATTCCGGCGATCGATGATCGATTCACGGCGGTCCATCTGACCGCAGAGAATCGCTGCAGCCACATTGGTCAGCCGGTAGTTAAAGCCGACGATCGGAAAGTGGTACCGCTTCTCGGGGTCCATTCCTTGGCCGCGTAACAGGGCCATGCGATGCCTCAGCGACTCATCGTTGCAGGTCACGGCACCACCTTCACCGGCAGTGAGAATCTTGTTGCCAAAAAAGGAAAACGTGCCGGCCGTTCCCAGGCTGCCGCAGAGCCGACCTTTGTAGCGAGCGAAGGTGGCTTCGGCAGCGTCTTCGACGACCCACAGACCATGCGTGACCGCGAGCTGCATGATCGGATCCATATCGGCCGGATGGCCGAGCAGGTGGACCGGAATAATGCCTTTTGTCTTGGGAGTGATCGCCGCTTCGATCGCAGTCGGATCGAGACACCAGGTGGCAGGATCGATATCCACGAAGACTGGCTCCGCCCCGCAGTAGCGGACGGCGTTCGCTGTGGCGATGTAGGTCATCGAAGGCACGATGACCTCATCCCCTTGGCCGAGCCCCAAGGCTGCGAGCGCCAGGTGCAGGGCCGTCGTTCCGCTGGTCGTGCCGAGAGCGAAGTTCGTTCCCGATGCCTCCGCAAACTCGCTTTCAAAGCGGTCGAGAAACGCGCCGGTGGAGGAGATCCAGGTGCTGGCGACGGCCTCAGTGGCATACCGCGTCTCAAGGTCTGAGAGATCAGGCATCGAGACCGGAATAAACGAGGGTTTCATGCGGACGATTCCAGCGGTGTTTAGGCAGCGTGTGGACGGGTCGACCAGGAGTTCTCGACAGGAAGCCGAGCGCGGGTTGCCAGGTGGGCGATTCCCAACCATTCGGCTTCGCCGTGTGGTGTGAACGTGTAGCCGAGTGACTCATACAAGCCGACAGCGGCCTGGTTGTGTCGGTAGACCTTCAGCCTCACCTGTTCTGCACCACGTCCAATCGCGACGCGATGGAGGTGCTGCATGAACTGTCGGGCGATCCCGCGGCCGCGATGCTCTGGATGCACGGCGATCCCGAGGCTCGGCACCTCAAATCCTTCAGACCAGCCACGCAGCATGCCGTAGGCAACGACGCTGCCTGCCGTCTGATCAACCACGGCGTGGTACTCATCACGGTTGGCCAGCACGGTGTGGTGACAGCTGTGCTGCTCGGTCAGTGAGACGGCAGTTTCAGCAGTCAGCGGATGGGGATGGAACAGCCGGTAGTCGTGGTGTTCGCACAGCGCGGCAAACAACGCCGCCAGGCCGGCAGTGTCTGCGGAGGTGATCCGCCGGCACTGCAAGGCTCCGTCGTGGCTCGTGGTCACAAGCATGGCTCTGGAAGCCGTGGGGCACACGGCTTGCTGAGAAGATGGACGCTTCCAGGAAGGCTGGGGACTGTAGCGGCCTTGCCTGGGGCGTCGCCAGAGCGGTTTTAGCCGTAGTTCAGGCAAAAAAACCGAGCCCGGCCACTCTTGCGAGGGGCTACTTCTTCTTCGTCAGCTGATCCAGCGACACAAAGCCGTCGGCCCCAGCAGGGACGTCGGACTGGATCCCGGCACAGGGGGGCGCCCAGAGCCGCTTCCAGAGCGAACGGCTCAGCCACACTGCCGCCGCTGTCACCACCGTAAGGGCGATCAGGTTTTGAACGGTGGTGTTCATAGAACGATCAACGCGGGTGCGTTAGAGCAGCGCAGTGCCAAGTTGATAGGTCAGCAGGGCTCCAATCCAGGCGAGCCCTGTCATGTAGCTGAAGGTGACCAGCGGCCAGACCCAGCTGCCAGTTTCCTTGCCGATGACCACCAGCGTGCTCGCACACTGGGCACACAGAGCAAAGAACACCATGATCGACAGCGCCACCGGCAGCGTGAAGACAGGACGGTTGGAGCCATCCCAGGTGGCAGCCCGCAGCCGCCGAATGAGCATGTTGGAGCCTTCCTCCTCACCGGGGTCGACCTCGCCGAGGTTGTAGATCACCCCGAGGGTGCCGAGCACTACCTCACGGGCGGGAAAACTTGCGATGGCTGCACAGCCGATTCGCCAGTCCCAGCCGAGTGGACGGACCACTGGCTCGATCAGTCGGCCAGCCCTACCGAGAAAACTCTGTCGACTCGCTGCACCGCGTCGGGCGGCTTCCAGTCCCTCCTCGGTGTTGAGCAAGGTGAGCTGGTCAGTGAGCTCCTCACGGAGGTCCGCAGCCGCCGCACTCGTATCGTCGGCGAGGCTCTCAACCCGCTCTGTGAGTGACACCTTTTCGCGAGCTACCTCGGCATCAATCGCTTCGATGCTGTAGGGGTAACTCGCCAGCGCCCAGACAACGATGCTGACGGCCACGATCAGCGTGCCGGCGGCGGAGAGGAATGACCAGCAGGCCTCCCGTACCCGCTCCAGCACCACCATGAGCTGTGGCCACCGCCAGCCAGGAAGTTCCATCACAAACGGCTGAGGCGGACCACGAAACACCGTGCGGGAGAGAATCGCCGCCACGATCGCTGCCACCACCACGCCGAGGGCATACATGCTCGCCAGCACGACCGCCTGCAGCCGCAGCCAGGGAAGACCAGCCACCGGCGTGTTGGGAACGAAGGCTGCGGTGAGTAGGACGTACACCGGGAGTCGCGCGGAGCAGCTCATCAGTGGGGCCACCAGGATCGTTACCAGGCGGTCACGCCGGTTCTCAATCGTGCGGGTCGCCATGATGCCAGGAATCGCACAGGCAAAGCTCGAGAGCAGCGGAATAAACGACCGGCCACTGAGCCCGACGCCAACGAGCAGTCGGTCCATCAGGTAGGCCGCTCGGGCGAGGTAGCCGCAGCCTTCCAGGATCGAGACAAAGAGAAACAGCATGGCGATCTGCGGCAAAAAGACCACGACGCCCCCGACACCCGCAACGACGCCATCGACCAGCAGCGACCGGACGGCACCTTGGGGAAGACGTGCCTGCAGAAATCCAGCCACGGAGTCGACCGCCCCTGAGAACAGGTCCATGATCGGAGCAGCGGCCCAGAAGATTGACGAGAAGACGGTCAGCATCACCGCAATGAACACAAACGTGCCGGCCACCCGGTGGGTGAGCACCGCATCGATCCGCTCCTCGAGAGACCAACGTGTCGTCGGGGTCTGTTTCACGACACCGTCGAGGAGCTGCTCGATCCAGCGGTAGCGAGCCATCGCCTCAAGCGCCGCAGGGGAATGGCCGTTGGGGTCGTCGATCTGCTCGGGGTGGATGGTGGGTGCTGCTGGTGGCGACTGTTTCGTTGTGGCCACGATCGCGTCTGCGAGGGGGGCGAGGCCATCCCGCTGTGGGGCAATCACTGGAATGACTGGGCAGCCGAGCCGGGATGCAAGCGTTGCATGGTCAACCGAGATGCCGCGGTCGGCTGCGAGGTCAACGAGCGTGAGGGCGACGACCACAGGGAGTCCCAGGGCCAACGCTTGGCTGACGAGGTAGCAGTTGCGTTCGAGACTCGTTGCGTCGGCCAGCACCACCACGCAGTCGATCTTTGGACTTCCCTCCTGACGCCCCTCGAGCACGGCCATCGCGACATCTTCGTCGGGGCTGCGGGGAATCAGGCTGTAGATGCCAGGCAGGTCGATCAGCTCGATGCGGCTGCTCTGGTGGGTGAACTGTCCCCGCTTCTCCTCAACGGTAACACCGGGGTAGTTGCCAACCCGTGTGGGAATGCCGGCGAGGGCAGTGAAGAGCGTGCTCTTCCCGGTGTTGGGATTGCCGAGGAGCGCGACAACCAGCGGTGTCTCCTGCCCATCGACGCTCGTGGTGTTGGTGGGTGGATCTAGCTGAGATGGCATCTCAGACCCCAGCGAGTGCGACCTGGGCGGTCTCGACGACCTCCACCTCAATGCGGGCAGCTTCCCGTCGACGGATCGAGAGACGGTAGCCACGAAGCTCAAGCTCGATGGGATCGCCTAGAGGGGCCATTCCCGCAACCCGCAGCGTCAGGCCGGGCGTGAGCCCCATCTCCAGCAGTCGGAGCGTGGCTGGATCGTCACCGACAACGCGAGTGACGCGAGCAGAAAAGCCCACGGGAACACGGTCAAGCGACGTCATGCAGGAGTCTCCAGTTGCCGCAGCCTCGACGGTCGACAATGCTTTTGAGAATGATTCTCAACAACAAGTTGAGTATAGATCCTGTTGGCGGCAAAGCAACGCCCGGCGACGACGTCTGAACCCGTCACGCTCGTCTCTTCCCCTCACAGGCGTTTTTTCCGATGAGCCCCGGTCTCTTTCTCTGCGGCACAGACACCGACGTTGGCAAAACGGCCATTGCGGTCGCGATTGTCCGCGACCTGGTTCGCCAGGGGGTGGCGGTGGGTGTCTGTAAGCCGGTCGCCAGCGGTGTTGGGCCGGACGGCGGTGACCCGCAGCGGTTGTGGGAGGCGGCGGGCTTTCCGGGCAGACTGGCCGAGGTCTGCCCGCAGGCGTTTGCTGCAGCTGTCGCCCCAGCACGAGCAGCGGCGGCGGAAGGTCGTGCGATCGACGACACGCTGCTGGTCGACGCGGTGACCGCCTGGCGAGCACGGAGCGAGTTTGTCGTGGTCGAGGGAGCAGGTGGGCTCTACTCACCGCTCTCGTCGCGGCTGCTCAATGCTGATCTCGCCCGCACGCTCGGCCTGCCACTGGTCGTCTGTGATGATGCTCGGCTCGGAGCGATTGGCCGTACGCTCGCTGTTGTCACGGCGGCACGCTCCGAGGGGCATCCTCTTGCAGCGGTTGTGTTGTCGCAGGTGGCAGACCCAGGCGCTGCTGGCGAGGAGGATCCTCAGTCTCCCACGGCCATCGCCCTCAGCGGCCTTGAGGATCTGCGAGAGCGGTTAGCTCCGACGCCGGTGCTCTTCCTCCGCCACGGAGCTGAGCAGATTGAGCCTGCGATCGACTGGCAGCTGGCGGCCGGTGGGGCTGGTCTCCACTGAGAGGGTGATTCGCACCTGCCACGTTCCATCCGGCTCCGGCTCCACAATCCAGTGTGGCATCACCACCACCGACTGGTGCACAGCTTCGAAGCCTCCTTCTGACTGGCTCACCGTTTCAATCGGAAACGTCCAGAACCCACCGGGTCGGGAGCACGAGAGCAGACAGTCGAGACCCAGCCACGAGTCGACGAGGCCAAGGGCATCGGTGTCGCTGAGTTCGAGTGAGCTGCCCAGGTGGCCGAGGACGCGACCTTCACGATCGTGGAAGTGGCGTCCTGCGGCGTCGGCTGGCATGCCGGCGAAGTTGAACTCGACCGCGAGATGATGCCGGCAGTCGGCTGGCAGATCTGTGAGCTGATAGACGATCTCGAGGGTCTGGGAGTCTGCTGCCAGCGAGAGGGTCTTCGTGAGTCCAAAGGGAATGCCCCAGGCGTTGCCTTGCTTGGAGAGCTGCAGCCGGACACGCTCAGGACTGGTGTCGAGTGTGGGGGTGTAGTGGCCTGCGGCGAAGTCACCCCGCTCCATGGCATCACCCGCGGCGACCGCGGCTGCAGTGACATCGAGGTCGTAGAAATGATCGATCAGACTCTTGCGGCGGAAGCGATCGTAGCGGACCCGCTGCTCAAGGCCCTCCTGCTTAAAGACGGCCTGCTGGGAGGCGTCGACGACGCTTCGGGCAGCGCCTGGACCGGCCAGCACCTGGGCGTGGTAGGCCTCGGGGCGACGGTCGAGGGTGGCCAGCAGATTGTGCTGGGCTGGCTTGCTGTCGAGCTCGTAGAGCATGCCGCCAAGATGTGGGGCGATCCAGCAGTCGAGGGCCTCGTTGGCCAGTCGAAACTCCGGTCGGCCGTCGAAGTTGAAGTCGGCAGAACTGGCCTCGACGCACGAGCCGTCTCGCTGGAGGGCTGCATCGGCAGCGAGATCAGCGGCGATCAGCTCCTCGTAGACCGCGTTGCGAAGATGTGGCAGGTAGATCCCGCCAAAGGCACCATGCCAGTAGCTGCAGTTGCACTGACCGCGGTAGAGGTGGTCGGTCGCCTCGGCGAGCCGCGAGGCGTCTGCATGGGATGATGGTGCACGCAGCGACGCGAGCCGATTGCTCACGGCCATCATGCGGGCATACATCTCCATTGCCTCTGGATAGCGGTGGCGAAAGTTCCGCCAGCTGCCTCCACGCAGAAAGCGGCCGAGTGAGGCAAAGTCGTCCTCTTCGCTGGCCCGCCGTCGGGCGAGTCGGCAGGCATCGGCATCCTCTGGAGAGAGCGCCCATTCGGTCATCTCCCGATAGCTGCACTCAGGCAGCCAGACTGTGCCCCCCGGAGTCACCTCAGCAGCCACCTCAGACGGCAGACGCATGCGAATCCAGTCGCTGTTTGCCTCTAGGAGTGTGAAGAACGTCTCAAGCCAGCCCTCTTCAAACACCGCCCGATGGGTGTCGGGCCAGACGCCAAACTTCTCACCATCGTCACCAAACACGGCAACCCCGCCGTCGCGATGTAGGGCCAGATGTTCGAGGTGGTCAATGGTGGCCTGTGGACTGTCAAAGGGAATCACGTAGCGGAGGTGCTCACTCACAGGAAATACGGTCAGCGTCTGGCCGTCGCCTTCGGTGAGCCAGGGCAGGTCGAGCTGCTCATCGCGAAGGCCTGCCGATTTGAAGTGGAAGTCATCGAGAATCGTCCAGGTCACTCCAGCGGCGACGAGGTCTGCGGTCATACCTGGATCCCAGACACGTTCTGCAATCCATGCACCAGGTACGTCTGTGTGAAGACGCTGCTCAAGCCATTGCCGATAGCCACGGATCTGGCCGATGCGATCACGGGAGGGAAGCATCGCTAGGATCGGCTCGTACGTGCCACCACCGACAATCTCCACACGTCCTGCAGCTGCGAGAGCTGCAAGCCGGTCGAGGTACTCACCATGATGCCGATCGAGCCATTCCGCCAACGGTCCACTGGTATGCAACGCCATGCGGATGCCGGAGTGTTTCTCAAACAGGTCAAGAAACGGCAGGTAACTCTGCTCGTACGCTGCGGCAAACACCGAGTCGAAGTTGCCGACCGGCTGATGGTTGTGCAAGACGAAGACGAAACGCACGTGGGGTCGCATCGGTGAGTTGGTTCACTGTGGTGAAGTGTGGTGAGACGGATGGCGGGCGTTGGACGATTCTCGTGGCCTCAGTCGCCACGGAGAAGGGTGGCGGCATGGAGGGGGGGCATTGTGGTGATGTGGCAGCCAGTGCCCAGCTCGAAGCCTGCGAGCTGGGTGAGCCTCGGCATGATCTCAAGATGCCACCGCCAGCCTGGCACCCCCGACCGGGTGTCGAAAGCTGCCTGGTGGAGCCACCAGTTGTAGTCTGCAGACTCGGTCAGACTCGCCAGCCGCGTGGTGTAGCGGTGTGTGAGTGTGGCGATGGCGGCCACGGTCTCAGGCGATGTGTGATGGAAGTGGGCCTCTGGTGAGAGTGGCATCAGGCAGCTCTCGAACGGCTGCCGGGGAGCGGCTGGCACAAAGGCAGCGAGGCCCCCTTCCTCTGCCCAGAGTCGCCCCTCGCTGCGGGCCTGGTCGAGGACCTGCTGATGGAGTGTTGGGGTGTGCTCAAGCAGGGCTGTCTTCTCACGAATCACCGGTGGCACGAAGTCGAGGGCCACAAGCTGGCTGTGCACATGGGCAAGCGAGGCCCCGGCTCTCGCTCCAGCGTTCTTAAAGAGCATCGCCCAGCGAAGCTCGGGCCTGTCGGCAAACGCCTGCATCCGCTGCCAGGCGGCCTGCCACGAGACGGCCCAGGTCGCGGGGTGAACCTGCTCAACGCGGGTGTCGTGGTGTGGCGATTCGATCAGCACCTCATGCATCCCCACCGCGGGCCGCGTCAGGGAGTCTGGCTGCGGGTTGCCATGCGTGGAGTAGCCCGGATCACCGACAACTGGATAACGGTTGGGGACGATGCGTGCCTGCCAGGCGTCGACTCGCGGGAATCGCAGCACATCAGGAGGTGCGAGCTGCTCATTCCCAGAACAGAACGGGCAGCGGGCATGTGCTGACGAAGATGAGGCGTCTGCGGATTCACCCAGCTCGATGGGACGTTCGCCGCGTCGTGGAGCTAGGAAGACAGATGTCTGTGAAAGAGGATCACGACACAGCTGGGGCGCACTGGCGGAGTCACTTGTCCGCGGCTTTGACTGTTGGTGATCGTCGTTCGATGGCATAGACGAAGGCAGAGCGGAGGGCCCGTGAGGCTGGCGTTTGCTTGACGATCAGGGGGTGGGTCGTAGACTCTGGCAGCAGTGTGAGGGAACCCCAGAACCCGGAGATGGACCATGCTCACCGTCGGCGACCGCTTTCCGAACTACACCGTTCAGGCCTGTGTTGGCACGGGCAAGGACGACACCAAGCAGCTGACGAACGCCGATTTCGACGGCAAGTGGGTGGTCTATTTCTTCTATCCGAAGGATTTTACGTTCGTCTGTCCGACGGAGATCTCGGAGTTCAACAAGCAGCTGTCGGCGTTTCAGGAGCGTGATACCGAAGTCGTCGGTGGCTCCACCGACAACGAGTATTCTCACATGGCCTGGCGGCGTGACCATGCAGATCTCAAGGATCTCCAGTATCCGCTGATCGCAGCCCAGCTGCTGGCTCCTGAACTCGGCATTCTGGAAAAAACCGAGGGGTACTGCCTGCGGGCCACGTTCATCGTCGATCCCCACGGTGTCATTCAGTGGGTCGACGTCAATCAGGGACGCGTCGGACGCAATGTTGCCGAGGTGCTGCGTGTGCTCGACGCCTTACAGAGCGATGAACTCTGCCCCTGCAACTGGCAGAAGGGCGATGATCACCTGAAGGTGTAGCCGTTTTTTCGCCTCGTGTTGGTGTGCCTGTTATCGCCCCTTAACTCGGCTGCGAGAGGGATGGCGGAGGCGGTCGGTCAGCGGCTGACGGTGAGGCCGCCGGATGCTGTTCGGTCTTTCGCGGTTCGGCCGACGTGCCGGGGACAAGCTGTGGGCTGCCTGTGGAGGCATCGATCACGCTTGCCAGTTCGCCGCCATCGATAACTTCACTCTCGATCAGTCGTGAGGTGATCGCTTCGAGGGCCACGCGACGGGTCTCGAGCGTGCGGCGAACCCGGTCGATCGCGGCGTTCATGATCCGGTTGACCTCTTCATCGATTTCGCGAGCGGTCTGTTCGCTGTGGCCGCGAGAGCGGCCGAGTTCTGGCATGGAGCCAGCGAGAAAGGGGGATGAGTTGCTTTCCCGATAGGTGACACGCCCCAGCCGGCTCATGCCGTAGTCCATCACCATGGCCCGGGCGATTTCACTGGCTCGCTCAAGGTCGTTCTGTGCACCGGTGGAGACATCGGCGTAGATCATCTCTTCAGCGAGTGTGCCCGCGAGGAGGACTTCGATGCGACTCTCCAGTTCGCTCTGCGTTCGCAGGTAGCGGTCGTCTTCAGGCCGCTGCATCGTGTAGCCCAGGGCTGCGAGTCCACGCGGAATAATCGAGACCTTGTGGACAGGGTCGGTGTTGGGCAACGAGTAGGCCACGAGGGCATGCGCTGCTTCGTGGTAGGCCACCCGCTTCTTTTCATCCTCGTGGATCACCCGCCGCTTCTTCTCAAGGCCAGCGGTGACGCGTTCAACCGCTTCGTTGAACTCGTCCATCTCAACGGCCTTTTTGTTGTTGCGTGCTGCAAGCAGGGCAGCCTCGTTGACGAGGTTGGCCAGGTCGGCACCCACAAAGCCCGAGGTGATGCGAGCAATCTGGTCGAGGTTGACCGCGGGATCGAGTTTGACGTCGGTGACATGCACCTTGAGGATCGCCTCGCGTCCGCGAACATCGGGACGGTCGACCAGCACATGTCGATCGAAGCGGCCGGGCCTCATCAAGGCCGGGTCGAGCGTCTCGGGGCGATTGCTCGCAGCGAGCACAATCACGCCAGAGTTGCTGCCGAAGCCATCCATCTCAACCAGCAGCGCGTTGAGGGTCTGCTCCCGCTCGTCATGGCCGCCCACCACGCCGGAGCCGCGTGTCTTGCCCAGAGCATCAAGCTCGTCAATGAAGATGATGCAAGGACTCTTCGCCTCTGCCTGCTGGAACATGTCTCGGACACGTGCAGCTCCCACGCCGACGAACATCTCGACAAAGTCACTGCCGGAGAGGCCGAAGAAGGGCACGCCTGCCTCGCCCGCGATCGCCTTGGCCAGCAGTGTCTTGCCGGTGCCTGGGGGGCCGACAAGGAGCATGCCCTTCGGGATGTGGCCGCCGAGGAGCTGATACTTCTCGGGGCTGCGAAGGAAATCGACAACTTCCCGCAGTTCTTCCACGGCCTCATCGATGCCCGCCACATCGTCAAACGAGATGCCAAGATCTTCCTGGGCATACATCTTGCCACGGCTGCGACCAAAGGCCATCGGGCTGCCAGCGCCACCGATGCGACGGATCATCACGAAGAACAAGACGATGAACAGCCCGGTCATCACGAGCATCGGTGCCCAGTTCTGCCAGGCGCTTGGTGGATCCTCGTAGCGGTAGGGCACGCCATGCTCGTCAAGCAGCCGCGAGAGCTGTCCTTCGGAGTTTTCACTCGGCAGCTTGGCGGTCTGAAAGCGGCGGCGGTTGGAGCCGCCAATCGGGGTCGCCGGTTCTGGGGACGCGGCCTCGGCCGCCGATTCAGTGGAGTCGACGAGGTCATCGACCGACACCGATGGAGCTACGTCCTCGCTGGCCATCTCCACGATGACGGTGCCGGTGACCTCGTAGGCCCCGATCATTACATCCTCCAGGCCACGAAAGCGATAGACGCGGCGGCTGCTGCCATCCTCACGGAGGACATCGATGCTGCCCTCAGGCCCGGCGTCGCCGGTGGCTCGAATCAGCTGCTCGAGCTCGCTGTAGGAGAGGTCGACCTGCCCGGTGGCAGTAAACAGGCTGACCGCAAACAGGCCTGCGGCAGCCGCTGCGATCAGGTACCAGACGATCGAGGTCGTGCTGCCGTTTTTGCGGTCTCCCGAACGCTTGGGGAGCTCATTTTTTTGTTTAGCCATGAATTTTCCGGGCGTTTTTTGTCGAACCGATTCATCCTATGTCGCAGAAAGGATGCCGACAAACACCCCGCAGCAGCCCTGCGGCACGGTCAGCGTAAGGTCGTGTGGTGTGGTCTAGGGCCGTCCCGTACACTTTTTTACGGATGCGACGACGGGGACGGTGCCTTGAGAAGAGCCGTGCACGATCGCTCCAGCACGTGTTTTTTCCATGCGATTTCTCCATGTACCCGGCCGCCATGCCCGATGCCCATGAGCCCGCTGCCCTTGAAAGCGTGGACGCTCCCGCGGTGGTGGGCAACGCATCGCAGCACGCCTCGACGGCAGGCATGCGGCCATTGAATGTGGCGGTTCTCGGATCGACCGGCAGCATCGGAGGGAGCACGCTTGAGGTGGCGGCTGCCTCGGCAGGGCGGCTTCGCCCTTGGCTGCTCGCGGCCTGCCGCAGTACGAAGAGGCTTGTTGAGCAGGCCCAGGCGGTGCGGCCGGCATGGGTGGTCGTCACCGACGAGACGGCGGCGAGCAACCCTGAGCTCAAAGAACTGCCGTCGGAAACACGCCTCGCGGTCGGACAAGACGCGCTCTGCGAACTGGTGCAGTCGGGCGAGGTGGACAGGGTGGTCTCTGCCATCGTGGGGGCTGCAGGACTGGCGAGCACCTGGGCGGCTGTGGACGCCGGTAAAACGGTGGCCCTGGCCAACAAAGAGACGCTGGTGATGGCAGGTCCGCTGGTGATGCAGCTGGCGGCTCGGAAGGGCGTTGAGATTCTGCCGGTCGACAGCGAGCACTCGGCAATCATGCAGGCCTTGCGGGCGGGACGCCCTCAGGAGGTGCGACGGCTTCTGCTCACGGCCAGCGGCGGCCCGTTTCGCACCAAGCCCGCGTCAGAACTTGCCGCGGTCACGCCTGCGGAGGCCTTGAACCATCCCACCTGGTCTATGGGCCCAAAGATCACCATCGATTCTGCCACGATGATGAACAAGGCTCTTGAACTGATCGAGGCGCGGTGGCTGTTTGATATTCCCGCTGAGCAGATCGATGTCGTGGTGCATCCGCAGTCGATCGTGCATTCGATGGTGGAGTTTGTCGACGGCTCGGTGGTCGCCCAGCTGAGTCCACCTGACATGAAGCTGCCGATTCAGCTCGCGCTTGAACATCCGCTGCGGCATGACGGTCCGGCCAAGCGGCTCGACTGGTCGTCAGCATTTCAGCTGGCGTTTGAGCCACCCGACCTCGACCGCTTTCCCGCCCTCCGGCTTGGGCGTGAGGCGGCGGCCCGTGGAGGCACGGCTGGGGCGGTGCTGAATGCTGCCAACGAAGTCGCGGTGCAGAGTTTTCTTGATGGTGAAATTACGTTCACAGCGATTTCAGAGGTCACGCAGGTGATGCTTGCAGACCATCCTTTTGAGGCCGAACCGACGCTTGAAGATATCCTCAGGCTTGATGCCTGGGCTCGCCGCGAAGCGGCAGCATGGATCGCTCGGCATTCGGTCTCTGACGCCTAAGCCCTGATCACACATCTTGGAGTGCCGATGTTTGGCGAATCGATGCTTGCAACCCTCGCGTTTCTGACCACAGGCGGATCTGTCCTCCTGGCCGAGACCTGGCTGGAGTGGATTGTGCAGCCGTCGAGCTGGGCAGTGATTCTGCAGGTATCCGTCGGGCTCGGCTTTGTGATCTTCGTGCACGAACTTGGGCACTTCCTGGTGGCCAAAGCGTGTGGCGTCAAGTGCGAGAAGTTCTATATCGGCTTCGATATTGGCGGCATGAAACTCGCCAAGGTGCAGTGGGGAGAAACCGAGTATGGCATCGGCATCCTGCCGCTCGGCGGCTATGTGAAGATGCTTGGGCAGGATGACAACCCAAGCGCCGCTGGCCATGAAGCAGAGCGAGCCCGTAGTTCTGGTGATCTTCCCGCAGAGCCCACCAGCGACGAACCACACGAGTGGGATCCCCGGAGTTATCCGGCGCAGACCGTGCCGGAGAGGATGGCGATCATCTCCGCAGGTGTGGTGATGAACGTGATCTTCGCGGTGGTCATGTCGACGGTGGCCTACGCCTGGGGCATCCGCGAGCTCACCTGTGCTGTCTCCAGTGTGCGGCCAGGGGCAGCGGCCTGGCGGGAGGGGATGCGGACCGGCGATGAGATTGTCGGTGTGGGCGGGATTGACGACCCGATCTTCACCGACCTGCAGCGGGCCGTGACCCTCGGCGATGCCGGGACCGGCGTCGAGTTTCGCGTCGAGCGTCCGGCGGACGGCGTGATTCGCACGCTGAACCTTGTGCCAGACACCGATCTGGGTATTCCCTCAATTGGCGTCACCAGTCCCTACTCGACGACCATCCCGAGTTCACTTCCGGCAGATGCTCGTGACCAGATGCCTGGGGCGTTGGCCACAGCAGACCCGCCGCTGGAGGCGGGTGACACGATCGTGGCAGTCAACGGCACAGCGGTCGCCTCCTACGCCGAGATCGTCGCGGCGCTGTCGGCGGTGCCATCGGAAGCTGCCGTGCTGACGGTGTCGCGAAAGGCATCGCAGGCAGAAGGGGAAGTCGCCGAGACCACGCTCGAAGTGCGAGTGCCGCCGCTTCCTCGCAGGGTGTTGGGGATGGCTATGACGCCGGGAGCCGTCCGAGCGGTGCAGGCGGAGTCGCCAGCGGCGGCGGCCGGGATCAAGCCGGGCGACATGATCGCGAAAATCGACGGGGAGGATGCCGGTGATCCACTCAGTCTTGAGGATCGGCTCAGGACAAAAGCCGACACGGAGGTCACGCTGACGGTCTACCGAGGTGGCGATGAGGCAGCCGCAGAAGAGATCGTGCTGACGCCACGGATGGTGACCTGGCTGGAGGAGGCGCGTTGGCCGTCCTCACCGGTGGCGATCTCATCACTCGGCGTGGCGATCGATGTGCTGCCGGTGGTTGCCAGCGTGGAGGCTGAAGGAGTCGCCGCAGCGGCGGGGCTTGTGCCAGGTGATCGTGTGGTGCGGGCGGCGTTTACGTCTGCCGATGAGCCGGCCGAGGATGGCATTGAGATCAGTGGTGAGAATCACAACTGGCCCTATGTCGAAGCGTTGCTGCAGGTGGTGCGGCTCGACACGCAGCTGACCCTTGGTGTTGAAGGAACCGATGGCGGGGTGCGAGAGGTCACGCTGACCCCTGCCAACGCCACAGACCGTTTCCTCACCGAGCGAGGTCTGTTGTTTGATCCGGTGTACCGGATGGTGAAGGCAGGGTCGTGGCCGGCTGCCTTAAAACGCGGTGGCAGCCGAACGCTTGAGGAGCTGCTTGGTGTCTACCGTTTCTTGCAGAAGGTAACAGCCAGTGAAATCAGCCCGCGGCTCCTCGGCGGGCCGATTGCGATCGCCCAACAGGCCGGCAAGTCGGCAGAAGAGGGCTTCGGCAGATTCCTGCTGTTTTTAACGATGCTCAGTGCGAATCTGGCAGTCGTCAATTTTCTCCCCATCCCCGTCCTCGATGGCGGGCATATGGTGTTCTTGGTGTATGAGTTGATCACCGGAAGGCCGCCGAGTGAGCGAGTCGTGGTGGCGCTGAGTTACGCGGGACTGTTTCTGCTGCTTGGCCTGATCACCTTTGTGTTTGGCCTCGACCTTGGGTTTATTCCCAGACGCTGAGAACAACGGGTCCTGCGATGCCACACCACCTCTTGGAAACAGAAGATGTGGTGAGTGATCGGCCGGATGTCGCGGCGGTGACCGACACGCCTCTGGCGTCGCTGTTTCCCCTCGGCGTGCGGGCGGCTGTGTTTGACGTGGTCGGCACTCTCGTAGAGCCTGCTCCGAGCGTGCCCGTCGCCTACGAGCAGTCCGCCATTCGGCATGGTGTCGAGGTCTCTGCGTCACAGCTCTCGTCGCGGTTTGCCGCTGCCTGGAAGCGGCAGGAGGCCATCGACGCGGCCGCGTCGCCCCAGCATGTCACCAGTCGAACCCGTGAGTACGAGCGTTGGCAGGGGGTGGTCAGCGACGTCTTCGCGGGGATCGCCGACGCCGGCACCTCCGAAAACATCTTCCAGGATCTCTGGGACCACTTTGCTCGGCCAACGGCCTGGCAGCCGACAGCCCAAGGGCCAGCGATCGTGGCTGCAGCTCGTGAGGCTGGGCTCGATGTCGCTCTTGCCAGCAACTTCGATGAGCGGCTCTTTGAGGTGGCTGCTGTGGTGGAGCCACTGGTGCAGGCAGCCCATGTGTTTCCCTCATCAGAGCTTGGCTGGCGGAAGCCGGCCACGGGCTTCTACCGGGCTGTCGAGGCACGGCTCGGCATGCAGCCGACGGAGCTCGTGATGTTTGGGGATAACCGTGAGCTTGATGTGGTGGCTGCGCGGCGAGCTGGCTGGCATGCGGTGTTGTTGCCACTGGTGGGGCTCGGGGCGGTGTGAGTTGTTTCGCTGTGGTACTCGCTTCACTCGTCTCACACGCTCCCCATCCTCCCACCGACCCCTCGCCGGGTCGCTTCTG
>Ga0181606_10000960_pt1 | contig 24749 bp, 26 predicted proteins | sample 041ome_10_FD_132994 | JGI IMG/M metagenome (GOLD analysis project Ga0181606, IMG submission 132994) | Coastal salt marsh microbial communities from the Groves Creek Marsh, Skidaway Island, Georgia - 041412US metaG (megahit assembly) | ecosystem: Environmental > Aquatic > Marine > Intertidal... | reverse complement strand
TCACAAATTTCTGGTATCGAAAAAGAAACAACAAGAAGAACGATAAAGAATTTAGTAACCGACAAATGGATTGTTTATAGCCGTGAAAATGGTATTCTTTATTTTCCCTCAGAACGTAATAATCAAATCATGATAGAATTTAATGAAATAGTGGAAATTCCTTTATTTTTGAAACTTTGTGAAAAAGTTAAAAAACTTTCTTAAATTTTAAGTGGCTGTCCTCAGTTTAAATCCATCCCTATAAATAAAAATTATTCTCTAGATTTTTTTAAAGCTAAGGCTTTACTGGAAATAAAGTTCTATATTGCGAATCTAATCGATAGCCTTTTACATTCATCCTGAAATGAATTGTTTTTTATTTGTTTAAATTCTTCACGACCAATTGTTCTATTGGTTTTTTTAATGCTAAACTCATATTAAAATTGAGATTTCTCATAAATTATTGAAATAAAATAATTCGCAATAGATTACTTCATTTTGAGTCGATACGCAAAAGTCAGAGTTGTGAGGTATTAATGAGCCATGTTATTGAACTTTACAAAGATAAATTATTTTTGCTTCAAAATATTGTAAATTTAGATGGTAGAATGATTGCATTTCCTCCAAACCAAACTGGCTTCGCGCCATTAAACTCCTACGTTATCAAAGAGGAGACTGGCGCACTTATGATTGATACTGGCTATTTATATCACCAAGATAACATTCTTAACCAGCTGTCTAAGATCGTCACCCCACACTTGCCGTTATCTTTACTGCCTTCACGCGTTAATGAATTTATGTCAGTAGGTAATGCTAAAGCTATTTCCAAACATTTTAATGTTATAAGTTATTATCTTGCTCAACCCGATGCTCCGGATTGGTTTGACTTCACTGATAGTGAACGCGACCTTGAGCTTAAGAACATACCAACACACGTAATAGGCAAGCAAATAAAGTGTGAAATTGGATATAACACAGGCAGATTTATTGACATTATGTCCGCTCCGCTAAGACTCATAAACACAGCTTGGGTATATGATAAATTTAGTAAAACATTATTTACGTCTGATATGTTTACCTATGCTCTATCAGATGATAAAGACGGACCTTGGATTTTAGAAAAAGACGACATTATTTGTGAAAGCCAATTTATAAAATCATTTATGTTAAATACGAGATATTGGTGGTTAGAGGGCGCAAAAACAAGAATATTGAGAGAAAATATAAGGCGCGTATTTAACGAATATGATATTTCTACTATAGCGCCTGGATATGGCAAGATATTCCGTGGCCGCGAACTTGTTGAAAAAGAATTTAATAAGCTTGATACAATCTTAGCTGAAGTTGATTTTTCTCAGGTCAAAGCTCATTATATTGCAAGAAATCATTTGAGGTAGGCGATGTCGCATAATGGATTACCAAGGGAAATTCTGGAAAATGTATTCTGGTTAGGTGACTGTTTATTACAGCGATATAAGGGAAAAAACTACCATTCTTATAATTCATCTTATTTGGTTATTGGAAGAGACGGTGCATTACTTTTGGAAACTGGGCATCCAAAAGACTTCAACGTGCTTCATGATCAAATGATGGAGATTTTGGACGACAAAAATATTCCTCTTAAATACATTTTTACCACACATCAAGAAACACCTCATGCTGGTGGCATAGCTCGTTTTTTGAATTTATATCCTGACATTATGGTATTTGGTGATGTTAGTGACTATCATATGGCATTTCCAATGTTTGAGAATAATTTTATTTCTATGGAAGTCGGCGATAAAATTGATTTGGGCGGGATTGAGCTTCTCGCAACAGAGCCCGTTATAAGAGACATTAGGACATCGCTATGGGGAATATTGCACCCGCATAAAATTCTATTTCCTGGCGATGGATTCGCCTACAGTCATTATCATTTTGACGGGCATTGCGGTAAGCTAGCAGAGGAAGCAAAAACACTTGACTTATGTGAAGTAACCGCAGTCTTTGCCGAGCTTGCGCTATTCTGGACCAATTTTGTAGATATGAGCGTTTATTCAAACAGGCTCATACAACTAATCGAAGAGCAAGAAATTAAATATATTGCTCCTACTCATGGACTACCCATAATGGATATCGAAAAAACAATGCCGAAGGTAATTGAAGGTCTTCATGGGCCATATGGTAAGATGGCGGGATAGCTTCTTTCATTTTGTGGACGATGTTAAATCTCAAATCGAAATTAATTTTTATCTATTTTTGGAAGCCTAACACCAACAAGGTGATCTCTTGATATTAATCTGGATAGTTCTGCCTCGCTCCAACCTTCTGTTCCCTGCGGCTTTTCTGGCAAGATGAGATAGCGCATATCTGCGTTCGAATCATGCACTTTTACATCTATGCTATCTGCTATATGAGTGCCAAATTCTGCTAGCACTTTTCTTGGCTCATGCACAACTCTGGAGCGATAACTGCGCGACTTATACCAAGCTGGCGGCATCCCAAGAAGCGTTCTGGGATAGCAAGAGCATAAAGTACAAACAACGATATGGTGCGTGTTATCATCATGTGCAAAACAAATAATATCTGCAAATGATTCAAGATGTATCCCCATATCTTGAATAGCTGACTTCGCATCTTTTATAAGAGCTGATTTAAAATCTGGGTCTGTCCATGCTTTCGTTACGACCGAGATACCGCGTGCTGGGTATGTCTCGTCAAAATTGTTGATTTTTCTTTGGATATCTTCCATGGAGATAATGTTTTTATCTGTGAGGATGCAAGCTGTCGCCAGCATGTCAAAATAAAATTCAGGTGGCCCTTCTCCTGATTCATCTTCCTTAAAATCAGATTGATGATGTACATGCTCTACACCGTTGTGAAGATGAGTTATATCTTTTGGATTGGGCAATTCTACGATAGGTACTTCAAAATTTTTTTTAGCAATTTTTTTGGCACTCTCCAATTCTGATCTGGTGAATATGTCTCTTTTAATACAACGCTCTACCAAAGACAGACCAACTCTCATGAAATAATCCATTTTAAAGTAATCATCGCCAAAGGACTCAGCAGTTTTTCGTAACTCATCAAGTTTTACAAGACCTGTTTCAGGTACACATAACACTAAACCGTTCGAAAATTTTTCCCAATATGTCATTCCATGATCATGGGTATCTATCTTTTGGTCTGGCTCACCGCCAACATCATGCGGCCCCATTTTCAAATCATTATGTGGCATTTCTGAATTTATCCTTGGCTTATATTATAACAATCTCATAGAATTACTATGGAGATAATCTTTATATCTGGTCAAGCATTCCCATAGAAAAAACGTGATTAATATGATCCCAGAATTAAGGTATAAGTTGAATGAATTATCTGCAACGCAGTTACTTGTGTTGCTTGATGAGAGGCAAATTACCCCTGATAATATTATAGCCGATTGCTTAAAAAGGATTAAATTACGAAATCCAGAAATTAATGCATGGAAATTTCTAGATGAAGAGATCATAAACAAACAGCTAGAAGCGTTTGCTTTCTCCAAGCCTAAATCAGCATTAGCTGGTATTCCAATGGCTATTAAAGATAATTTTGATACCAAAGATATGCCAACAGAATATGGCACTTCTATCTATTGCGGTTTTCAGCCAGAAATGGACTCAAAAGCTATCGAATTACTTAGAAAAGCGGGTGTTTTATTTTTGGGAAAAACAATTACATCTGAATTTGCCGGCCCCTACCCTGGCCCTACCTTGAACCCGCATGATCTAAGCAGAACACCAGGGGTATCCTCGATGGGATCTGCTGCAAGTGTAGCTGATTTTATGGCTCCTATAGCAAATGGAACGCAAACTGGTGGTTCCATTATTAGGCCCGCATCTCTGTGCGGGATTTATGGGTATAAAGGAACTTTTAACCATATAACAGGTGCTGGCATAAAACACATCAAGCCTTCGATAGACACAGTTGGCCATTTTGCAAGATGCATAGAAGATATTGAGCTGCTAAGACAAGTTTTGAGAAGTGATATAGACATACAAAAATTTGATGCGTTAACACTACCTCGTAAAATCGGAATATGCAAAACGTCTAATTGGCACGCAGCTAGTCATGACACCAAAAAAGCAATTAATAAAACAAAAGAAGTATTTGGCTCTACCCATTGTACTATAATAGATATTACGCTTCCAAAAGAATTTGATACGGTAATGGAACGTGCGTTTCAAATAATCTATTCATGGGAATTAAGAAATGCTCATCGTGATGAAATTGATGCTCATTTTGATACATTTAATCCGTGGTTTAAATGGGCTATTCTGTATTTACAAGATGTAACATTTGAAGATTATAAAGAGGCATTGCAAGAGGCTGAGCAAACAAGAGCCATTCTAAATAACATTTTTGATGAAGTTGATATCCTCATTACGCCAAGTGCAATTGGCGAGGCACCAACAGAATTATTAGAAATACCAAAATATAGTTTTAATCATCTATGGACGCTGATGTATGTACCATGTGTAAACCTTCCTCTGTATCTTGGAACACATGGTCTTCCAGTCGGAATACAAATCATTGGCGCTCAAAATAGGGATTCACAGCTCTTGGGTTATTGCAAAGCTATTGAAAATCAGATGATTAATTATTTTGGCACAAACAAGGTAAGTGTTTTGACTTAAAAATAAACTCTAGTACTTTAAAATTAGGAACGCTCAATCCAGTGCTCGTAAATTTCAATCTCAAGCGTATCTGTTTTAGGGCCTTTATAATTATCCCAAATATCATGCTGGTTAAATATGCACCTGTATAACGGGATAATATCTGCATCTTTTATATTCTCTGCTAATTGTTCTGGATTTCTAAAATTACCACAATAACGCTCGATACGACCAGCCTTACCTCTAATATAGGCTGGTGTTCTACAATGGCCTCGTGACCCTCGTTTTGAAATAATAATTTCCTCATCCAGCCCAAATTTAGGCTTTGGATTAGCTAATCCACTATATGACATTATCTGGAACCCCTACCCCTACTAAATGATCACGAGAAATAAGCTTTGATAATGCTTCCTCGCTCCATCCATTTGTTCCCTCTGGTCTTTGCGGCAAAATAAGATATCTCATATCCGCATTTGAGTCATGTACCTTCACCTCCCTGCTTGCCGGAATAATAACACCAAACTCTTCCAATACTGCTCTTGGCTCATGCACTACCCGCGATCTATAGCTTCGCGATTTATACCAGCTTGGCGGCATTCCAAGCAGTGTTCTTGGATAACAGGAACATAAAGTACATACTACAATGTGATGGGTTTCTTCAGATTGCGCAAAACAAATTATATCTGCAAATGATTCAAGATCAATGCCCATATCTTTAATAGCTGATTTTGCATCCCTTAATAAACGCTCCCGAAAATCTGCATCAACCCAAGCTTTTGTTACAACAGAAATTCCCCTGAACGGAAATACAGAATCGAATTTTTCAATCCTAGACTGAATGTCGCTTTGAGATATGATTTTTTTGTTTTTCAAAATAGCTGCTGTTGCCAACATATCAAAATAAAAATCAGGCGGCCCTTCGCCAAATTCATCCTCCTGAAAATCTGCCCCTTTATGAGTATGCGCTACGCCATCATGCAAATGAACAAGCTCTTTTGGATTTGGCAAATCGATAATGGGAATCTTAAAATTCTTTTTCTGGTTATCTAATTCTAGTTGAAACTCTTTCTCTGAGAACAGAGATTTTTTTTTGCATAATGCCACCAGTGCAAGACCATTACGCTGGAAATATTCCATCTCAAAATAAGCCTCGCCAAACCCTTCAGCTACAAGCCTGAGCTCATCTAATTTTATGATGCCTGTTGAAGAAACTGCCATTCTAAGACCGTTGGAAAATTTTTCCCAGTAAGTCATGCCATGGTCATGGGTATCGATAGTTTGGGAGCTTTCACCCCCCACATCATGAGGGCCCATTTTCAAAGAATCATGCGGCATTTTAACTCAAAACTAATAAATGAACGAATATATACTGCTAGAATAGTAGAATATATATTCAAAAACAGGTCAAGCACACATGATACAGTCACTCCGAACTATTTTTTATTTTGGGCGTTATTTTGGATATTTTTTCTCAGGTGTCGTGTCAGCAGCCTATATTAGGCTGCAAATTTTATTCATAATTCTAAAAATAAAATTCAAAATTAGGATGATAATCGCAACATGTTACGATAGGCTAATATAATACTGAAACTGAAATGATTCTAAAAAGCAAATTTAATAAAGCTGAGGATAATAACATGCCCTTTATTACCACAAATGATGATGTAAAACTCTATTATGAAGAAGCTGGTAGCGGCACCCCTATTATTCTTGCACATGAATTTGGCGGAGATATTAGAAGCTGGGATCTTCAATTCAGACATTTTGCACGGCATTATCGTGTCATTGGCTTTAACGCAAGGGGATATCCGCCATCTGATGTTCCGGAGGATGAAAATCATTACGGTCAGCAGAGAGCCACCAGAGATATTCTTGACCTTTTAGACGCTCTTAATATTAAAAAAGCACATATTGTTGGGTTGTCAATGGGCGGGTTTGCTACATTACATTTTGGATTTAATTATCCAGACCGTGCTATGTCTCTTACAGTGGCGGGTGCTGGATATGGCGCGCACCCTGATGTTCATAAACAATTCTCTGAAGAAACAAAGCAAGTTGCGAGTAGAATTGAAGCAGATACCATGAAAAATTTTGGCGAGCTTTATGCAATCGGCCCAACACGAGTGCAATTCGCCAATAAGGACCCCCATGGCTGGGCATTATTCGCAAACCAATTAACAGATCATTCTACTGTTGGTTCGGCCAACACCATGCGTTCGGTACAGGGGAAAAGACCCTCCTTATATGATTTTGCAGAAGAAATGCAAAAACTAACGATTCCAACATTTATTATGAACGGTGATGAAGATGATCCGTGTCTTGATGTTGCGCTTTTTATGAAACGCAATATACACTCTTCTGCTCTTGTTCTTTTTCCGAGATCTGGTCATCTAATAAATCTTGAAGAGCCTGCGCTTTTTAACCAGCTATTAGGGGATTTTTTGGCCAGAGTGGATGCCGGCAGATGGGAGATGCGAGATGAGCGTTCAATCACTTCAAATATTCTTTGGACGCCTGACGATAAAAACTAGTTTGGATACATGGGTCGAATCCGTTTTTTCAAGATAATAAATATCGGTGATTAAGTATGACATGCATATTTTTAAGCGATATTATAACACCCTTATTTATTTAGATTAATTGTATTTTATAAATCTTCCATAAAAATATAAATGATTCTAAATTCTATTCAAAAAATCATATAAAGTGAGTTTTCCTCTAATAAATCATCCTTAACCTTAATTTACATTTCTTTTAATTTTGAGCAACTAATTTAACGTGCTTGATATTTGGTCTAATTAAGTCATACTCAATAAGTATATGGTCGTTTAGAGCCTATTATTATTGTAAAAACAAAATAGTATTAAATAGAATTAAAACCCATGGAAACAGCTGATAAAAAACAAAGAGGCACCTTATCAGGGCAAGTAAGGCATTACATTCTAACAAAAATTCTTAGCGGTGATTTCGAACCGGGTGAACGCTTGATAGAAATGAAAATTGCACGGCAGATGCAAACAAGTCAAGCTCCTGTTAGAGAGGCAATAAGAGAACTAGAATCAACAGGCTTGTTAGAAACATTACCCAATCGTGGCTCCAGAATTCGTAAAATAAGTAATCAAGAATTATCGGATATTTACGATGTTCGTGCCCAGCTTGAAGGGTATGCCGCAGAAGTGATTTGTCAAAATCAGGTTGAAATTACAGATCAGCTAGAAGACGCTGTTGAGAGAATGTTAGCTGCTGCAACAAAAGAAAATATGATGTTATTTGCATCTATTAATCATGAATTTCATTCCATCATAATTAAAAATGCAGGTAATGAGATATTGCTTAAAACATGGCAAACACTTCATATACAAATCAAAACATTTCTTATCGTAAACAGGCTTGAGAAAAATCTAGTTGAGATGGCAAATTCGCATTACAAAATTATAAATGCGTTTAAAAAGTTTGATGCTGTGAAAGCACGAATTGAAGTAATTAATCATATTTATATGAATCGCCCCGATAACAGCGGATAAACATTATTCGACCTTCAGCGATTTTTTTTATTTAAATAAAAAACTTAGTTATACAACTTATCTATCTGATTTTGGTAGTTTTTTAAAATTTCATTTCGCCTTACTTTCAAAGTGGGCGTAAGCATTTTATTAGCCACGGTAAATGCCTCATTGGCTATAATAAACTTCCTGATTTTCTCTGACTGAGAGAGCGAATTATTAATTCGTTTAACAATTTCCGCTAGCTTTGTTTGTTGATCATTCGGCGTTAGGCACTCACTTAGAAATGAGTCAGACGGTGATATAATAGAACAGAGCCACGGTCTTTTATCTCCAAACACAACAGCAGCTTCTATTTCTGGCTCAAGGCACAAAATGGTTTCCACTCTAGATGGAGAGATATTATCGCCTCCAGAATTTACGATGATATCCTTAATTCTGCCCGTAATTTCGATATATCCATCAGCGTGAATATGCGCAATATCGCCTGTATGTAGCCAGCCATCTATCAAAGTTTGAGCGGTTGCCTTATTATCTCTCCAATAACCCTGCATCAAACAATCCCCCTTAACAAGCAATTCAGATGTATCAGATAGCTTAACTTCCACGCCCTTTACAGCAGGACCAACTGTTTCAATTCTAATGCGCTTTGGCCTATTTGCAGAAATCAAGGGAGAGGCTTCTGTTTGTCCATACCCTTGTAATATTTGAACACCAAGACTTAGAAAAAATCGTCCAATATCAGGATTCAATGCAGCCCCTCCTGAAACGAAATATTTTAATCTTCCGCCCAATCTATTTTTTACCTTTGAGCGCACAAGCAATGTTAAAACTGGGTCAATAGCTCTATCCATTATCGAGATATGTTGTTTTAGAATTTTTGTAGTACCAATGGAAACTGCTTTATCAAATAAGGTTTTTGTTATTCCCCCTTTAGCTATAATGCCGGAATTAATTCGGTTAAATAAAACCTCATATAATCTTGGCACCGCCGTCATTATAGTTGGTTTAACATCTTGTAAATCTTGGGCAAACCTCTCAGGACTATCACAAAACCAAACATTTGCGCCCATTGATAATGGGAGATGAAGACCTACTGTATGCTCATATGCATGAGATAATGGAAGCAAGGATAAAAACCGCGTTTTATCGCCTGCACTTCCTTCTGCAAGTAAATCTGCCGCCGCTGAGATATTTGCCTGAATAGATTTATGAGTAAGCATTACCCCTTTGGGGGTACCACCAGTGCCAGATGTATAAATTATACAGCAGACATTCTCAGCAGCGATTTTGTCAACAGAAGAAACAAACTCACTATCCAATTGATGAGGGGCTATGTGCTGGTTGGCTAAATGAGGAATAGTAGAAATTTCCTGCCAATCATAACACTCAAAATGTGCTTTTTTCTTTTGTGGTGGGCGCTTATCAAAATAAATTATGGCTTCTACACTACCTGTTTTTATCGCAGCCTTTTCTAGGCTGTCTGCAAGAGATCCAGATGAGGTAAAGATATAGCGTGTGTGGCTATGCTCAATTAAAAACGTATAATCTGACTGGGTAAGCGTTGTATAAGCAGGCACCACAATAGCGCCGACAGACATAATAGCTAAATTAGCAATTGCCCATTCTGAGCGGTTCTCAGAACATATCATAACCTTATCATCTGGGCGTATGCCAATGGAGATTAGGAATTTTGCGATATCCTGTGTTTTTCGAGCTACTTGTTGCCAGCTTAAACCCACCCAGCCACCAGATTTTTTATCAAAGAATAATGAGCTGGTAGGCGCTATTTCCATATTTTTGAAAAGCGTAGATGGAAGATTACTGGCTTGCTGAAAAAACATCGCACCCTCTTACTGCAATAAGCTGAAACATTAAAAATCTTAATATAAAGAATTTTCACAATACCATGCAAGCAATAGAAGTTTCATTCTAATATATTCGCATTCTTTATAAATCTTTTCTAGAATAGATGATTTTTTACCATCATCGTTTCTTTTCTTTATCTGTGATACATTCTAAACTGCTTATAGAAAAACACGATCTAAGGATGATTAAAAAATGGCCGCACAAAGCTTTCTGGATTTAGTGGGCAATACACCCTTAATTAAACTACGTGCCGCATCAGAGTTAACGGGTTGTAAAATTTATGGCAAAGCTGAATTTTTAAATCCTGGCGGTTCTGTAAAAGATAGAGCGGCAAAAGCTATTATTGAGGCGGCGGAGGCAAATGGCAGTTTGCATAAGGGCGGTACCATTATAGAAGGCACTGCTGGTAATACTGGTATTAGCCTTTCTCTTGCTGGGAACTCACGCGGCTATAAGACAATCATCGTAATGCCTGAGACGCAAAGTAAAGAAAAAAAAGACGCATTGCGCATTGCAAAGGCTGATTTAAGACTTGTGCCTGCCCTGCCCTACCACGATCCTGGAAATTATATTCGGGTATCTCAAGCCATGGCAGAAGAAATGCAACAAGAGACTAATGCGAATGTTATTTGGGCCAATCAATTTGATAATGTTGCTAATAGGAGAGGACATTTCTCAACTACTGGGCCAGAGATATGGGAGCAAACAGATGGCGGCGTGGACGGATTTATTTGTGCTGTAGGCTCTGGCGGTACGCTTGCAGGTGTTGGCGCTTATCTTAAATCTCGTAATGATAAAATTTCAATTGGGTTAGCAGATCCAAATGGCAGTGCTTTATTTAATTACTACGAGAATGGCGAATTTAAAGCAGAAGGTAACTCTATATCAGAGGGAATAGGACAAGGACGCATTACCGCCAATCTAGAAAATTTCAAGCCTGATTATTCTTTCCGAATATCTGATGAGGTTGCAATGCCGCTTTTATTTGATCTTATGTCAGAGGAAGGACTGTATTTAGGTGGGTCAAGCGCCATTAATGTGGCAGGGGCAATTGAACTTGCAAAGAAGCTAGGCAAAGGGCATAAAATCGTAACAATTTTATGCGATTCTGGACAACGTTATCAATCAAAGGTGTGGAATCCAGAATTCTTAAAATCAAAGAATCTTCCAACGCCTTCATGGATGTAGAAAAAATGTCACGTGTTAAAAATTTAGTAACAGCAGAATGGTTGATTGAAAATCACAAGCGCAGCGATGTTAAAGTATGTGATGCAACTTATTTTCTGGTAACGCATAACAGAGATGCTAAGGCAGAATATTTAGCAAATCATATTGAAGGCGCTATTCGTTTTGATATAGATACCATTAAAGATCCTCATTCTGACTTGCCTCATATGCTACCAACAGCACAGCAGTTTGAAGCGCACATGCAAGAAATTGGCCTTAATAATAGTGATTATGTGGTAGTGTATGATAACTCGCCCTTCTTATCAGCTGCGCGTGCATGGTGGCTGTTGCGCATGTTTGGTCATGAGCGTGTTTTTGTACTTGATGGTGGATTAAAACGCTTTATCGCTATTGGTGGTAAAACAGAATCAGGTGCTGGGCAAACGCTTCCAAAATCCGATTTCAAAGCATCAAACCCGATTGAAACAGATGTTATTTTATTTGATGATTTGCACGAACAGGTTTTATCTGGCAGAGCTGAGCAAATTTTGGATGCGCGCTCGCACTCCCGCTTCATAGGGTCAGAAGCAGAGCCAAGAGCAGGCCTTCGCGGGGGTCATATTCCAGGCTCTTGTAATCTGCCAATAACATCCCTTCTTGATTCAGATACGGGTGAGATTGTATCAGACGCGCAAATTAAACAAAGCGTTATAGATGCTGGCATAGATCTAACCAAGCCCATCATTACAACTTGCGGCTCTGGCGTGACAGCAACAGGGGTTGCATTAGCCCTTAATTTAATTGGTGTTACCGGCATCAAGATTTATGATGGTAGCTGGGCTGAATGGGGCGCATCCCCCGCCCCAATCGCTAAAAATTAACACAGGATAGCGACATTAGCCATTGGTTTTAAAACCATATCACACCCCCCCAACTAATAGTGTCTACATACCTTTGGGAAACGGTCCTTTTGGAATAAGCCCATATTTATATACGCGAATAATTGTTGTGTATTTATCAGTCTGCCTACTTGCAATTCTATTGCTCTATCTAAACCTTTTCTTATTATTCTAAGGGATAAGAGATTAATGATTGGTAAAGCAGGACACGACAAAAATGCGTGATGCAGTTTCGCATCTAACTTATAATTTTATATATATTTTTTTTAGAAGATGGTGATCCCGGGAGGACTCGAACCCCCAACCTGCTGATTAGAAGTCAGCCGCTCTATCCAGTTGAGCTACAGGACCGGTATAATAGTGACACTTTTGTTTTCAAGGTTTTAACGACAAAATGGTTTGGGTTCAAGTGCTTTGATTTAAGCCTTCAATATTGCACCTCAAACAGATTGTCATGTATAACTATAAATCTAGCTTTTATGCGAATTTTAGCCAAATTAATTTAAAAGAATACATTAATTCATAACATAATCAAAAAAAACTTTTGGATATTATTAAACAGAATAAATTTGGATATATAAAGATGGTAGCTGGAAATAAACAAGCCAGCTTCATTCTGTTTATCTATTATTGGAAAATCGTTTTTCAGGCCTGTTAGAGTTTATCAAGCTATAACATCTAATGAAAATACCTTTATTTCCAGTAATTGGGCAGAATTTATCTCCAACGGATATGCAATCAGCTAATGGGCACTGAATGATAATAGTATGACTACTATGCTTTTTATCACACTTGTTATTGCAATTGCTCATTTTAACTGCTGGGTTATGGAAGCGAGCATTAAGACGGATACAAAAAACGCTAATCTTGGTCTATATTTCTCCCCCGATGTGAAATAAGAAATCAAGATTGGGGATTTGATATCCAAAAATCAGAACCAAAACATATGAATGTCGCGGTTCTTTTTTACTGATATTGTAAATTTCACTCAACTAACTAACTGAAAAAATGAATCTAAGGGATGTTTTAGTGCTGTTATCTGAATATCAATCTATTATGGTTGAAACTAATTTCAAACATAACGGAACTGATGATAAATTTATGGCTGATAGCTAATTTTAGAACGCCTAAATACTTCGCAAATGATACTCAAAATACTTTTTACTGCACTGTAGCCATGAATATAAAGTTTAAGAATTTAAATAAAAAAACAAGCTAAACAGTTTATAATTAAACACAGGATTGGTATTCATTACGGCACATATGTGGCTGGAAATATGAGAAGCTAACAGCGGTTTGCTGTAATCGTTGATACTCTTAATATGGAACGTAGAGTGCTTGCAAAAGATTTGATACAAATTATTTTTTAATTAGTGATGGATTAGCTCAAATTATAAATTATGATTTACCCTCTAAAGCAATACCTGATTATCTTGTTCGTGGCCAAAATGAGCGATTAGTTCTTGTTAAGATTTATCAATTAAAATCTGGCTTGCGCATTAAAGCGCAAATATTTAAAGGAAGTTATACACACCATGCATGAGACTAACCCAAACCAGATAACTCAAAAGCTATTAAATTTAATAGAAAGCAATCTATTTACGTTTGGAATAACTGCATTAATTTTTATGAATGCAATAACGTTGGGATTAGAAACAGACCAATCTATTACCGCTCGCTATGGCGGGTTATTACATTGGATAGATAGAATTATCCTGGTTCTTTTTTCTATTGAATTACTGCTAAAATTCTATGTTTATAGGTCTCGATTTTTTCGTTCTGGTTGGAACTTATTTGATTTAGCAATTGTTACAATTGCATGGGTACCTGCTAGCGGCGCCCTTACGGTTCTTCGTGCCTTGCGCATTTTACGGGTATTAAGACTGATTTCTGTTGTTCCACAATTACGGCGCGTTGTATCTGCTATCGGCCATTCAATTCCTGGAATGGTGTCCGTGGTTGGGGTGCTTGGGCTTATTTTTTACGTTGCCTCTGTTTTAGCAACAAAGTTATTTGGAACATACCCAGATCCAAATATGCAGGAATGGTTTGGCAGTATTGGTGCATCCGCCTATACCCTTTTTCAAATTATGACACTTGAAAGCTGGTCCATGGGTGTGGTGCGCCCAACAATGGAATTATTTCCATGGGCCTGGTCATTTTTCATTCCATTCATAATAATAACCAGTTTTGCCGTTCTAAATTTCTTTATCGGTATTATCGTTGATTCTATGCAAATTGTGCAAAAACAAGAAGAAACCATAAATGATGAGGAGAATAAGCATATCACAATGAGAGAATATAAACTCCTGAAGGAACAGCTAGATTTGCTTACAACAAAACTGGGTGAAGTTCAAAATCAACGTAAAAAATAATTAACCGAACATGACTAAACTTATATTCATTTTTCTGCTGGTAACGATTTTACTCTTTCTTGCGATGCGTTTTATGCCGCTCTTTATTAGTTTTTCTAAACGCATTATTTATAATCCTTTTATGCGTTCCATCCTGATTAATGGAATTTTGCGACTAATTCGGTTATTACTTTTCAAACGATAAACTGGGCAAACTCTGTTGATAATTTTACGCTTAGATAACCTGCTAGAACGAGGGATGAGAATTAATTGAAGATTGTGTTATGTGCCATCATTGCCGCTTTTTTCTTTAGCAATTCATCTATTGCATCAGGACTATTTCTTAACTGTATCATTACAGACGAAATAACAGATACTGGATTTTTTGAGGTAAATTCTACTTTTAAGCTCGAAACCGATGGTGCTTCAGCGCTAACTATTCACCTACCTCCTGATGGTTCGATTACCCTAAACCAATATTTTGAAGCTCATATGGATCATATATATACTCATGAATTTAATAATCTTACCTCAAAAAGTGCTTTTCTTCAGAAAGATATTTTTTCTCCAAAGAAAAATAAAAACTGGTACTTTAAATATATCGTAATAAGAATAAACCAGTTAATCGGATTTGAAGCCAATTGTACTGACATCTAAGTTAAGCTGTCTTAATCGGCAACATAACGAAAGTGGTTGGAAGAGGTAAAGGGTACGGGCATGAAAGCTATTTGGTATGAAAAACAAGGGGATGCATCAGAGGTTTTGATTTTTGGTGAGATGGAAAAGCCAGTTCCACAGAATGATGAAGTATTGGTAAAGGTTTCTTTTTCTGGTCTAAATCCGTCTGATACTAAAAGGCGCAGTGGATTTAGAGGACAAAAGCAGGCTTTCTCAAAAATAATACCCCATAGTGACGGCTCTGGCATTATTGAAGCAGTTGGCAGTAATGTAAATAAAAATAGAGTTGGGGAGCGTGTCTGGCTATATTCAGCACAGTGGCAAAGACCATTTGGCACGGCTGCACATTTCGTGTGTGTGCCATCATACCTTGCTATCCCATTGGCAGATACAACATCCCTTGAAATTGGGGCAACTATTGGAATACCTGCCTTAACTGCCTATGCTGGCTTGTTTAAATATTCAAACCTTAACGGCGCTACAATATTGATTACAGGTGGCGGCGGAAGTGTTGGAAATTGTGCAATTCAAATGGCAAAATATGCTGGCGCTTATGTAATATCATCTGTCAGTGGGCCAGAAAAAATGACTGCTGCTCTAATTGCGGGTGCAGATAACGTGCTTAGATACGACACCCCTCATTTTGTAGAAGATGTCCTAGATATTACAGCAGGCATAAAATTAGATCTTATTTTTGATGTGGCATTTGGCAATAATATCGAAGCTAATTTAAATATTATAAAAGAGCATGGGATACTATCTACCTATGCATCTGATAATAAGAGTATCGCTGAAATACCATTTCAGAAATTCTTACAGATGAACCTCTCAATCTATAGTGTTTTTATGTATTCACTAGAGAATAAAATGATGCAAGATGCTGTTCAATTCATCACTAACTGGCAAACTGATTTAGGTATAAAACCGTTTATTGCTAAGCAGTATCATTTGTCTGAAACAGCCCTTGCTCATCAAGATTTAGAGTCTGGGGCTATAATTGGTAATATCATTATTGAGTGTCAGGATTAACAATGTCTAGGATTTTAAAACTCCATTATTTAAAATCATTATGGTGTGAGCGGGGTATTTTATTCCTAGTTTTAATGGTAGTTTTGTTATCTAATCCAACCATAGGAAAAACAGAAACGCTTAACTGGTCTATCGGATTACATTGTAAAAGTAATCTCCCCGATCCAAAGCTGGATAGTTTTTTTATCGTTGAAGAAAAAAAACGATTTATTAAGGTAGCACTCTTTAATAATGATATGGTTAATTTCTCTACGCCTCCTATCGCATTATCAATAACACCAAAGGAATTTTACAACCGGCCAGAGGGGTTAACAATTAACCGAGAAACCCTTGTGATGAAATGGCAAAATAGCAAAAAGCTTTGCTATCTAGAAGATATCCAGAGTTTAAAACAACTTGCACAACAACATCTTATTCTTTTACTCAAAGACAATAAATTATGAGCACCAAATAAATGAAAGCAATTCTACTAGGTTCAATTGGCGTTATAACAGAGACCTCTGAGCTTCAAAGACAGTCTTATAATGAGGCATTCGCACATCACGGCCTAGATTGGTATTGGAGCATCGCAAATTATTGTGAATTGCTTAAAAAGCCTGGCGGGTTAAAACGCCTTGTCACATTTGGCGGGATTTCAGTTGATATAAATATTCTCAAAAAAATTCATGAAACCCGGCAGTCCATTTTTAATAACAAGATTGCAGAAGGATTGCGCCCGAGAAAAGGCGTGGTAGAGTGCATTAATTTCTGCAAACAGAACAATCTTAAAATTGGACTTGTAACCACTACCACTCCTCAGATGTTACAAGCGCTTTCAAAATCATTAGAAGCAACGATTGATTTTGGCTCTTTTGATTTAATCACATCAAAACAAGATGCCACTAACGAAAAACCAGATTCAGAAATCTTCACTTTTGCGCTTAATAGATTGAATATTGAGCCTAGTCAGGCAATCGCTGTAGAAGATACCGAGGCTAATCAATCCGCAGCAATGCAGGCCGAGCTTTTATGCTATTTATTTGCAGGGGAATATGCCGCAACGCAATATAATATAAATGCGGTTAATACCATTGAGCATATATCTTCTGTTTTTTAATAAGGAATGCAAATTAAGCTATTGAATTTGCGGCTTAATGTCTTTAGAAAAATTTCGAAGTCCCTCGATACCGCCGCCAGCATCTACTAATAGTATATACTCCACCCCACCTGATTTCAGTTCGTGTATACGCTGAACAATCTCATCAATAGTCCCAATTAATGCGCCTTCTAGTGCTTCATCTGAGCCTTTATGTATCATTATGCTAGACGTATTTTTTCCATCAGGCCTTTGCGATAACTTATCTACTTTAGCACGAGCATTCATTCTTCGCTCGATGGCTTCCATCTTATCTGATTCGTCTTTCGCAATATATAACGCACGGGCTAAGGCAATTTGCCCCCCTGGTCCATTTGCTTTATTATCTTTTTGAGCCTCATTAAACACTCGCACTCTCTCAAAAACAGCATCTGCTGGAGAAAATTGATCAAGCAAAAGATTAGCACCCATCTTGGCTACCGTTTTAATCGCTTCTGGATGACCAGCGGCTAGCCAAAGCGGTGGATGCGGGTCCTGTGCACATGGGGGCTCCACAACAATATCATTAAAGTTCCAAAATTTTCCCTTATAGGACCATCTCTCATTATTAACCCAAGATTTTTTCATAATTTCGATAGATTCATGAAACCTTGGCTCTGCCTCATCCATTGGGATGCCGAAGCTATTAAATTCATTAAATCGGTATCCCTTACCCACACCAAAATCAAGTCTACCCTTTGATAAAAGATCAAGCGTCGCTGCCTGTTCTGCAAGCAATACAGGGTTATGCCATGGAAGTGTCATGACAGCTGTTCCAAGCCGAAGAGTGGTGGTAATGGCTGAAAGGTATGTGAGCAAGTTAAGAGAGGCAGAGACCTGCCCAAAACCTGTAAAATGATGCTCTACAGTAAAACTACTATGATATCCAAGCGCTTCAGCTTCAACATTATAATTTAGCCATTCATTATAACCAGCAGAACTATCAACATCTAACCCACCGCGTACAGCCTTGGCGCTACCAAATAATCCGAATTTCATAATATATGTGACCTTTTTTCCAGCTATGTTTTATATAGAGCGTTACTATCTAAATAAAAAATATGACCTATGTGTTAGTTGCACTTCCTTAGATATGTGCCATTTACGAGAAATGCTTGTATCTAGTGAGTCCAAGAAATTTTGCGATCAGAAGAGAAATTATCAGCATAAGCTTTAATATTCAGCTTTCTAGTTTGTGGTTTGACCACTTGATAATCAACAGAATGCTTCTGGGCATATTGAATAGCTGCTTCTTTCGTTGCGAAAGGTATCTTCACCTGTTTTTGAGTATCTCCGCAGGATTGCCAGCCCATTAGCGGGTCCGGAATAGCAGGCGCTTTGCGCGTGAATTCCAAAATCCAATTGGCTAATTTAGCACGTCCAGACTGCATAGAGGTTTTCGAAGGTTTATATATTTTCGCTTTGGACATTTATACCTCAGATGTAAGTTTGATAGTATATGTAATATGATAGCTCACATCAATATCCTACTGTTATTTTCAGGATATGAGATTTGCAACCAAAATTAAACATATTCTTAACGTGTCGTTAACACTTTATCGGGAGTTTTGGTGTGCATCAACCTACAAAAATTTACATATGTGTCATTGCGGTACTACTTACAGGTACTTTTATTAATCCCGCCTTCAGTATTCTGAGTGAAAATAAACCAAAAAAGTATAATCTTACGCCTGTTAATACAGAACAACTACCAACAAACAATTCCGAGCAACAAAGCAAAGATGCATCTAAGGGCACGAATAGCCCAAATTTTAATTCAAAAAGCGAAAGAGATAAAATAGCCAGACCAAAGGAATATATCAACAAAATCACGATAACGTCACAAAGAATTGATGCAGAAAATATAAATGAGGAGACACCAACGCCATTACTATCTGATACTTTGAGTGATTTAAGAAAATCCTTGAATCAAGATGCTTTTTTGGAATTTGTGCCTTCTACGCCTGAGAATGACTTTATAACCTTATCTGCGCTTGATATTATCGTAAGTGATACTAAGAATAATTTGTCAGGATTTTTAGCAGAGCCTAGCTCTGTAGACGCAGAACCCAATTGCCAGACCGACCTTGCCACCTGTAATACCCAGCTTTTATCTTCCATTTCAATTAGGTTAGAACAGTTAGAATTTTTAAAGAATAGCAAACAAGCGTTAAGAGAGCCAACAACGATACCTGAAATCAGGCTGGAGTCACAATCTCCCCTTACCGAAAACGAAATCGCTCTTGCCTTTCTAGCCCCAAACATAACAGAAAAATCTATGGAGAATTCTTATACAAGCCCCTCTGATTTTTCCTACGCAATAAGAGATATTCTAAAAAATAAGGACTCTATTTTTGGGGGCAGTAAAACAGGGTTTAGGGATAATCTTAACATATTACAATCCCAACTAAGGCTCACCAGCCAGTCAAACCCTAATCTGCCCATTGATATTTTAAAAACAGGGTTAACGGCCAGAGATAGTAATTTATCAAATCCCTCTACCCAACAAACTATTCAGCAACTAGATGATTTTGTAGAATTTGTTGGTGTTAAAAAAATTGTGATCAAAGATGATATCATTACCAGTGATATGGACACGGGCGTACTGCCGTCGCAATTGGTCAACACGCTGGAACAAGAGGCGCTTCCCATTATGTCTCTTTATGATTTGATAGGGTATTATATTTCGAATGATGAACAGCCATTGCAAGAAAATGAAACGCTCAATTCTCAAATCCTTCTTTGGTTTGAAGATTACACCAACTTCATGGATTCTATGAAACGCTTAAAAATTTCAGATGATAAAATGTCAGATGAAAATCTTCAAATTTTATCTGAATTACAAGACAATATAAGAAATGCACAAGAAAATGGCATTAAAATTTCAGATAGCATTTTAAATAGTCGTGATGGGCTTCAAATTTTTAGGGACGTGCTTCCAGAATTATCAGAATTAAATCAACAAATGAAGAACACACAAAACACAATACCGTTTCAAGATTTAGATTTAATAATGTCAGAGATGACAAATAATCTTAATCAAATATTAACCACCCTATCCAATCAGAATATGGATAAATTAAAACAACCTGTTAATCAAACGACACTTAGTTATTTCTCAGACCTTGTTCCTGAAAATCGGGCTATGAAAGAAATAATGAGCTATATTTTGTCTGAGGATCCCAACACAGATAATGCCTTTAATACAGGACTATCTGGTGCTGGTTTAACGTCAAATAATAACGGCTTTTTTGAGTATCAATCTGGTTATTTAAAGCTCAACTCAGACTCGCCAGAGAAGCAAGCATCACAGATTTTAGATAATTTTAATTATGTTTCGGATATTTATTAGTTTTTACTAAAAATTATATTCTTTAATTCGCCTGTTGACAGGAACACCCCTCATTATCATCACGGCAAGGACGTGTTTAAAAAACGCAGATTGCAGCTTACCTGTCACACTTAGTCTTTTTGCTTATCAGAATTGGGGACGTGCCGCGTTGCAGAACGTTGTACTAAAAACGCTACAAAAAGGACGCTAAGCGCATATACAAATATCGGCCAGGGGCTACTCATCAACCCATCATGTAATGATTCTTGCGCACACATAAATGATTTTTTAAAATCAGACGCACGCTCTGACGCCTCAAAAATTTCGCAAACTGTTTTATTATCCATTAATCGCTCCTTAAAATGACGATGAGCTGAAAAGTCTTTGAATAAACATTAACGTGAAATACCCGCCATTCATAGCCAATACAAATCCAACAAAAATGCTAATCTCTTTTGGTAAATCATCTCCAAATAATGGCGCAAAAAAGCGTTTTCCTGTTACAATTGCAAGCTCTAAAAACCAAATAGACAGAAACGCCGCATTTAAAATATAAAACGTCAACTTGCTTTGTTCTAACGCCAGAAAACTTAATATTATAATAATCAACCCTAGTAAAACTATCATAATTAGAGATGGATTTTGAATATTAGCATCAATGCGTTTGAGAAGAAATAAGGGCTCCTTATAATAAGAGGCTATCTTGCTCAAACAATATAGCAGGCCTGTATGGATGGATAATAATACCCCAAATTTTGCAACTAATAAAATATCCATAACAGCCAACCAGACAGAATGAAGCGCCCTTCGCGAAGCGTAAAAGAATAAATTTTCTTCCCTGTTAGGTAGTATTTTACAATCTTATGGAAAGGGTATTACTTAAAATAATCCTGTATTTATTCACCCCCCCCAACACACAAAAATTATCTATATGACATCAACGAATTGACTATCTGTTTGTTCTGATTAAAACCAAAGTTAGGATAACTTCCAGAGTTCAGAAAAAAAGAATAAAAAAATGCTATATGAAGAATTCAAAAAGGCTTGGATGGAAAAATGATGCTGAGGCTGTCCCTTGCCATGTTATTTTGACCGTTGGCATTTCATGAATTCGTCATCAACTTATCAATAATTTTTCATAAATCTTGTCTAAATAGACCATTGCATCGAAAGATGTGTTTTTTCTGTAAAGCATAGACAGATGTATTTACCTCCCTAAACTCGGACAGACTTTGCGCTGTCCTTTTTTTATGGCAAATTGGTACTTCAATGGGAGAAAGTTATGAAAAAAATTGGTGTTTTAGGCGGAATGTCTGTTGCTTCAACAAAAATCTATTACGACCTTTTGTGCCAATATACATTTGAAGAGCTAGGTGGCCTTAGCAGCCCAGACTTAATTATTAGGTCATTAAATTTTTCAGATATAGAAAAATTGCAATCTGAAAATAGATGGGAAGAAGCAGGTAACATACTGAATAAGGAAGCCAAAATTTTAGAGAAAAGTGGCGCAGAAATACTTTTACTAGCTACTAATACGATGCACAAAGTTGCAGATTTAATGTTAGAGGATACTTCACTAAAATTCATACATATTGGAACAGCTACTGCCAACCATATTAAAAGCGATGGTTTTAAAAAACCTGCATTGATAGCAACTAAATTTACGATGGAAGAAGAATTTTACAAAAATACACTTATAGACAAAAATCTTATTCCTATCATTCCAGACGAAGAAGATAGAAATTTCATACATCAAACAATATATGATGAGTTATGTAAAAGCGTAATCAATGAGGGAAGCAGAAAAACTTTTATTAATATTTGTACTAAGCTGAAAAAAGCTGGTGCTGACTGCGTTATACTAGGCTGCACTGAAGTCTGTATGCTTCTGGATAAACTATCTTCTCCATTACCTGTATTTGACACAACACAAATACATTGTAAGACTGCTATTATTGAAGGGTTAAAAGGATAAACCGTGCACACCATCATAAAAATCGCAGTGGTATCCGTTCTAGCTCTGTTTGCTATCGTGAGGGTAGTTAGTATTTCTGTGGCGAAGTATAATCCAGCTAAAATCGATAATTAAAAAAGATGGATCATCACCTGATTTTATATTCTTTCACAAGTTATTTTCATCTGGATATACCTCATACCCAGCTTCCTCCAATGAGCCTTTCCCTATCCAACCCCAAACTAAAACTACATCCTCGTCACTTGTGTTTTTGAAGCCATGCCATTGGTTTCTCGGAGTAAAAACTACGTCACCCTTTTGCCCTGGTTGCTCACCACCGTCATGAGTGTACATCACACCATTTCCGGAAACCACAATCCAGAATTCATCAACATGAAAATGTCTATGTCTGTCATGCATTGCACCAGGTGGTAGGACTGTCCATCCTAATAAGAAATTTTCAGAATTATTTTGTGCTTTATCAATCAGAAATTGAACCTGCATATCAACCCAGCCATCCTCTTCACGTAGTCCGCCAACTTTTGGAACATTAGCTAGATTAGTAACAAACTGGTCTGTAATCATTTTTGCACTCCATTCATTCTACAATAAGCTTGATGCGCTACTACAAAATCATGATGACCAAGACCCATTCCTCTTGAGGTGTTCATCATCTCGTTAGCGGCGGCGGCGAGAGGGGCAGGCGAAGCGAGTAATTTTGCTTGCTCCAGAACAAGGCTCATATCCTTCTGTTGCAAAGCAACATCTGCAAGAGCTTTTTTGGGCATTTTACCGTCCAAAATAAATGGTCCTCTGTAAGATAGAACAGGAGAGCTAGCAACTGAATTTAAAATTGCATCAACAACTATATTTCGATCTACACCTCCTTTTTCAGCCATCGCGACGGCTTCACCAAAGGCTATGACTTGAACCATGAGAAGAGAATTAATCGCTAATTTTGTTTGAACTGCTAATCCATTCTCCCCAATAAAAGACACTTTAGGTCCTATTGATTTAAGAATTTTTTGAGCTTTTTCAAAAGCACTTTTATTACCCGCAACCATGATTGAGGCCGTTCCCTGTTTCACAGTAACTGGGCTTCCAGAAATAGGGGCATCTAACATGTGAAGCCCCTTTTCTGCGAAAGTTCTGGCTACTTCTCGACTAACTTCGGGAGAAATTGTGCTCATGTCCATGTATGCGGCATTCTTATCCAGGGATTGTATGATACCATTTTCACCTGTCGATACAGACCTAACAGCTTCACCATCTGTAACAATGGAAAGAACAAGCTTCGCGCCCTCTGCCGCCTGAGCTGGAGTCTTGGCTACTTTCATACCTAGCGTTTCTAAAAACTTTGTTTTACCTGGTGAACGGTTCCAGCCTATAACTTCATGCCCAGCCTCTATTATTCTTGGAACTATTACCTGCCCCATATCTCCTAAGCCTATAAAAGCTATTTTGCTCAAAACAATTCCTTTCAAAAAAAATCTCATTAAAAGAGGAGTGTAAATGATGATATTACATCATACTCTTCAAAGAGTGTCATTTATTTTGTTATATTATCTTTAAAGCTATCTCTTATCTTTAATTTAAATGGTCGGAACGGCAGGATTTGAACCTGCGACCCCTACACCCCCAGTGTAGTGCGCTACCAGGCTGCGCTACGCTCCGTAATTAAAATAAATCTGTTTAAAAAACTACCATTTTAAGATTAGAACATTCTAGGCGCTTTTTGAAATCAGTTTATCCAAACGCATTTCGCTATCACGAAGAAGCTCAAGGATTTTAATGCTATCATCTGTAGTAACGCTTTTATGTTCTGCTAAACGCAATTTATCCTCTGATTTTTTCTCCAGCTGATGGACTGCTTGCAGTTTATTGTAAGCCGATCCAGTATTTTTTAGATGAGACTTTAATACTTTTTGAGCCCCTTTTATGGTGTACCCTTCATTATATAATAATTCTCGTATTGAAGAGAGAGCCTCAATATCTTCCGAGCGGTAATAACGCCTACCACCGCTTCGCTTAATCGGCTTGACTTGGGTGAATTTTGTTTCCCAAAAACGCAGCACGTGTGATGGAACGTCGATTAATTTTGATACTTCAGAGATCGTCTTATATGCACTAACCGATTTCTCAGCCGTCATTTGTTAACTCTTTGGCGCAAAGATATAGAAGGATGAAACGATAATACACGGCGAGGTGTTATTCGTGCCTCAATACCTGTTTTAGGGT
>Ga0181606_10000950_pt1 | contig 24881 bp, 21 predicted proteins | sample 041ome_10_FD_132994 | JGI IMG/M metagenome (GOLD analysis project Ga0181606, IMG submission 132994) | Coastal salt marsh microbial communities from the Groves Creek Marsh, Skidaway Island, Georgia - 041412US metaG (megahit assembly) | ecosystem: Environmental > Aquatic > Marine > Intertidal... | reverse complement strand
ATAGATGTTGAATCGGTTCCCGGCCAAACGACGTTTCGGATGAATTTTCCGGTGGCGCAAATCGTCTCACCACCTATCTCGCAACGCCCCGGTGAGGTGGCGTCATGAACGATAAGCCAGCAGTTATTTTGGTTGCCGAAGATGACAAGTCGGTGCGGCTTGTCGTCCAACAAGCTTTGGCACGGCAAGGCTATAATGTGCAGTCAAGCGGCAATGCGGCTGGCTTGTGGAAACTGATTGAGTCGGGGCGCGGTGATGTGCTGATTACAGATGTGGCATTGCCTGATGGTGATGTGTTGGATTTACTTCCGCGCATCAAAGACCGTCGTCCGGATCTGCCGGTTATCGTGATGAGTGCGCGCTCGACATTGCTAACCGCTTTAAAGACCCAACAAATTGGTGTGTTTGAATATTTACCCAAACCTTTTGAGCTGCGCAGTCTTATCGAGGTCACCGAACGCGCCCTTAAAACCGGGGTCGGCGAGGCACCAACGCGGGCGCCAGTGGCTGTTGACGAAAGCGGGCCTATTATTGGACGGTCGCGCCCCATGCAGGATGTGTTTAAGGCCATGGCACGGGTAGTTAACACAGATTTAACGGTGTTGATTACCGGCGAAAGTGGTACCGGCAAAGAGCTGGTCGCGCGCGCTTTACATGATCTTGGTAGCCGCCGTGCCAAATCTTTTGTTGCGGTGAATGTGGCAGCGCTTCCGCGGGAATCGGTTGAGACAGAACTTTTTGGCAGAACTGTCACAGCCGCTAATGATGCTGCAAAAGATCATCATAAGTTTCATCCGGGCAAATTTGAGATGGCCGACGGTGGCACCTTGTTTCTTGATGAAATTGGTGACATGCCCGCCGAGGCGCAAACCCGTTTATTGCGGGTTTTGCAAGATGGTGAGTATATATCGATTGCGGGCAATGGCACGGTGCGGGCAAATGTGCGCATTATCGCAGCGACCAACCGCAACCTGCACCATTTAATGCAGCAAGGCCTGTTTCGTGAGGATTTGTTTTATCGTTTAAATGTGGTGCCGCTGCGCTTGCCGCCACTGCGCGAGCGTGTCGAAGACATTGCCCCGTTAGTTACGCATTTTTTGGCGCAGGGTAGCGCTGATGGTGTGCCATTAAAAAGCTTTGAACCAAATGCGATGAAACTGTTAAAGGGCTGGCATTGGCCGGGGAATGTTCGTGAGCTGGAAAATTTAGTGCGCCGGTTGGCGGTGCTGCACGACCAAACTATTATTTCATCATCCGTGGTAGAGGCTGAATTGTCGTCTAGTGTGCCGGAAAAAGATGAACAGGCAGAAAGCTTGTCTCTGTCAGTTGATAAGCATATCCGGCGCTATTTTGAGGCTTTGAACGGTGATATGCCCGCAGCTGGTTTATATGGGCGTATTTTGCGCGAAGTTGAAGAACCGTTAATTGTTGCAACGCTTGAAATTACTCGTGGCAACCAATTAAGGGCTGCCGATATACTGGGCGTCAATCGCAATACATTGCGAAAGAAAATCAAAGAATTAAATATCAAGGCTGGTCGTTAGCATGAAATCTGCACCTGTCCAAAGCACCCATCTAATGCGTCGTTTCAAAGGCCGCATTACCAATGACCTGCTCGCCTATCTGTTGATCCTGTTCACCTTGGCGATGGGAGCTATGACAGCCTTTGTAATTGCCAGCGTTGATTATGTGTCGGGCGATACAGATTTATTGGTGCTTTTGCTTGGCATTGATGTTTTGGCGCTGGCGGTCTTGGCGCTTTTGGTCGGCCGGCAATTTTGGCGGCTTTGGTCGGAACGCCGCCGCCGGCTAGCCGGACATCAATTGCATTGGCGTTTGGCGCTGTTGTTTGGCGGTGTGACAACGCTGCCGGCCATTATCATTACCTTGTTTGCACTTTTTGTTGTCGATTATTCTTTGCGCGGCTGGTTCGCCGAGCGCATCTCGACCGCGGTGAATGAGTCGGTAACGGTCGCTAAATCTTATTTCGACGAACATGCCCGGTCAATTTCTGGTGAGTCACTTGCCATGGCCAATGATGTAAACCGTGAGGCCTATCGGCTTGCTGGCAACCGCCAATTAATGGACCGTTACTTGAGCGATCAGGCCAGTTTACGTAATTTGTCGGATGCTATCATATTTGATGGTACCGGTCAGGTTTTGGCAAAATCACGATTTGCCTTTGCGATCACCTTTGCAAATTTGGACAATGCATGGCTCGAACAGGCGCGTGGCGGTGAAGTGGTGATTTTGCGGGCCGATGAAACCAACAAATTACGCGCAGTGATTAAGCTAAACAGCTTTGTTGATGCCTATCTTCTTGTTGGTCGTTTTATTGATTCCAAAGTTTTGGAAGCCATGGATAGTACACGGCTGGCGGCGGCAGACTATCAACAGCTGGGGTTTAAACAGCTTGATTTGCAAATCAGCTTTGCGGCGCTGTTCGGGTTTATTTTATTACTTTTACTGATCACCGCATTATGGATCGGCCTAAATCTTGCCAATGCCATTGTTGGCCCGTTGGGCGCTGTGATTCAAGTGGCAGAGCAGGTGCGCAGTGGCAATTTATCACAGCGTGTGCCGGAAAACCTTCGAGGTGAGGAAATCGCCCGGCTTGGCGCGTCATTTAACCGTATGCTCGACGAACTGGCGCGTAGCCGAGAACAGTTGGTGCAAGCCAACCTTCAGCTTGATCAACGACGTGAATTTACTGAAGCGGTTTTGGGCGGGGTGTCATCTGGGGTTATTGGCCTTGATAAAAACGGCATTGTTACCTTGCCAAACGCATCTGCGCGGGCTTTGCTAGACAAGTCTGATGTGCAATTGATTGGCCGTAATTTTGGTGACGTCGTGCCTGAATTTGCCGGTCTTATGGCGCTGGCAGATCAATCGAAGCGGCGCTTTGTGGAAGACCAAATTACGCTTGTGCGTGAATCCCGCCGAACGATTTTACGGGCGCGGATGGTTAGTGAGATTATCGAAGGGCGCATTATCGGGTATGTGGTGACTTTTGACGATGTGACCGATTTGCTTAGCGCGCAACGCAAGGCAGCGTGGTCTGATATCGCAAGGCGCATCGCCCATGAAATCAAAAATCCACTGACGCCAATTCAGCTTGCATCAGACCGGCTGCGAAAGAAATTCAAACCAAAGTCCAAAACAGACGCAGATCGTTTTGAGGAATATGTCGATATTATCACCCGTCAAGTGGGTGATATCGGCCGCATGGTTGACGAATTTTCGGCTTTTGCACGAATGCCGCAACCGGTCATGGAGCCGCAATCGCTGTATGATTTAACGGCGGGTCAAATTAAATTGTTTGAAACCAAAAAAATACAATTGGCATTTGAGGTTGATAATGGACAAAGTGAGTATGTCATTATTTGTGATGCGGGTTTGCTGCGTCAGGCGTTGACAAACCTCTTGCAAAACGCGCAGGAAAGTTTGCTGGAGCATCACGTAAAAGCGGCCAAAATAGATTTGCTGTTGCAGGAATTTGACGAAGAAACAGTGTTAACCGTCAGCGATAATGGTCCCGGCTTTCCTGATATGGATTTTACACAACTTTTGGAGCCTTACGTGACCACACGGCAAAAAGGAACCGGCCTTGGCCTGGCGATTGTGAGCAAAATTATGGATGATCATGGAGGGCACATGGAGCTGGGGCGCGCAGATGCCGGCGGCGCCATGGTCACATTACGGTTTGTCCGCTACCGCCCCTCTAAATCAAAGAAAGGGTCATAGATGGCAAATGATATTTTAGTTGTCGATGATGAGCGTGACATTAGAGCGCTGATTAGCATGACCCTTGATGATGAAGGCTATGTGACCAAGCAGGCGGCAGGCGCTGCCGAGGCGCGTAATCTGCTATTGGCGCACCCGCCGCAATTGGCGATTTTGGATATTTGGATGCGCGATTCTGATATGGACGGGTTGGAGTTGCTGGAATGGGCAAAATCAATTTACCCAGATTTGCCGGTGTTAATGATTTCTGGGCACGGCACCATTGAAACTGCTGTGCAAGCGATCCGCCATGGTGCTTATGATTTCATCGAAAAGCCGTTTAAGGAAGAACGCCTGCTGATGATGGTTGAGCGCGCTCTTGAAAGTGCGAAACTAACGTTAGAAAACAGTGAATTAAAGTCACGCATGCATGAAGGTCATGAGCCTAATTTGGTTGGCAATTCGTCCATTATGCGCGGCATTCGACAATCTATTGACAAAATTGCCCCAACCGCAAGCCGGGTGCTTGTCAGCGGGCCAAGCGGCAGTGGAAAAGAATTGGCCGCGCGGTCAATTCACGCCAAGTCTGATCGCCAAAAAGAACGGTTCGTTGTTGCCAATTGTGCCCGCTTATCCTCTGAGCGTGTCGATTCTGAATTATTTGGATCGGAAAGTTTGCAAAGCCACCGCCGCATTGTCGGGTTATTTGAACAAGCCCATAAGGGCACATTATATTTTGATGAGATTTGTGACTTGCCCTTAGACACCCAAGGCAAGATTGTGCGGGCGGTAAATGAACAGCGGTTTCGACGGGCCGGTGGCAATACCGAGGTAGTTGTGGATGTAAGGGTGATTTCCGCGTCAAGCCGCGATCTGGCGAGCGAAATCAGCGCTGGACGCTTGCGGGAAGATTTGTATTACCGGCTGGGTGTGGTGCCCCTGACAATGCCGCCCTTATCGCAACGCCGCGAGGATATTCCGCTGCTTGCCAAGCATTTTACCGGGCTGGTGGCCAAGCGCCTTGGGGTTTTGCCTTTCAAGCTGAGTGATGAGGTTTTGGCGGCTTTGCAAGGCTACGACTGGCCCGGCAATGTGCGGCAGATCCATAATGTGATTGAAACCATGCTAATTCTTGCGCCTAGTGACCGTTCACAACCTATTAGTTTGGATTTGCTTCCGGCTGAAATTCATAATGTCTCGCGAGGTGCGGGTAATTCTGATATCGAAGCGCTGATGGCGTTGCCCTTGCGCAGTGCCCGCGAAGAATTTGAACGTGAATATCTTGTCGCACAATTGCACCGCTTTGACGGAAATGTATCTAGGGTGGCGACGTTTATCGGGATGGAACGTTCGGCATTACACCGCAAGTTAAAGGCCTTGGATATTGCATCAGATTATCAAATAGGGGGTCGTTCGGAATGAAAATCGTGATATGTGGTGCTGGCTTGGTAGGCACCGCCATCGCCAGTCATCTATGTGAAGAGCATAATGATGTCACTGTTGTTGACGCATCAGCTGAAAATATCCAACGCATTACTGACCAGTTTGATGTCCATGGTGTTGTTGGGGTGGCGTCGCATCCTGATCGTCTGGCCGAAGCGGGTTTGCGCGATGCTGAATTGCTCATTGCGGTCACCGAGTCAGACGAAGTTAATATGGTTGCCTGCCAAATTAGCCATACTATTTTTAACACGCCGGTAAAAATTGCCCGAATTCGCAGTAAAGCGTATTTAGACCCAGCTTATGCAAGCCTCTATGACCCTGGCAATTTGCCCATTGACCACATTATCTCGCCAGAAGCTGAAGTGTCGGCATCTATCAGCAATCAATTGCGGGTGCCGGGCGCGTTTGATGTGAAAAACCTTTGCGACGGCAAGATGAAGCTTGTGGGCGTGTTGTGTACGGCTGATAGCCCGACAGTGGGCACGCCGCTGCGCCATTTGACCAGCCTGTTTCCTGATTTGGCGCTCACTGTGTTGGCTATTATCCGTGATGGTTCTGTTATTTTGCCGCGGTCTGGTGCTGAGGCGATGCAAATTGGCGACAGGGTTTATTTTGTCTGCGATAGCGCACACCTGGAACGCGCAATGGCTAGCTTTGGCCATGAAGAAAGCGAAGCGCGATCAGTTGTTGTCGCTGGCGGTGGCAGCATCGGCATGATGTTGGCACGTGAAATCGAAACAAAATTTTCCAACACGCATGCGCAAATCATAGAGCTTAGCCCGAGCCGCGCGCGGCAGTTGGCGCAGGAACTCGAAGACACTGGCATCATCAATGGTGACGCCCTTGATAGTGCCATCCTGCGTGAGGCCGGGGTCCACAAAACCGAGACATTTGTTGCGGTTACAGAGGATGATGAGGTGAATATTTTGGCGGCATTGCTTGCCAAACGTACCGGGGCCAAACATGCTGTGGCGCTTGTTAACATACCCGGCTTTATTCCGCTTGTTGGCACACTTGGGGTTGATGCGGTTATTAACCCGTCACAGATCACAGTGTCGTCCATTCTAGAGCATGTCAGGCGAGGGCGCATTCGTGACGTCCACCCGATTGTCGAAGATTTGGGCGAGGTTTTGGAAGCCGAGGCGTTGCCGTCATCGCTTCTTGTTGGCAAGCCATTGCGTACCGCAAAAATTCCAAAGGGGGTAGCAATTGGCGGCGTTTTGCGTGAAGGTAAGGTGATAGCGGTACGGGGCGATACTATTATTGAGGCTGGTGACACTGTGGTTATTTTTGTCGTGCGCGGTAAAATCGCCCAAGTTGAAAAATTGCTATCGGTTCGGCTAGATTTTTTCTAGCGGTTAAGCCTACAGTGTTTGTCGCTGTTGCCGGACAGTCACCGTGTTGAGAGGAGAACAAAAAATGGCCAATGATAAGAGCCGTAATCTACAAGAAGTGTTTTTAAACAACGTTCGAAAATCGCACGCAGCTGTCACCGTGTTTTTGGTGAATGGGGTAAAGCTACAAGGTATCATTACGTGGTTTGATAATTTCTCTATTTTGTTAAAGCGCGATCAGCATGTCCAGCTTGTCTACAAACACGCTATCTCAACAATAATGCCAGTTTCATCGGTTCAACTTCAGGAATTTGAAGACGAGGATTCGGACCCTATTAGTGACTAACATGATCAGGGGTAACGAGGCCGGGGGTAACAAGGCCGGGGGTAACAAGGCCGGGGAAATAACGGCTGCATTGCCGGCAATTGATGATGCGTTGCGGCAGCCTGTCGCCGCTTTTCTGGATAACGCCGCCACGCAATTTATTTTGCCTAAATTTGGCAATCTGCACAGCCATGAGATCGACAATAAAACCGGTCCATATGATTTGGTGACGATTGCCGATAAAAATGCTGAAGCTTGGTTGGCGCCGCGTCTGCAACAATTGCAGCCAGGCCATTGTATTGGCGAAGAAGCTGTAGCGCTGGACCCGGCGTTGCGGCGTTATGCCGATGATGGGTATGCCTGGTCGATTGATCCGATTGACGGCACCAACAATTTTGTCAAAGGCGTTGCCGATTTTTGCTCTATGGTGGCATTGATGTGGAATGGCATTCCGCTTCAATGTTGGATCTGGCTTCCTGTTGAACGTCGTTTATATTATGCGGCGGCAGGGTCTGGCGCGGTTTGCTATAGCCAGTCTGAACACCGTGTTTTGCAGATCCCGCAACGCCCAATTGACCCATTAGTCATGCGGGGATCTGGTAACACCAAAGGCCTAACAGAACCTTATAAATCACAGGTGCTTGCGCAAATGCGCAGCATTGATGGGCGGCATTATATTGGCAGCGCCGGTGTGCTGGCGACACGTATTTCTGAAGGTAGAGACGATTTTTTGATGCATGGGCAGTCAACGCCATGGGATCATGCCCCGGTTGATTTGTTATGTCGTGAGGCTGGTGGTCATGCCGCCATGGTTGCTGACAAAAAAGCCTTCAATGCGGCTTTTGATGGGCCAATTATGGCGGCATCGAGCAAGCAGGGCTGGCAGCAGTTGCATCGTTATGTATGGAACCAAGGCTAGGGTGAGGGTGCGTCGCTTTTGGCGGCTTGCCAAAGATCCTCCATCTGCTCCAGTGTCACGTCATCAAATGTTTTATTATCATTTTCAATGCGTTGCTCTATGTAATTAAACCGTTTTTCGAATTTTTTGTTACACCCAATCAACGCAGTTTCTGGGTCAACCCCGGCTTTGCGTGCCAAATTAACGGCAACAAATAAAAGGTCGCCAACCTCGTCGGTGATGCGCGCGGTATTGTCTTCATCTTTTGCCAGTTCAACGGCTAATTCTTGCGCTTCTTCTTGCATTTTCTCAAGGAGCTGTGAAATTTCAGGCCAGTCGAAACCAACACTGGCGGCACGCTTTTGTAGTTTTAGGGCGCGCTGCATCGGGGCAAGGCCGCGCGGGATATTATCTAAAATACGTGTATTGCCTTTGGCAGCGCGTTCTTGTTCTTTAATCAGTTCCCATTGTTGCTTTTGTTCGGCGGCGGTGGGTCTTTCGTCAGCGCCAAACACATGCGGGTGGCGGTGTATCATTTTATCGCAAATAGATTTGGCTACATCGGCCAGCGTAAAGCTGCCTTCCTCTTCAGCGATGCGGGCATGAAACACCACTTGCAACAAAAGATCGCCCAATTCATCGCATAATGCGGCGCGGTCGCCTGTTTCAATGGCGTCTGCCACTTCATAGGCTTCTTCTATGGTATAGGGCGCGATGCTCGCAAAATCCTGTTTGACGTCCCACGGACAACCGGTTTCGGGGTGACGCAACTGGGCCATAATGGTGATGATATTTTGAAATTGGGTGAGTGTGTCTGACATAACCGGCATATTAGCAAATCAAAGACCAGTAAGCCAGAGACCAGCAAACAGCAGCGGGCTGAAAATGAGTATAATTGATAGCAATGTCTCAAAAAAATTAGGGCCGTTTTATAGTTAGCATTGAAAGCAATTGCTAAAGTGATATAAAAAGCGCAGATAGGGTGTGACAACAAGATATCGCCCCACTGATGCGGCGATGCAAGCAAGGAATGGAATAGGATTGCTATGGCACGCAAAAAAGTTACCGCGGAGATCCCTAACGCCGTAGAAATGCCGAAACCTGGCATTTTTGCGCGTTTTCGCGCTTGGTTTTTTACTGGGTTGCTGGTAACTGCCCCGGTTTTGTTGACCCTTTACATCACTTGGGCGGCGATCAAGCTAATTGATTCGCAGGTCACCAAGCTTGTGCCTGGCTTTGAACAAAGTATTTTGGGCAATGTACCAGGGGTTGGCCTGATTATCGGCGCTTTTTTGATTACCCTGATCGGCGCGCTAGCAGCCGGGTTTTTAGGGCGCTATATCATCCGCCTTGGTGAGGCGTTGCTGAACAGGATGCCGGTGGTGCGGTCTATCTATGGTGCCACCAAACAGATTTTAGAAACGGTCATTTCAACACAATCTGAGGCTTTCCGCGAGGTTGTGCTTGTTGAATATCCGCGCAAAGGCTTGTGGGTCATTGGCTTTGTTACCGGAAATACCAAAGGTGAAGTGGCGGGAAGCATCCCGCAATCCATGGTCAATGTGTTTGTGCCAACAACACCAAATCCAACATCTGGCTTTTTGCTTTTTTGTCCGAAAAAAGACGTGATATTTTTGAAAATGAATGTTGAGGAAGCTGTGAAATTGGTGGTTTCAGGCGGCATTGTTACACCGCCTGACAGAAGTATCATGGTGTCTTCTCCAAAAGCCGCAGAAGCAACCCCAGCTAGCAAAGCCCCGGCAAAAAAAGCAGCTGTGAAAAAAGCAGCGCCGAAAAAAGCAGCGCCAAAAAGCTAGTGGAATGTTGTGGTGGCTAGCCGGCGGCTAGAAATTTCACCGCACTGTCGCGTTCAAATAGGCTAAGCAACATATTGATTTGCTCTGGTTTGGCGGTCTCCAGCATGATTTTTGCCTGGTCACGTGCCAGCGCCAAAAGGTCGCGGTGTGAGGCAAGGTCGGCGATTGCAAATTCGGGAATGCCGGATTGGCGTTGTCCCAAAAATTCACCTGGGCCACGCAACTCTAAATCTTCTTCGGCGATCACAAAGCCATCATTTGTCTCGCGCATAACAGACAGCCGCTTGCTAGCGGTTTCGCTTAATGGCGGTTGATAGACCAGCAAACAGCTGCTTTGTGCGGTGCTGCGTCCCACCCGGCCGCGCAATTGATGCAGTTGGGCAAGGCCAAAGCGCTCGGCATGTTCAATCACAATGATGCTGGCTTCTGGCACATCAACACCCACCTCAACAACGGTGGTGGCTACCAAAAGCTGGGCGTCGCCGGCGCGAAATGCCTGCATGGCGGCCTCGCGTTCAGGCGCTTTCATTTTGCCGTGCGCCAAGGCAACCGATGCTGCGGGCAGGGCGCGGCTAAGGCTGGCAAAACGGTCTTCTGCAGCGGCAATATCAAGCTTGTCTGACTCATCAACAAGTGGGCAAATCCAATAAGCTCGTTTGCCAGCCGCAAGGGCACGCCGTAAGCCGTCAATAATTGCATCTAGTCGATCGCTGGCCATTACCCGGGTGTCAATCGGCAACCGGCCAACGGGCTTTTCATCAAGCCGCGAATGGTCAAGGTCGCCATAGGCGGTCATGGCTAGGCTGCGCGGTATTGGCGTTGCTGTCATGACCATCACATCAACATTATGCCCCTTTTCGCCAAGCAAAATGCGCTGACGCACTCCAAAACGATGTTGTTCGTCAATAATGGCGAGGCCCAAATCATGAAATATGGCGGTATCTGACAATAAAGCATGGGTGCCAACAACCAATGGCAGAGTGCCATCTGCCATTGCCGCCAAGGTATCTTTACGGCTGCGCTGGGGCATTGTTTCATCGCTATGCACGGCAGTGCTGCGTCCTTGGCCAAGCAATAAGCCCACCTGAAGACCTAATGGCGCCAAAAGCGCGCTGATGCTGGCATGGTGCTGACGCGCCAATACTTCGGTTGGCGCCAATAATGCTGCTTGTGCGCCGGTTTCTACAACGCCAAGCATTGCGGCCAATGCGACAAGCGTTTTGCCTGAGCCAACATCGCCTTGTAGCATCCGCAGCATCCGTTTTGGGGCGGCTTGATCTGCAGCGATTTCCGCAATAGCGCGATGTTGGGCGCTGGTCATAACAAAGGGCAACGTGTCTTGCAGTGCCGCCACAAGCTTGTGTTCCGAGACAAAACGGCGCCCCGGTGTGCTATCGGCGGCTTGGCTGCGAACCATGCGTAACGCCAGCTGATTGGCCAGTAATTCATCAAAAGCAAGCCGTGAACGTGCTGCGCTTGTCGGCAACAAATCTGCTTCAGATTGCGGGGCATGAACGGCCCGCATGGCATCGGCAAAGCTGGGCCATTTATGGGCTTTCATAAGGGGGGCGGCTATCCATTCAGGCAAATCAGGCACCCGGGTTAAGGCATCGGTAATGGTGCGGCGCAAGATTTTTGGTGTGAGGCCTGCAGTCAGCGGATAGATGGGCTCTAGACGCGGCATTTTATCGCTTTGTGATGGCGCAATAATATGATCCGGATGGGCCATTTGGACGCGGCCCTGAAATAATTCAACGCGCCCGCTAACAATGCGCCGCTCGCCTACCGGCAGCTGTTTGGCGATGTAATCATCATGTGCGTGAAAAAATACCAATTCCAATTCACCGCTGTCATTTTGGCAAAATACCCGGTAGGGGCGTCGCACACTGCGCGGTGGGCGGTCATGCTTGATAATTAACACTTCAAAAGTGGCAATGCTGCCATCAATCACAGCGTCCAGAGACGGGCGTTGGCGACGATCAATGAGACCGATTGGCAAATGCCGCAATACGTCAATAACATAATTGCCGATCCGTTTTTCTAGAACGCTGGCAAGCTTTGCCCCAACGCCGGAAAGGCTTGTGGTTGCGGCAAACAGCTGAAATATTTCAGGCGGGCGTTTGGGATGCACGGCACTTGTCTCTTGTTGTTTACGACGCGCTAGAGCTATTGGCCCCATCAGCCTAGCAAAAAAATGCCATGGTGGCTGTAAATTATAATATTATGCGGCACCGGTGGCGTGGCTATTATTCGGCAATGTCTAGGCATCGCATGTGGTTTCTGCTATCTGATGCAGGCAATTTGTTATTATGCCCACTATTTGTCCCATTAAGGATTTAGGTCATGGCCGCACCATCAACTGTTGAGCATCCTGCCATATCGGATCGTGTGCGTCGTTTGATCTATCAGGCCAGCTATACCGGTATGAAAGAAACCGATTTGTTGCTGGGACATTTTGCCAAAACGCACCTGCCAACCCTTGGGAATCAAGATCTAACCGATTTTGAAAATTTATTGGCGGCTGGCGATCATTCGATTTATGCGTGGGTGATGGGTAATGCAGAACTGCCAGAAACCTATAACACCCCGGTTTTTCATTTAATTAAAAAGTTTAAAGACGTAATTTAATATAATGAAATTTATTAATAAAATATCATTTTCTGATAATATTTGGGGTGTGCCGGACGGGGCAATAGCCTTGGTGTTAGACCGATTGGCAGAGCGTGGCCGCCCGTTTGTGTTTGTCGCACGCGATGACGCTAGGCTTGCGGCGATCAAAGCCAGTCTGGCGCATATAGCCCCCCAGCATGTGGTGATGGCGTTGCCTGCATGGGATTGCTTGCCATTTGACCGATTGTCTCCGCAAGGCGGGCTGGTTGGCCGCCGGATTGAGACTATGGCGCGGTTAGCCGCAGGTGAAATGCCGTCAGTGCTATTGACAACAGTGAATGCGGCCCTGCAAAAATTGCCACCATTAGATTATTACACGGATAGCAGCTTGGTAATAACGCCGGGTGCCGTCCACAGCCCGACAAGCCTGTCAGAATTTCTGGCAAAACATGCCTATTTGCGGACCGACACGGTGCGGGAAACTGGCGAGTTTGCTGTGCGTGGTGGTATTGTTGATGTGTTTCCGCCGGGGCAGGCTGATCCGGTGCGGCTGGACTTTTTCGGCGATGAAATTGAGACTATTCGGCGTTTTGACGCCGCATCACAGCGCAGTACAGGAAAATGTGAAAATTTAATCTTGCGCCCGGTCACCGAATTTATGTTGACGGATGCGACCATAATGCGGTTTCGCACCCGTTATCTGGCGCTGTTTGGGGCGGTGGCGAGCCGGGACGCGTTGTATGAGTCGGTTTCCGCTGGCCGAATCCATCCTGGCATTGAACACTGGCTGCCTTTGTTTCATGACAATTTGGCGACCTTGTTTGACTATTGCCCGGGCTGGCCGGTTCTGCTCGATCATGAAGCTGAGGCGGCAAGCACCGCCCGGCATGTGCAAATCCAGGATTTCTATGAGGCGCGTAAAAATTTTGGCAAAGCTGATGAGGCCGCACCCTACCGCCCGTTATCACCAGACCAGCTTTATCTAACCACCGGCGAGACCGAAACGCATATTTTGGGAGACGCGGCGCGGCGTCTGTTTGCCTTTGCGGCCCCGAATAGCCCGGCGCCCAATGATGCGGGCGGGCGGGCGGCCATTCATTTTGCGGCGGCAATTGGCGCTTCAGCGATCACTGAATGTGTCGCCGCGATAACAACTGAAAAGCAGACGCGCAACAGGCCAATTATCATAGCCTGCAGCTCGGTTGGCGCGGCAAGTCGTCTAAGTGACCTTTTGGAACCGCATCTCGGTGCAGCCGTATTGCAGGCCGTGACTGATTTGTCTGGGGTAAAGCCCGGCGGTCTTTATGTCATGCAATGGCCGTTGGATTCCGGCTTTCAGACAGACCAGCTTTTGGTGTTTGCCGAACCTGATATATTTGGCCAGCGCTTGTCACGACCGCAATCAAAACGCAGCCGCGGCGATGATTTCCTGCGCGAAGTCAGCGCCCTAGAAACCGGTGATTTTGTGGTTCATGCCGAACACGGCATTGGCCGGTATGAAGGGCTTGTCATCATTAATAGTGCCGGCGGTGACCATGATTGTTTGCATCTTGTGTATGCGGGCGGTGACAAGCTTTATCTCCCGGTTGAAAATATTGAACTTTTAAGCCGTTACGGTAGCGGCAATAATGACGCCAAGCTTGACCGGCTTGGTGGCGCTGCTTGGCAGGCGCGGGTGGCCCGTATAAAGGGGCGGGTGCGTATTATGGCTGAGCAATTAATTAAAATTGCTGCCGAACGTCACCGTGCTAAAGCCGAGCCGCTGGTTGCTGAAGATGGCAGCTTTGCAGAATTTTGTGCGCGCTTTGCCTTTACTGAGACCGATGACCAGTTAACTGCCATTGCCGATGTGATTGATGATTTGGCATCTGGCAAGGCCAGTGACAGGTTGATTTGTGGCGATGTTGGGTTTGGCAAGACCGAAGTGGCATTGCGCGCGGCCTTTATCGTTGCGATGGCAGGCTATCAGGTGGCGGTTGTTGCCCCAACAACACTTTTGGCCCGCCAGCATGGCAATGTGTTTGTTGAAAGATTTGCCGGGTTTCCAATAAAAATTGGGGTGTTGTCGCGGATGACCGCGTCTGCAGATGCCAAGCAAATCCGTGCAGATATTGCCAGTGGCGATATTCAAATTGCAATTGGCACCCATGCATTGCTCGCCAAATCAATTGAGTTTAACCATCTTGGTCTGTTGATTATTGATGAGGAACAGCATTTTGGTGTTGGCCAGAAAGAGCGTTTGAAGGAATTGCGTGGTGACATTCACGTTTTGACCTTATCGGCGACGCCGATCCCAAGAACATTGCAGATGGCCTTGTCAGGTGTTCGTGAAATGTCCCTAATTGCGACACCGCCGGTTGATAGGTTGGCGGTGCGTACCTTTGTCGGCCCATGGGATGGGGTGGTGCTGCGTGAAGCAATTCAGCGGGAGATGTTTCGCGGCGGGCAAGTGTTTGTGGTGTGTCCACGCATTGACGATATGCAGCGGGTCTATGACCGGGTTACGAAATTGGCGCCAACCGCGCGGGTGTTATCGGCGCATGGCCGCATGGCACCAAATGAGCTGGATAATGTGATGACCCGCTTTGCTGATGGTGAGGCAGATATTCTGCTGTCGACCAACATTGTCGAATCCGGCATTGATATTCCCTCTGCCAACACCATGATTATTCACCGGGCTGATATGTTTGGCTTATCCCAGCTCTATCAATTACGGGGCCGGGTCGGGCGTGGCCGCCAGCGCGCCTATGCCTATTTGACGTCTGACCCAAAACGCTTATTGAGCCCGCAAGCACGGCGCCGGCTAGAGGTTATGCAGACGCTTGATACCTTGGGGGCTGGGTTCACACTGGCGTCTTATGACATGGATATTCGCGGCGCTGGAAATTTATTGGGTGACGAACAATCTGGCCATGTCCGCGAAGTTGGTGTTGAGCTTTATCAAGAAATGCTGCGCGAGGCTGTGGATGCGGCCAAATCAGGCAAGGTGGCAGATAGTGAGGCACAGTCGGAACCAGCATGGACCCCGCAAATCAATCTCGGTATTGAGGTGCGCATTCCAGAATCCTATGTGGCGGACTTGAATGTGCGCTTGTCGATCTATCGCAGAATTGGCGATCTTGCCGATCCGCAGGCCACTGACATGATGATTGCAGAACTGGTTGACCGGTTTGGTGCCTTACCTGACTCGGTGCGCAACCTATTTGCCTTTATCGAGCTGAAACAATTCTGCCGGCTAGCGAATGTTGAAAAAATTGACGCTGGGCCAAAAGGCGTCTCGCTGTCTTTCCGAAATGATCATTTTGCGCGCCCAGAAAAATTGATCGGCTGGATTGCCAAGCAGTCTGGGCGCGTGCAATTGCGACCAGATCACCGCTTATTTGTCAAAGTGCCGTTGCAGGATGCCAACATGCAAGCGCCAGCCTGCCGCAAAATTGTTCAAGATTTGATCAGTTTGCTGTAGCCAAACCGCCAATTCACGCCGCTGCGGCATCTATGACCGGGATTAAATGTTCTGGCATATGGGCGCCAGCTACGGCAAATTGTTCGGCAAAAATAAAATAGGGTACCCCGTCAAGCTGCAGTTGACGTGCCATAAAAAGATCATTTTCAAGCTGTTTTCTGATGGCGCTGCTTGCCGCCACCGCCGGGTCAATTTTTATGCCAGCGGCCTTGATTATATCATTGAGGCTATCATCGTTGCCGATGTCTTTGCCATCAATAAAATAGGCTTGGTAGAGTGCCTCGCTTAGGCGGTCGGTATACGGCGCGCCGGACAATAGCAACTGATGGGCTTTGCGGCTATCTGGCGTGCGCATGATTTTGTCAAAGTTAAATTCTATACCGCTTTCGAGCCCAGCCGCCGCAATACGGCCATAGACTGCGGCTTCGGCGCTGCCAAATTTATTATCAAGATAGGTCTGCCTGTCCATACCATTTTCGGGCATGCCTGGATTGAGCAGAAAAGCACGCCAAATGTAGCGCGGGGTAATATGCGGCCGCGCCGCAAAAGCCGCATCAAGCCGTCTTTTGCCGATATAGCACCATGGGCAAATGATATCAGCGTAGATTTCAACAGTAATGACTTTGTTCTCGGGCATAATAATGGTTCAATGATGTCTATGTTTTTGTGGGAGAAGCTGTTAATGCATCGAAACCTATTCCCCGTTATTTTGCAAGCTGTGTTATGGCGAAGGGATGATCATCATGGATGCTGTACCAGATTTTGAGGCCTCGTCGGGCATGTCGCACGCCGATATCATAGCGGCGCGGGACAATGTGCTGGCGACGCGCACCGTGACGGTTGCGGTAAGTAACGACACCGCCACTCAGGATATAACTGCGGCAAATAGTGACGTGCCGGATATGGGGGTGTCTCCATTTATTCGCCGCGATGATGGCTTGTATATCTATACCAGCCACCTGTCAGGTCATGTGCAAGCGCTGTTGGCCAAACAGTGCGCCAGTTTTATGATTGCTGTTGATGAAAGTGCCTGTAAAAATATTTGGGCGCGCAATCGTCTAAAATTTTCCGGGGGTGTTGTCGAGGTGGCGCGTGATGATCCGGTGTTTGCCGGACTTTGTGATGATTTTGCCACAGCGCATGGTAATACGATGACCCTGATCAGGGATTTTACAGATTTTCACATGCTCCGCATCATCCCAAAAACTGGTGTGTTGGTGCTTGGTTTTGCCAAAGCCTTTTGTGTAGAAGGGGCTGGTTTTGACATTGTTGCGCATTTATCGCGTGCCTAGCTGATACGTTTTTATGGCAGATACAGACACATACCCGGTTTTGTGGAGTTTTAGGCGCTGTCCATATGCGATTCGTGCGCGCCTTGCGGTGCAGGCAAGCGGCATGCGGGTGTGGCTGCGCGAAATTCTGCTGCGCGATAAGCCAGCTGCCTTCATAGCGACCTCTGCAAAGGCGACTGTGCCGGTTTTATGTCTTGCAGATGACCGCGTGATTGAGGAAAGCCGTGATATCATGTTGTGGGCGTTGCGCCAGTCTGACCCGCAAGGCTGGCTTACTATATGGCAGCAAAATCCAGACTTTTGCAGTGGCTTTCTTGACCGGCTCGATGGCCCGTTTAAACATCATCTGGATCGCTATAAATATGCTAGCCGTTTTGATGGCGATGCTGCTGAACAGCACCGCCATCAAGGTGGTTTGTTTTTGGCTGAAATTGATCAAAGCTTGGCAGGCGAAGATGGATTTTTATCTGGTCAGGCTTTTGGGATATTGGATGCTGCCAGCCTGCCGTTTATCCGGCAGTTTCGCGGCGTTGATATCACTTGGTTTGACGCTCAGCCTTGGCCGTTTTTGCACGCGTGGCTTGCTGCATTTTTGAGCTCGGACGCATTTGCCAACGTGATGCATAAATACCCGCCATGGCGGCCCCCTGAAGACGGTGTGCGTTTTCCGTGTTAACCAGCCAAACAGCTTTTATAAGCGCCGGATATATGATCACAATTTTGTAACAATGCCGGTGTAAAATTTAAGCTATGGACAGTACGACAACCCTACAGGCCTCTGTGGCTGAAAACAAACCGATTGATTGTGGCGCGGTATTAATGGCGCAAGTGCCTGCGCTGTCACGCTATCCCAAACCCCTGCAAAACGCTGTTGTTTTTGGGGTGCAAAAGCTTGTTAATGAGGATCGCATTAACCGGTTTCTGCAAAAAAATGCGTTTGCGCATGATGTTGATTTTATCGACCAAATTTTTGACGAATTAAACATCGATTATTCGGTTCGGCCTAGCGATATCGAAAACATTCCAGCCGAGGGCCGGGTGGTGATTGTTGCCAATCATCCATTGGGTGGATTGGATGGGTTGGCCCTCGTGCGCCTTGTCGCCCGAGTGCGCCGTGACGTGCGTGTTGTTGTCAATGAATTGTTGCTGAATGTCGCGCCGTTGCGCAATATTTTTTTGCCGGTTGATACGATGGGCGGTGACACCAAAAAAACCGACATCACCCGCATTAGAGACGCGCTAAATAATGATGAGGCGGTGATTATTTTCCCCGCCGGCGAGGTGTCGCGTGCCGGCCCCAAAGGTATTCGCGACCGCAAATGGCTGTCTGGGTTTATCCAGTTGGCAAAAACCACAAGATCGCCAATTTTGCCGGTTCATATCAAAGCTCGCAATTCCGGCCTATTTTATTTTGTGTCACGTATAAACCAGCCTTTGTCGATGTTGATGTTGCCGCGTGAAATGCTGGGGTTTCGGGGCCAAATGAAATTTACCATTGGCCAGCCTATTAACTATGAGGCACTGCAAACATTGCCCTTTCCGCGCAAAAAACAGGCACAATTGGTTAGCCGTCACCTGTACCGCATCGGGGCCGGCAAAACGCCTCTATTTGCAACCCAAACAAGCATCATTCATCCGCAAAATAGAAAAGCATTACGTGGCGAACTAAAAGGCGCTGAAATTTTAGGGCAAACCTCTGACAATAAATTGATTTTGCTATTTGACTATAGCGATAACTCAGCCGTGATGGATGAAATTGGACGGTTACGTGAAAGCAGTTTTCGCGCGGTCGGAGAGGGCACCGGACGGCGCAAGGATGTGGACCATTATGACCGCTATTACCGGCATCTCATTTTGTGGGATGAGGATGATCTGGAAATCATCGGGGCGTATCGGCTTGGTGAAATCTGGCGCTGGCCAGATCATGATGGTGGGCGGCTTTACAGTAGTTCGTTGTTTGACTACAGCGCCGCCGCCGCGCATATTTTTGCGTCTGGCTTAGAGCTTGGACGCAGCTTTGTGCAGCCGCGCTATTGGGGTAGGCGCAGCCTTGATTATCTGTGGCAAGGCATCGGAGCTTATGTGGCACGACATCCCGAGGTGAAATATTTGTTTGGGCCAGTGTCGTTATCACAAAGCCTGCCCAAACAGGCGCGCGATTTGCTGGTACACCATTACGGAACCTATTACCCGGACCCAGATAAGCTGGTGACCGCAAAAGCCCCCTATACGATTGGGGCTGATTCAGCATTAATTTGCGCTAACCACCCTGATGCTACAGATCTGCAAGAGTCCTTTGCCTGGCTAAAGTCACAGCTTGAGTTTATGGGGGTGAGCATCCCCACCTTATATAAGCAATATGCCGATATAACCATGTCGGGTGGCACCCGTTTTTGTGCCTTCAATATCGATGAAAATTTTGGCAATTGCGTTGATGGCTTGGTGATTGTCGCAATTGATCAGTTAACTCCCAAAAAACGTGACCGCTATATTAAAGGCGGTCATCGTTAAGCGCGCGGCTTCAGACGGGCGCTTTCGCTGATATCTGTGGGGCATTCGCCGGCTGGCACACAATTTGCATCGTTGCTGTGGTTGATGCCGAGGAGGGCGAAATGTCAAAAAAACCAGATACGGGAATAGTCGTTGGGGTTACTGAAGCGACAATCCGCATTTTGATGGAAAACGGGTTCTCGCGTGACGAAGCTTTGCAGGTGATGCTGAGCCAAATTGCCATTCAGGTTACACCAGAGGTCATGCGCATCGGGGTGTCACTGTGTGAAAGCCATCATAATGATTTTGCCAAAGCCGAATGGCATAGTGGTGAGGATACGACAGCGCAAAAAGTTGGTTCAGTAGACTATGCGCTTGGCCCGTTATAAGTTGGCTGTTTAGTCTGACAATAGCCGCACAATACCAGCTTCTGGGTCAATTTCCAAATGCTGGCCCGTGGTGATCAGGCGGGTGACATCACCATCTTCAAAGCGGTCACACATGGTGATGTTGGCAAAGGCCGCGCCTTGCACCAAAATTGTGTTGGCTTGATTGAATAAAATGGCTTTTGGCACAATGTTGCGCGCCGCCATTTCATGCAGCATCCAGGCTGTTGCTACGCCACCTTTTGCGGTGTTTAACACCAAAATTTTATCCTTATAGGATTGACCGGCCAGCTTGTGCTGAGGCCGCGAAAAAATCCCTTTTATACGATCAAGATCATAGCGCGCTGAAAAATTATCATCGGCAACAAGCGCGATACCGGTTACTTTCGGCCCCACCCCCGGATGGCATTTTAAATGTCGTGTCATAGAATCACCCCTTCGATCGCTGATGCTACACATTCTTCCATGCTGGCAAGCGCTGGCTTATAGCCGTATCCCCCTAAAATATTGACAATTTTTGCTGAATTACTGAGCAAACGAACCCAACCATTTGCCGCGCCAATTTCGCGCGCATATTGGTTGTAAAAACAGGTGCCTTCAAGAATGGTGCCGCCAGCTTTTTCAATTGTATCAACAAAACCCATGCGCTGCGCATCACCAATCACTTGCGGAGAGGTGCACACAATCATCGGCACCGACACTGTGATGCCCCGACATAAGCCCGCTAGCTGCTGCATTTCAACAAGTGACAATTGTGGTGCGGCAAACACCACAACATCCAGCGTGTCGCCCTTGCCGCTAAACCCTGCGCCTAACGCAGTGATATCGTCTTCAGTGATGGTTTCGATCACACATTTGTCGCCGCCACTATCAGCTATATTGTGGGCTTCTGGCGTGATGCCGGTGATGTGAAATAATGGGGTTGACCCATAGCTGGCCATCGCCGCTCCAAAATGTTTCATCTCATCAGATGTGGGGACGCTGTCCACACCTTCGACCAGCGGCACTTCCCAATATGATCCAGATTTCTTGCCAATGACTGCGCCCAAAATACCCCAATCAGTTAATGTGCGCGGGGCTTTTGATATTCTGAAACGTCTTGTGGCTTGGCGGTGTTTGTCAAGATGCAGGCCATAGCGCGGCGTTCTGCCGGTCAAACCAGCCGCCAGCGCCGAGGGTCCGCCTTCAAAATTTGATCTAGCGCCGCACACACTATTTGTATAGATCACCACACCGGTATCACCATAGGCAACATGGTCGCCGCGCACCGGCGGCATAATGGTTTGATAATTTATGCAGGTGTTTGTCATCATTATGCCGATGGCTTCGCAAGCCGCGATAAAGCGCCGTTCAAGGCTGGCCATCGCCTCGGTTTGACCAAGCGGCTGGTAATAAGATAAGTCCACGCCGCGCGGATCTGTGATCATGGGAATGGCGACCTTGCTGCCTTGACCGGCAATGGCTTCCATAAAATCAACACCAGCATCACCAAAGGATTCCGGGTCTGCCATCATATGGGCTTGGCTGACCGGCACCATATCAACCGCATCGAAAAACCGTCCAACTTTCATCTGATGGTCTATCGCCCATTGTTTGGCCGGGCCACAATCGCCAGCCAGCATGGCTTGTTCTTCAGCATTCAACTTCATCAAACACCCCCTTTTGCAGTGACGCCGCCGGTCAGATTAGCGCGATCGGCCGTGTTGTCATCAGAAATCTAAGGTTTGCGCAACGCGATGTGGGGACGGGTGCCTGCCGTCTTGAATTTTTCATAAATACTCCCATTTGGGGTAGGGGCAGTATGCACTCAAATATCATGTGGGAATGTGAAATGTTAACGGTTTTTTATGATGGTAAATGCGGGCTGTGCCGTAAAGAGATTGACTATTATAAATCGATTGCCCCAGCCGCCAGATTTTGCTGGATCGATATCGCCACTGACCCGCAGCCCTTAGCCGCATTAAATGTAACCCAAGTTGACGCTTTGCGGCGGTTGCATGCGCGTGATGATGCCGGGCAAATTTATGTTGGGGTGGCGGCGTTTGTGGCGATCTGGCGGGGGCTGCCAGCGTGGCGCTATCTGGCTTTGTTGATGAAGCTGCCTTTTGTGGTGCCAGTGGCTAGTCTCGCCTATAACAAATTTGCGGATTACCGATTTGCGCGTTTGGCGCATTGTCAGATTGCCAAAACCACAACGAAATAAGGTATTTTGGGCTTGTTCGGCTTTGTGTCTATTGCACCGTGCGCAACGCGCTGTCCAACCACTGCCAATTTTTTGATGTATCATCGCTGCGCAGAAAAAAAACGCGCCGCGAAAATTCAGGCGCACCAGGCAAAATAAATAGTTTTTTGGTTGCCAATAGGCCCTGCACAAGCCGGTAGGGCAAGTATGCCGAACCGCCTTGTTGCAGAATATGATCAAGACCCCAATGCGGGTTGTTAAAGCTGATATTGGCAACATCGGCACTGGCAAAGGCGGTGGCATGCTGGCGGGCAAAGTCTGTTCCTGATTCGATAAAAGTATATTTTGGGTCAAATTCAACCGGGGTGGTTTGATCGGGCGAGACCAATACCAAACGATCTGCGGGAAGCTCTAGCACTGATTGGTTTGACTTTGCTTCGGCCGAATGGCTCAGCCCCATATCGATTATCCCGGAATCAAGCCAGCTTGATATCTCGGCTGAATTTCCCGCCCATACGCTTATCGCAATATCGGGCCTTAATGCACAAATTTCCTCAAATAAGCGACGGCCAAGACCCACCCATAAGGAATTGTGGACGCCAAAATTACAAATCAGCCGTACATTTTCAGGTAGGGCTACTTCCTGGCGGGCTTGCCGCCATAAATCTGACATGGCCTCGGCATAGCGCTTAAGGCGTAAACCGGCTGCTGTTAAGCTGATGCCAGAACGGTGCCGGTGCAACAATATCTGCCCCAGATCATCTTCTAAAGCCTGTAACCGCGCCGTCACCGTAGATTGCGTTAGATTCAGTTTTTCGGATGCGCGCGATAGGCTGCCGGTTTCGATTATCGTCAAAAATGTTTGTAGGGCTGAAAGTTTCATAACGGCCTCATTAATTCAAATAATTCGATAATATAATGCATAATAATTCATTTTTCAAATAGTCTGGCTTGTGGCACATAAGTTTCGGGGAGCGTGATCACATGGCAACATCAAAATCTGATCCATCAGCGGCACGTGCGGCTTTTATTGCCGCCATGCGCAGCGTTGCGGCCAGTGTGTGCGTTGTCACCACCAACGGCACCGAAGGGCGGCGCGGCGCAACTGTGTCGGCGTTCTGTTCGGTGTCGGCTGATCCCCCGACAATTTTGGTTTGTCTGAATGCGGCGAGCCAGATTGCCAAGGTGGTCGCAGCACATGGTGTTTTTAATGTGAATATATTGCGTACCGATCAGACAGATGTGGCCAATCGCTTTGCTGGGGTTGATGACGCCGTGGTTGTTGACCGTTTTGAAGGTATCGCCTGCAGCGCTGCTGTGCAGCCGGAAATAACCGGCGCGATGGTTTTATGTTGTCATACCGCCAATGTTGTTGCGGCCGGGAGCCATCAAATTTTCATAGCTGAAGTTACGGATATAAAAGGCGAATTTGCGCCGCCACTCGCGTATTTGGATGGGACGTTTCACGCGCTTGTTCCCACGCCACTTAAGAATAGATGAGGTAAGCATGACCAATTTGATGAAATACCAGATGCTAATTGACGGGGCCTGGGTTGATGCCGAAGATGGCGGCTGTTTTGAAACCGTTGACCCTACAAACAATATGCCGTGGGCAACCGTGCCGGAAGCCACCGCCGCCGATGTTGATAGAGCCGTCAAAGCAGCTGAGCGGGCGATGTATGACGGTCCTTGGGCAGGTATGACCGCGACTGAACGCGGCAAACGTTTACGCCGGCTTGGCGATCTGTTGGCAGGTAAATCCGAAGATTTGGGGCGCATTGAAACCCGTGATACCGGAAAAATGTTTTCTGAAACCCGGTGGCAGGCTAAATATATCGCTGAATTTTTTCATTTTTATGCAGGTGCAGCCGATAAAATTGATGGCAAGACTTTGCCGATCGACAAACCTGATATGTTTGTTTTTACCGACCGAGAACCGCTGGGGGTTGTTGCTGCCGTTGTGCCATGGAATTCCCAGTTATTCTTAAGCGCGGTGAAAATTGGTCCGGCGCTTGCGGCTGGCAATGCGATCGTTTTGAAAGCTTCGGAATTTGGGTCCGCCTCCATGCTTGAATTTGGCAGATTGATTGCCGAGGCTGGTATTCCGGATGGCGTTGTGAATATCGTGACCGGGCATGGTGACCCTTGTGGCAGAACCCTAACATCGCACCCTTTGGTGGCGCGGGTATCATTTACCGGCGGCCCCAGCGCGGCGGCGCATGTGATTCGCAACACGGCCGAAAATTTTGCCGAAATATCACTCGAACTCGGCGGCAAGTCGCCCTTTATTGTGTTTGGTGACGCTGATTTGGAAAGCGCCGTTAATGGATCTGTGGCCGGGATTTTTGCGGCCGCTGGACAAAGCTGTGTCGCCGGCTCGCGCCTGTATCTGCATGAGTCTATTGCTGATGAATTTTTGGACAAAATGGTCAAAATTGCGCGCGGCATCAAAATTGGCGACCCGCAGGCTGAAGACACCGAAATGGGACCGCTATGCACCCCAGCCCAAATGGCCCACATCGAAGCTCAGGTTGCGTTGGCACAGGCTGAAGGTGGTCAGTTGCTAACTGGTGGCAAGCGCGTTGATGGCCTTGATGGATTGTTTTTTGAGCCAACCATAATCGATTGCCCACGCCACGATATGACAATTGTCGATACCGAACTGTTTGGCCCGGTGTTGAGCGTCTTGCGGTTTCGTGACGAAGACGAGGTTGTGGCTCATGCCAATGCGTCAAAACACGGTCTGGCTGCCGGCATTTTTACTCGTGACAGTGCGCGCTCTATCCGCATGGCACGGCGTATGCGGGCCGGCATTATTTGGGTCAACACCTACCGGGTGATTTCGCCCATCGCGGAATTTGGCGGCATGAAAACATCTGGCTATGGCCGCGAAAGCGGTATGCAGGCCGTTTATGATT
>Ga0181606_10000949_pt1 | contig 24891 bp, 10 predicted proteins | sample 041ome_10_FD_132994 | JGI IMG/M metagenome (GOLD analysis project Ga0181606, IMG submission 132994) | Coastal salt marsh microbial communities from the Groves Creek Marsh, Skidaway Island, Georgia - 041412US metaG (megahit assembly) | ecosystem: Environmental > Aquatic > Marine > Intertidal... | reverse complement strand
TTCAATTGATCAAGTTACCGGCGGTGTTTCAATTGCTTCTGGAACTACAACATCAAGCAGTGGTTACTAGAAGGTAATTGAAAGATGGCATATAGCGAAGACAATCAAACACCAGTAAGTGTTGACAACAAAGACATACACCGCAACAGTGCGGACTTGTTGCCTTTATATTTTAGAACCGAGGCAAACAAAAAGTTTTTAGGTGCAACACTTGATAGTTTAATTTCTAAAGGTAATTTAGAAAGATTAAATGGATATGTTGGTTCACGATATTCTAAAAACAGTAAACCATCTGACATTTATGTTCAAGAGCCAACAGACAATAGAAGAAGATATAACTTTTTACCTAGTGCTGTAATACGTGATGACTTTAGTGATAAAACAGAATGGGTAGGAACGTATGACGATCTTTTAAATCAAATTAACTATTTTAATGGTGACACAACAAATCATAGTAGACTAACTTCGAGCGATTATTATGTTTGGAATCCTCTTATTGATTTTGATAAATTTGTAAATTATCGTCAATACTATTGGTTGCCAAACGGTCCTAGTCCTGTTACAGTAACAGGAAATTCCGAAGGTACGTCAAGCACTTATCAAGTAACGAATAGCGGAAACGAAGCATGGGTGTTTACGCCAAACGGTTTTAGTAAAAATCCTATTGTTACATTATATAGGGGTGCAACTTATGTGTTTGATGTAAATGCATTAGGACATCCTTTCTATCTAAAAGTTTCAAAAGAACTTGGTGCAGTAGATCAATACAATGAAGGAGTTCAAAACAACGGTGCAGAAGTGGGTGTGGTTACATTTACAGTACCATCAAGTGCCCCGGACAAATTGTTTTATGTTTGCGGTAGACATCAGTCTATGCAAGGATTTTTTGAAATTAAAAATGCAGAAGAAGAATTATCAGTTAATATTAATACAGAAATATTAGACAAAAAAGAATACACAAGTGCTAATGGTGTTAAATTTACTAACGGTCTTAAAGTTAATTTTGAAGGGGAAGTTACACCAGCAACATACAAAAATAAAAACTTTTATGTAGAAGGTGTTGGAAATAAGATTAAATTAATTCCAGAAGACCAATTACAAACACCTGAAATATACAGTTCGAATTTTGATTACGAGTTTGACGTTGAAGAATATGATGATACGCCTTTTGACGATGTTTCAAATTATCCAACAAAACAAGAATATATTACAATCAACAGAAGTTCTCAAGATAAAAATCCATGGTCAAGATATAATAGATGGATACACAAAGACGTAATTGAAGCATCAGCAACATATAATAACACAACGATTGTTCTCGATGAAAATCAACGTGCTAAAAGACCTATTATTGAATTTAATCCTAATATTAAACTTTATAATTTTGGATCAGTAGGCAAAGATTACATTGATGTAATTGACACACAAACTACTGACGTTATGAGTGATGTCGAAGGTTCGTTGGGATATTATGTTGACGAAGTTATTCTTAAGAAAGGTATGCGTGTAATTTTTAACGCAGACCCTGATATAACAGTAAAAGGAAAAATTTACGAAGTTGACTTTGTTGAATTTGAAGGTAAAAATAGAATTCATTTAAATGAAGTATATGTTCCTATCACAGACGATACGGTTGTAATCATCGACGGAGAAAGCAACCAAGGAACAAGTTGGTTCTATAATGATGGAGCATGGATCAAAGGACAACAAAAAACATCTTTGAATCAAGCACCTAAGTTTGAATTATTTGATAAAGCAGGCAATAGTTTTGCTGACGAAACATATTATAGTGGTACTACATTTACAGGTAACGAACTTGTAAGTTATAAAGTTGGTACAGGAAATAATGACGTAATTTTAGGTTTTCCTATTTCTTATCAAAACGTAAACAACGTTGGTGATATTGTTTTTGAATTTGATTGGGACGATAATACATTTAATTACACAGATAACACAACTATTAAAGCAGTTGACACAGCCAGCGGATACGTTAAAATCTTCTCTAACGAAACAACAAGTCGTTATGAAAGTGGTTGGCAAAAAACAAAACAAAGAACAAGACAGGGAATTATACAATTAAATGACATAATTCAAGAAACAGATACTTTAGATATTGTCTGTATTGATAATCCTCATCTTTATCTAAATGATATGGAAATCACAGTAGAGTTTAACGATGTTGTGCATAAACCTGTATCCGATTTTAATATTATTGTAAACGAAGTTACTAATAATGTGTCTTTGGTATTTGCATCAAAGACGATTCCTGCAAACACAAGAACTGTCTTAAAGGTACATACAAAACAAAAACCAAACGCAAATGGTTTTTATGAACCACCACTTAACTTAACAAACAATGCAGAGAACAATGACTTGACTACTTTTACATTAGGTAGTATAAGTGATCATTTTAAAACTATTTTTGAAAATAATATTAATATTAGTGGAGTAACTTTTGGTCCTAATAATTCTCGAGACTTAATTGATATTCATAAAAGCGGCCTGCGTTATGTTAAGCACGGCGGATCTTTACTAAACAGTATTTTTAGTTTAGTTGATTATGATACTAATATTATAAAAGCAATTAGAAAACAATCAAAAGATTATAATCTTTTTAAAGAGCAGTTTTTAGTTAAGGGTTTAGGTATTAACTTATCTGGTGATATTAGCACAGATGTTGATGATATTCTATATGCGTTGTCATTAGATAGAAAAACATCGTCGCCTTATTATTATTCAGATATGGCAGGCTTTGGTAAAAAACTATCTGTTAGAGAATACACTAAAACAGCACCAACACAACAAACGTTTGGGTTGGATTCTAGTTTTGATATTACATCTTTGCAAAATCGATCTGTTTATGTTTATGTAAACGGTGTACAGTTATACCACGATCAAGATTATGTTTTTGATGCAGTTGACAACGGTGTAACTATTAAAAAAGCAATAGCAGTTGGTGATAAAGTCACTATTAAAGATTACAACACTGTTGGAAATGTTATTCCACAAACACCAACTAAATTAGGTCTATATCCTAAATTTAAACCAGAAATATATTTGGACACTTCATATGTAACACCAAGAGAAATGTTACGTGGTCACGACGGATCAATTACAGCAACCTACGGCGACATAAGAGATGACCTTTTATTAGAGTTTGAAAAAAGAATTTATAATAATATCAAAGTTTCATATAACAGAGATGTTTTTGATATTAATGAATATACGCCTGGTGCTTTTAGAGAAACTGATTACTCTTTAGAAGAATTTAATAGAATAATGCGTAATGACTTTGGTTCATGGGCATCGTTGTATGGTGTTGATATTACAACTAATGACGTAACAGATGTTGATAATCTTTTTACGTTAAATTATAATTCTATAAGAGACACATTTAGTCAAGAATATCTTCCAGGTTACTGGAAAGGAATTTACAGTAAATTTTACGGCACTTGGAGACCCGATGTTGCTCCTTGGGAGTGTTTAGGATTTTCAGAAAAGCCTACATGGTGGGAAGATGAATACGGTCCAGCACCGTATACAAACGGAAACAAAAAACTATGGTCCGACCTAGAACTAGGAAGAATTAGATACACATCAGGCGAACAAATTAATTCTGTTTATGCAAGACCGGGATTATCAAAGATAATTCCTGTTAATGAATACGGCGAGTTGTTAGATCCAGTTAGGGTCGGAATAGTTGGCGAAATCAACGAATCAACATTAAGAAAAGATTTTGTTTTCGGAGATCATCATCCAGCAGAGATATCTTGGAGAACATCTAGTTGGTATCCTTTTGCATTACAAATTGCGTTAGCATTAACTAAGCCTGCACAGTACCATGGCAGTTTATTTGACACAGGACAAAATGAAATAGCACCTAGTGGAAGTTTGTTATACAAAGCCACAGGTAAAATTCTAGATTTAACCGATGCAAGAATTCATACATTAACTTATGACAACACAAAACACATAGGTTTAGGGTATCATGTTTTTGTTGTTGAATACCTAAAAAGTTTAGACAAACCAATTGATTCTAGTTACTACTTAAAGATTTCTAAAACAAGTATGAACTTAGTTTATAAACTAGGAGGCTTTGCGGCTAAAAATAGACTTCGTGTTTTGTTAGAAAGTTCAAATCCTGATAGTAAAGAAACAAGCATTTTTCTACCTTCAGAAAATTATGAATTAAAATTTAGAACTTCTAATCCAGTTAAATCTGCAAAATTAAGTGGTATAGTTGTTGAAAAAACAGATAGAGGTTATCTGGTTAGAGGATACGATAATTTACAACCGTTCTTTACAGTTTACGAACCTATACATCAAAAAGATGACCCAGTAATCAATGTTGGGGGAACTAGTGCCAAATATGTTTTATGGACACAAGAAAAGTTTTATGGCGTAGGACAAATAGTTGAAGCCGGCGGTAGATATTATCGTTGTAAAGAACAGCATACTAGCACAACAGAATTTGATCAAACTAAGTTTACTTCATTACCTTCGCTTCCGTTAACAGGAGGTGCAGAAGTTCAAAAAGCAACTCGTTGGAAGCCTACACCTAAGATTATTGCTTATGGATCAACATATCTTAAAATACAAGATGTGTATGACATTATATTAGGATATGGAAAATGGTTAGAATCAGAAGGATTTGTTTTTGACAAATATCTACCTGAATTGCTTGAAATACAAAATTGGGAATTTTCTGGAAAAGAATTTTTATTCTGGACCACACAAGGTTGGTCATCAGAAAGTGTTATTGCTTTGGCTCCGTTCGCTGATGGAATTAAATTTAGTTTTAGTGCAGGGCAAGTTGATAACGTATTAAACAGTTTTTATGATTACACTATTTTAACAGCAAGTGGGAGTGTATTACCTCGCGATAATTTTAGTACAACAAGACAGGACGGAGTATTTACGATACGTCCGAGAGACACAAATAACGGAATTTATTTTATTCAATTAAATCTTGTACAAAAAGAACACGTAATTGTATTCGATGATAAAAGTCAATTCGGTGATATTTTATATGACCAAGAAGCAGGATACAGAGCAAAGCGTATTAAATTACTAGGATTTAAAACCAGCGAATGGAATGGCGATTACTACTCTCCAGGCTTTATATATGATGAAGCACAAATTACTGATTGGTATCAGTTTAAAGATTATTACTTAGGAGAAGTAGTAAGGTATAAAAACATTTATTATAGTGCTAAGAAATTTATTCCTGGTACAGAAACATTTGATATCAATGATTGGTTATATTTAGGAACTAAACCTGTTGCTGAACTATTACCAAACTTAGATTATAAAGCAAGTTCTTTTGAAGATTTTTACAGTTTAGAAAGTGAAAATTTTGATGTTGATCAAACTAAATTTGCACAACACTTAATTGGTTATCAGAAAAGAACTTATCTTGATAATTTAATTCAAGACGAAACTTCTCAATATAAATTCTATCAAGGATTTATTAAAGAAAAAGGAACAAAAAATTCAATTGAAAAAATTCAACGTCTACGACTTGAAGGGGTTGATACAAACATTGACATTGATGAAGAATGGGCGTTTAAAGTAGGAAGTCTAGGAAGCAATTCAACAGTTAAAGAAATTGAATTTGCATTAGATGAAAAATTAAATGTTGATAATCCTCAAGGGTATGACTTTGTTTCACAAAGAAATGCAGAAGTTACAAGTAGTAACATTATTAAATTATTACCAAAAGACATTGCAGTAAAACCAAGTGATTATAATACAACACCATGGCCGTTATATGATCGATCAACGTCAGAAAACACAATTGATTATATTCAAAAACTTCCTGTTGCAGGAACACCAAGGCTCGATGATGTAACAATTACTTTGTTTAACTATGACGATATTTTAGGCAATGCTGTTGTGAATGCTCTTAAAGAAGGAGACACAATATGGCTTGCTAAGAATAAGAGAAAAGATTGGGATGTCTTGAGATTAACAGGGTTAAGATCTAGATTAATACAAACAGAAAATAAAGACCCTAGCATTGATAATGACGGTGTCGTTACATTATATACAGATTTGCCACACGGGTTATCACAAGGAACAATAATCTCAATTAAAGATTTTGATCCTTTAATTGATAATGTATACGAAGTTAATAGTGTACTAAGTTCTGATACATTTACAATACAAACAGATTTAGATACATTGCCTTTACAGTCTGATAGTTCGACTGGTAGTTTATTAGAATTTGTTTCTATTAGATTACAAAACATTGATGACTTAAACGATTTAAAAGAAGTAACAGAATTTGCTGTGGGTAGTAAAATTTTTGCAGATAACGACTCTAATGGCGACTGGGGAGTTTACGAAAAGTCCACAGCATTTGTAAGAAATAAATTTGGTTGTGTTAACACAACACCAGACCAAGCCTTTGGCCAATCTATTGTCTCTGGTGATGCAGGAAGACTAATAGTGGTCGGTGCACCAGATAGTGGCGACGAAGGTACTGTTTATGTTTTAAGAAGAAAGTTTAACACTAATATATCAACACTTGGCGGTGTACAAGGTTTTGCTCTTAGTGCCAATCCACTTGATAACTTAATTGACGGACGTCCTAAGTTTGGTTGGAGTTTAGCACTGTCGTCAACAGATACACATTTAGTAGCAGGTGCCCCGTTTGCATCAAACTTTAAATCAACTTCAACTCCGAGCAAACCTAAGTTCTTCTATGGTAATATAAATTCAACACCACAAGGAAGTATTAAATCAGGTGTTGTAAAAGTTTCAAAATACAACACATTAACTAACTTGTTTGAAACAGAATATGTTATAGGCTCCCCAGACCCTCAATCAAATGCAGAGTTTGGCTATTCAGTTGCTATCTCGGATACAAGAATGTTAGTCGGTGCACCTGGTCAAACAAATGATCAAGGTAATGTGTTTGTTTATGAAAAAGTTGACAACGATTGGCGTGTTGCTACAAATTATAAAATAGGTTTTTCTAATGCAAGATCAGGCGATAGATTTGGTGAAGTTATTGCTTCTTCAAGTGATCTATCAACTATTGCTGTAAATTCTGCAGGATATGAAACTGTTGAGGATAGCACATACGACAAAAGAGAAGGTGCAGTACATTTATATACATACAACAATACAACATCAACATATGATTTATTACAGTCCATAACATCATCCACGTTGGGAGTTGGTATTGCAACAGGCGATCAATTTGGAACGTCAATATCTTTAAATGCTGACGGAACAGTTTTGGTTGTTGGTTCTCCATACAGCGATGTTAAAACTAACAATAATGGTGCTGTGTATTACTTTAAGAAAGTTAATAATACATTTGTGCTTGAACAGGTTATTTTATCTCCAGAAAAATTACTAGGAGAACGTTTTGGATCTAACATTTCTTTAAATCCTGAGGGTGATTCCTTTGTGGTATATGCAGAGGGTGGTAGAAACGAAACTGAAACAGTATTTGATTTATATATTACACCAAACAATCCGTCAAGCGGAGAGAATGAGTTTGCAACAACGTTTGATGCTAACACAACAAAAATTAAAGACTTTACACAAGCAACAGGAACAGTTTATTCATATACTAAACTTGGAACTAAATTTGTGTTTGGTCAAAAACTTGTTAGTTACGATATTACAACCAACGATGGATTTGGTCAAGGATTAGATTATTCTACCAACAGTGTGTTTATTGGTGCACCGCAAGGAAATGTTGATAGCGGAGAACAAACAGGTACTTTATATGTTTACCAAAAAGAAAAAACTGCTGGTTGGAACTTATTAAGACAAGAAAAAGAATTTACTAATCCGTATAAGATTAAAAGTGCGTTTACATACGATACCACAAAGAGTGAAGTCAAAGATTATTTAGAAATAATTGATCCTGCAAAAGGAAAAATTCCATATTTGGCAGAAGCAGAACTGTCATACAAATCAAATGTAGACCCTGCAATTTATAGTGTTAGCGATCAAAATGTAAATGTTAATGAAAACAAACCATGGACCGACGAACACGTTGGAGAACTATGGTGGGATTTAGATACTGTTCGTTATGTATATTATGAACAAGGTGATACAGAATTTAGAACTAATAACTGGGGAACACTATTTCCTGGGTCAAGCATTGATGTTTACGAATGGGTAGAGTCAGACCTATTACCTGAACAATGGAACGAAATTGCTGATACAAACGAAGGTGTTGCTATAGGTTTTAGTGGACAATCAAAATATGATAATAATACAGTAGCATTTAAACGAGTCTACAGTGCAACAACAAATACTTTCCAAACAAGATATTATTATTGGGTTAGAAACACAGTTATTGTTCCTGATGATGCTACTACACGAAATATTCCTGCAATTGAAGTTGCAAATATTATAGCAAATCCGATAGCATATGGAATTAAGAGTTTACAGATTTTAAGTAAGAATAGTATTAGTTTATCAAACATTAAAACTACACTAGCAGATAAAAACATTAGTGTAGCAATTTACTATTCTAACGTTGAGACAGATTTACCAGAACACAATGAATGGTTATTGTTGAGAAAAAATCAAACCGCTAAGATTGATCATACATTATTAATTAAAAAATTATATGATAGTTTAGTAGGATTCGATAATCAAGGTAATGCAGTGCCGGATCCTGATCTACCAAGTCAAAGAAAATATGGATTACAGATTCGACCAAGACAATCTATGTTTAAAGATAGATTGCAGGCACTAAAACTTATTTTAACCTTTGTTAATGACACTATGTCAAATTCTAGAATTGTTGATACAAAAGACATTTCTAAATTAAGACAAAATGATCCACAGCCGACAGCAATATCAGGAAAGTATGATATTAAGATCGACAACTTTAGTGATATTAGTTTAATTGGAACACAGGATTTATTACAATGCAAACTAACTCCTATACTAAAGAACGGCCGTTTAAGTAGTGTACAAATTGACAATGCAGGATTTGGTTATAAAATTGCTCCTGAAATTATAGTACAGGGCGATGGTGTGGGTGCAAGAGCACAATCAACAATAGACAGCAACGGTAGAGTAACTTCGGTAGAAGTGTTAAAAACAGGAAAAAATTATACAAGTTGTAGTATGCAAGTTAGACCATTTAAAGTTCTTGTTGATGTCGACGAAACTGCCAACAACTATTGGACTATGTATGAGTGGAATACTGGAACTAATTTATGGGTAAGAACAAATACACAAACTTATGATTTATCACGTTTTTGGTCATATGCAGATTTTATACTGCCAACATTTGATTTAGACTTTGTAATAAACTATAAAATTTCAGCACCATATCAATTAGATACTATTGAACCAACAGTTGGTGATTATGTAAGAATTGAAAATGCTGGCGACGGTAATGTTATGATTTTACAACGTGTAGAATCAGATGGTAGTTACAATAACGAATACAATTTAGTTTACAAACAAAACAGCACAATTAAATTTAATGAAAATTTATACGATTATGCACGATTAAACTTTGGCTTTGCAGGTGCAGAAAATTTTGACATTAACTTGTTTGACGAACAGCCAATTACAGAAACTAGATTAATATTAGAAGTAATTCAAAATAATATATTTGTTGACGAATTACGTTCTAAGTGGAATGATTTATTTTTTATTGCTATAAAATATGCTTTAAGTGAGCAGTTGTTTGTTGACTGGGTATTTAAAACAAGTTTTGTAAACATTAAAAATAAACTTGGAGGATTTAGTAGAAAATTAAACTACAATCTAAATGATCCTGCATACATTGAAGAATATATTAAAGAAGTTAAACCGTATCGTTCAAGCATACGAGAGTTCATAACATCTTATGACACATTAGAAGAAAGCAATATTGGAAATACTGACTTTGATTTACCTAGTTACTACAATCCTGTAACCAAGAAGTTTGAAGTGTTGGATACAAATAGTATTAAAATATCTGAACAGCCTTATGTAAATTGGTTTGACAATTACCAATACAGTGTTGGTGAGATCAGAATTAGTAATAAAGGTGAAGGTTACAGACAGAATCCGTTGGTAGTTATTACCGGCGGTAGAGAAGTAAAACCTGATCTATTACAAACAAGACCGTTCTTAACTCTTGTTGATAAAGATTATGACGCAACACATTTTTATATTAAAACTAATAATATTCCAAATCATAACTTTGATGCGGAAAATCTTGTTAGACAGAATTTCATATTCAAGATTACAAGAACACCAGTAGAAGCAACAACAAAAGTAAGCACACAATTAGGAGCGATTGCTATCGCAACAAACGGTGTTGTTATGTTTAATCCTAAAGCACTTGAGAAAGAAAATAGAAACGGTGTTGCATATCAAATCAATGCAGTTGCTTCACATCAGGAGTTAGGAATTGATGACGGATCGGGACACTCACAAGCAGAAGGTGTTTACCATTATCATTCTGATCCTAGATTGATGTATGAAAAAGATAAAACAACGCATTCGCCTATCATTGGATACTCTCTAGATGGATATCCGATATACGGACCATATGGTTATGAAAATGTAAATGGTCCTAGTGCTATCAAAGTTATAACTTCAAGTTATAGATTAAAAACAACACCACGTGCGGATGGTTCTATTCCTAATGGACGTTATATTGAAGATTTTGAATATGTAGCAGGATTAGGCGACTTGGATGAACACAACGGTAGATATACAGTTACTCCGGAATATCCAAATGGAACATATGCATACTTTGTTACTGTTAATCCTAACAATGTAGACGAAGCAGTTTATCCTTATATTATTGGTCCTTCGTACTACGGAGTACCTTTATTACCAAACGGAAATTATACATTACCGACTGGAATTCAAGAGGATGCGATTGCTGAGGCATATATTGCTAGAGGACAATTAAGAGAAATTAAATTAATTAAAGAAGGATCAGGATATACAACTGCACCTATTGTTTCTATTGTAGGTGGCGGCGGTAGTGATACAATCACAGAAGTTGCTAAGGCAGTACCAATTCTTAAAAATAAAAAAGTACGTATTAACACAATTAATATGAAGTTTGACAGACTTTCAAGTCAAAAAGTTATTCAAACACAAACAGCAGTGGATACATTTACAGCAACAGCAGGACAAGTTAAGTTTAAATTAACATATGTTCCTACATTAGATAAACGTAGATTTACTATTAATGTTAATAACGAAACAGCATATATCGAAAGTTACAATATTAGTATTGCAACTAAAGAAAATGCAACATATAAAGCACAAGAAGGATACATTATCTTTAATACACCTCCTGGAGAAGGTGCGGTAGTAACAATTACATATCAAAAGTCAATTGCTTTAATGCAGGCAACTGATAGAATTGATTACTACTATGAGCCAACAGCAGGAATGCCAGGCAAAGATCCAGCACAGTTAATGACAGGTGTCGAGTATGACGGTGTTAATATACAAGGTTTAGAATTTGGTGTAAGTGTTGGTTGGGATGGATTACCGTGGTTCAGTCATGGTTGGGACACATTCTCAGGATCTAATATTGATTATGCCTTCCGTGCAGATGGAAATACAAATACATTTACATTGCCTTATACTCCTGAGTTAAATCAAAACATCAATGTTTATTTTGACGGAGTAAGACAAGACCCAACAAACACTCCTACTATCGTTGGTGACGGGACTCTAGCAACATATACGCTAAACGTTACACCAGCAGACGGAGTATTAGTTGTATTCCGACCAGATACATCAGACGGATCATTAGCACCAACTGATGTTAACAACTTAGATACATTATTAAGTGGTGGTACTTTTGCAGTAACCAATGGAGCATTCAATACAGCAATAGGACAGAATCCAGAAGATATTGAAATCGATGGCGACGGGTTTGTTACGCCAGACACAAGCCATGCACCAGAAGAAGTAGTACCAGGTCAAGTATTTGATACGATATCAATGAAAATTTATAATGCACCTGCTGATGGTTCTCCGATTATCAAAACAAATAGATATTTTGCATCTGGCACAACAAACGAGTTTGCATTTGAACAATTACCTGGAACAGAAGCAAGTATTTTTGTAACAGTTGACGGAACTTATTTGAAAGACAGTGAATACACTATTAATTGGAAAGATAAAAAAGTTTCTTTAAGCAGTACACCAGCAGTTGATAATATGGTAACTGTACAAACATTAAATATTTCCGGTAGCAAAATATTAGAAAGAGCAACATTTACAGGTGACGGATCAACTACTGAATTCTTATTAACAGCAAAATATGATGATGTAAAAAGTGCTTTCGTTACAGTTAACGGTGTAAGCAAAAATTATGTATTAAGAAAAGCAAACAACGGTTCCGTTATTGTTGACATTTCATACACTGCCGCATCTGGTGATGCAATACAAATTGTTGTAATGACATCTGTAGAAAAAACATACAGTGAAATTAAGAAAGAACAATTTACATATAACGGTAGCACAGAATATACACTAAGTGAACAACCGGCAAATATTGCACCGTTGCATTCGATGGTTATTGTTGAAGTTACAGATCAAAATACAAATGTAACAAGAAGATTAAGAGCACCGGATACGGTTTACTATGTTTCTAATGGTATTACATTAGATTATCCAGTAAGTCAAAACCCTGCTTATCCGACATTTAGTTTGGCACTTGGTGAATTAGAAGTTTATCAAAATGGTACAAGACTAACAGCGATTGCAGATTATCAATTTGATACAACAACTAACTTGTTAACTTTCTATCAAGGTAATCTACAAGCAGGCGATGTTATTGCAATTACAATTTTAAGAAATCATCAGTATGAAATTTCTTTACAGAATTTAGCAGATAGCAGTCGTGCAAGTTATTTGAATTTAGATGTACCATCACCGTCTGTAATTAATAATGGAGATATAATAAGTGTAACAACATTTACAAATCATGACACTAACTTAATAAGAAAAGAAGTGTTTGAAGGTAATGTTGGCGGAACTTATACACTATCAAGAAAAGCAGTAGATACAAATTATGTTTGGGTTGAACTAGACGGAAAACCGTTGGTTGCTGATATTGATTATAAAGTTTTAGATGATAGACAAACATTCTATATTGATGATAAATTTGAGCAATTACAAACAAGCAGAGTTGTTGCAATGACATTCAGTGAAGAAATATCATATGATGCTGTTGGTTATCATATATTCAAAGATATGATAAACAGGGTTCACTTTAAACGTATTAGTGCTCAAGACAGAACAACGCTTTCGCAGGCATTAAACAAAAATGATAAAGAAATTAATCTTGTTGATGCAAGTTTCTTACCAGAACCTAGCAAACAAAGAAAAATACCTGGAGTTATATTCATCGATAGGGAACGTATTGAATATTATGAAAAATCAGGAAATACTTTAAAACAAATTACTAGAGGTACATTAGGAACAGGAGTTAAAGACGATTATCCTGTAGGAACATCTGTTGAAGATGCTTCTGTTAATCAAACTATGCCATATACAGATACAACAAATGTTTATGAAAGCATTATACGTCCTGGTTTACCTAATGGTAGATCTGTTCATGTGTTAGAAACTATTAACGTTGCTTCTGGAGTAGAAGCACATGATCAGGTTGAAGTGTATTTAGGCGGCAGAAAACTACAAAAACCAACGCCAAGTACTAACTTAATTAAAAAACACAACATTGAAATCGCCTATGACAGTGAAGAAACTAACAGTTTAGGAGTTTCAAGCGATGTTGTACAAACTCCAGAATTTACCATAGAACCAGTAGGAGATAGCACTGGTAAAGGGTATTATAAATTAGTATTACGTGATGAACCTCAAGATGGTTTAGAACTAAAAGTAGTTCAAAAACAAGGAAGAATTTGGTACGAACAAGGCTTAGGAACCGCGTCAAACGGTGCCACACTGCAAAGAGCAGAAACAAAAGAGGCTAAATTCTTACTAGAGAGAACCTCTGGTTTACCTGTAATAAATATTAAGGAATAACGATATGTCTAATAACGAAAACAGTAAGGATAATAAGGTGCAAACAGAGACTAAAAAACCCAATGAAAACTCAGGAGTAATGATGGAGGGTCACATTAAGATATTTGATCCAGAAACCAAAGAAGTTTTTATAGATAAGCGTAATGCTATACATTATGAAAACATGAGTATCTCATTGGCAGAATCACTAGGTAACGAAGGCAAGGGTAATATTGTAGAAATGGCTTTTGGTAATGGTGGAACTACTGTTGATCCGACAGGAATTATTACATATCTAACACCAAACAATGCAGGTGTTAACGCTTCCTTATATAATCAGACATATTATAAAACAGTTGATGATAATAACACAAACAATACAGACCCAGCACGTAACTTTATTGAAACTAGACATACCCTGGGAACAACATACACAGATATTCTAATAAGTTGTTTGCTTGATTACGGTGAGCCTACAGGACAACAAGCGTTTGACAACTCAACAGATATGGATGGGAATTATGTATTTGATGAATTAGGATTAAAAGCATATTCGCCAAGCGGTGCTAATCAAGGAAGATTGTTGACACACGTTATCTTCCATCCTGTACAAAAATCATTAAACAGATTAATACAGATCGATTACACAATTAGAATTCAAAGTTTGACAAACATAAGTGAGATTTAAGAATGGCTTATACCGTTAATTTTTCAAACTCCGTACAAAAGACACCAATTGTTGTCGATGATAACAGTAGAAATACTTCTGATACATCATTAACACTGATTGGTCGTAATGAACCAAGTTATGGTCAAGCCATTGCAGAAAATTTTGTACGTGTTTTAGAAAATTTTGCAAATGATACACCACCAAACAATCCTATTGAAGGTCAATTATGGTTTGATAGTGGTACTAACAGATTAAAATTAAATGATTCCACAGCAGGAGCAAGTAATTGGAGACCAGCAGGCGGAGTTCATGTTGAAGCGGTAGAACCATCCAACCCACTCAAAGGTGATGTTTGGGTAGATACTACAAACAATCAATTATATCTTTACACAGGTGCTCAATTCCAATTGGTAGGACCAAACTTTGCAGGTGGCTTACAATCAGGTGCTCAAGCAGAAGAAGTAGTTGACACTAAAGGTGTAACACATACAGTAATTAAAAACTATGTTGCAGACAAAGTTGTAACAATTATTTCAAAAGATCAATTTATTCCAAGACAGATTATTGAAGGATTTTCGGAATTATATCCTGGTGTTAATATTTCAAACACAGATTTTAATGGAAATGGTATTGTTCTTAATAAACTTCATGCAACAGCAACCAAGGCAGATGCTCTTAATGTAACACAGCCTGCTATTGAAGTTGTAAATGCTAACAATTTTTTAAGAAGTGATATTACAGATACAACAAGTGGACAACTTTATATTCGAAATGATGGTGGATTAACAATTGGTTCTAATCAATCGGGTACATTTGAATACGCAGGATCGAGTAATTCTATTGTATTAAAGAATAGTGATATTGACGGAAATATTGATTTCAAAGTTTATCCTGATTTTGACAAAGTAGTTAAAACAGTACTACGTGTTGAAGGCAGAAATAAACGTGTAGGTATTAACAATTTATCTCCAACGGTTGACCTAGATGTTACGGGGTCAGGACACTTTTCAGATGCATTGATAGTAAGTTCGTCAACTGATGTTGATACAACACAACTATCAGGTTCATCTGGTGCATTAAAAGTTACAGGAGGTGTTGGAGTTGGTAAAGGTTTACAAGTAGGCGGCAATGCAACCTTTGAAGGCCATTTAGTTTTAGGTGAAATAGGTGGCGGCGGCGGAATAGCGATATTACCAAGAACAACAAACAACTTAACCATTGGTGGTGATCCAGGTGATGGTAACGGAATAAGAAGATTTTCTAATATCTATTCTGAAACATTTACAGGAAGATTAGTAGGAACTATGGTTGGTGATGTTAACGGTAACGTTAATGGTACAGCAGACAGACTAGTTGCTAGTACGGTATTTAAAATTGGCGGTCACGTTTCAGATTCAACAGGATTTTCTTTCGATGGTCAAACTGGTGGTACAACAAAAACATTTGATGTTACATTAACACAGGACGCAATTACTGATCAATCAGAAGTTACTGATACAGCAGTTGATGATATGGTGTTAGTTGCTAGAGATGGATCAGGATTAAAGAAAATTTCATATGCAAACTTCTTTACTGGAGCGGCAACTGTTCCACTTGGTGGTATTATGCCATATGCAGGGCAAACTGCACCAACAGGATATTTGTTATGTGACGGGTCAGAAGTTCCTGTTGCTGTTTTTAACGAGTTATATCAAGTAATTGGTAACACATATGGTACAGGTATTAACCCTGCTACATTTAAACTTCCAGACCTACGTGGTAGATTTGCACTAGGTAAGGATAACATGGATAATAATAGAACAGTACAGGATACAAATAACTTACCAGTTGATGCTGGTGGAGGTGTTGCAGGTAGAGTAACAGATACTAATGCACAGTCACTTGCTGGATCGGGTGGTAATGAGATTGTTAACTTGACATCTAATTCAGTTGGAACTGGAAGTCAAGGACCAAGTGGATCAGGATCGGGAGTTTATACACAAGTAAACGTGATGAATCCGTTCTTAACAGTGAATTATATTATAAGGGCGTTACCGTAATGAGTTATACAGTTAATAAAACAGACGGATCAGTATTAACAATCGTCGGCGACGGTACAGTTGATACAACTTCTACTGATATTTCATTAGTAGGAAGAAAGTTTAGTGGTTACGGTGAAATTCTAAATGAAAACTTTATTAAAATTTTAGAAAGTTTTGCAAATAATGTATCACCGAACAATCCTATCGCCGGACAAATATGGTATGATACACTAGAAGGACGTTTAAAAGTTTATACAGGAACACAATTTAAACCAACTGGTGGTCCGTTAGTTCAAGATACACAACCTTCTGGTCTTGTTAAAGGAGATCTTTGGGTTGATTCATTAAACAACCAATTATATTTCTATGATGGTATTGATTTAACGTTAGCAGGACCAATATATTCTAATGCACAAGATGTAAATGGTTGGAAAGTAGAAACTATTGTAGATAATGGTAACAACGGTCGTGTTGTTTCTAAACTTTTCGTTAACGGGTTATTGGTTGGAATTTTAAGTAGATTTGCATTTACACCGAGAACACCTATTACAGGTTTTTCATCAATCCAAGTAGGATTAAATTTTAGCACAAATGTTTCAGGATTAAAACTACACGGTGCGGCAACTTCAGCAGATACTATTGCTGGTATCGATCCAGGTAACTTCTTAAGAGCAGATATTGCCTCAAGTGCCAATGCTCCGTTGAGTATTCAAGACGACGGCGGACTAACGATAGGTGAAGACTCGGATTTATCAATTACAATTAGCGGTTCAAACACGATTGTTAAAAACAACCTACAAAATAGAGATTTTAAATTACAAGTAAACAACGATGTTACAGGTATTTTAGATGCAATATCAATTGATACTTCATTATTAAGAATGGATGTATTCACAGGACAACTTAATAGTACGGTTGTTACTGGTGGTAATATGGTTGTAAACGGAAACTTAACAGTAAATGGTGATACAACCTATGTGGATACTCAAAATGTTAGATCCAGAGATAAAAATATTGAGTTAGCATACGGCGATACACCAACTGATGTACTTGCAGATGGTGGCGGTATTACATTAAAAGGTGATACAGATCATATTATTTCTTGGAGCAATGCACAGGATAGTTGGCAGACAACAGAAAACTTCAGTGTAGATTCAGGAAAAGAATATAGAGTTAATGATATTAGTGTGTTAAGTGCAACAACACTTGGTACTTCTGTTGTTAATTCTAATTTAGAAAATGTTGGAACACTTACAGAATTACAAGTAGACGACATTTATATTAATGATGGTGTTATTAGTACTAATGTTAGTAACGTAGATATTACATTAGATCCTAACGGTACTGGTGCAGTAAGATTTAGCAATAGTCAAATAAAAGATGTTGCAACTCCAACTGATGCCAATGACGGTGCAAATAAATCATATGTTGATGCAACAGTAAATTCAAAATCTTTAGCATTAACTTTGAACATTACAGGTATGCTTGACCCAGATGGAACTGATATTCCTTTATGGTTGGGAACTATTGCACCTGTAGGTCAATATCAATCAGGCACCGAAGCCAGAGTATTGTGTGAAACACTATCATTGGGTGGTGGTGCAACAGCAATTGATGTTGTAAGAGCAGGAACAGGTGTAACTAACCAAGTAGTTGTTAGTGACGTTGCTGTTGACAAAGGCGGAGTGTTAAATAGTGCTAGTGCGGTACAAGATTTTAGTTTCCCACTTGGTATTACATTGTCAGGTAGTGCAATTGGTGTAACACGAACTGCAAAATTATTTAGAATTGTTAATAACAATTGGACCTTTATACAGGATTTATAGGAATAGGATATGCCATATCAAATAGATAAAACAGACGGAACAAGATTAGTAACACTAGCAGATGGTGTTGTTGATATTTCTACTGATTTACAATTAGTAGGTAGAAATGTTGCTGGATATGGTGAGATTCAAAACGAAAACTTTGTAAAACTTTTAGAAAATTTTGCAAGAGCAGACATACCACCTAGCAAAGCATTGGTTGGTCAAGTTTGGTTTGATAAGAATGTTAATAAATTAAGACCTGCTGTATTCGACGGTGTCGAATGGCGTCAACTTTCGTTATTAGAAGTAAGCACAATTGAACCTCAGACAAGAAAAGAAGGAGATCTTTGGTGGGACTCAGATAACAATCAGTTATATGCTTGGACGGCAGATGGTGATAAACACATTTTAATTGGACCTGAAAGCATTAAACCTTTTGGAACAACACGTTGGGTAACAACAAAACTAACAGATACTTCTGCTGTTGAACATCCAGTAACAATTGGTTATATTGATGGCACAGCATACGTGGTTTTAGCAGATTCTAACTTTACAATAGATCAAGCGGTCACACCTTTAGCAGGATTTACAGACATTAAACGTGGTATGACCCTAGACGGAACCACAACAACAGGATTAACAACCACAACAAGATTTCACGGAACTGCAAGTAACTCAGAAAGATTGGGTGATCGACCTGCAAACGGTTATGCTTATATAAGTGATAACGAAGATATCACAGGCGACTGGAGATTTGTAACAGATGCAGGTATCGTAATTGGTGATTCACAAGAAGTTTCATTAAAAGTTCAAAATACTAATCAACCAATATTGGTTAATGAGTCAGGAACAACACTAAGATTGGGTGTTGACTATGTAGGTAACACGGGTGATAAAACGGTTGTTCTAATAGATGGAAAAAGTTTTAAACCTTATGCAGACAATGAAGTTAATTTAGGTGCTCCAACAGTTAAATGGAGAAACATTTATGCTGATGCCATATATGCAAACGTTGTTGGTGATGCAATAGGTTCATTTACTGGTAATGTTGCAGGAAATTTAACAGGTAATGTAACAGGAGCGGTAACAGGAGCGGTAACAGGTACATTAAAATCAACTTCGGGTAATGTAATTGTAGACAATGATGCAACTACTTCTACTCCTGAATTAGATAGCACAGCAGGAACAGTGGCAGGACGTTTTGAAGGTACTGCAAAATATGTTGATTATGGTGTTTATAGAAATAATGCACAAACTATCACAGGTGATAAAACATTTACAGGCGGAGTTACAATAAATTCAAGTCCGTTGGTAGTTAATAGTACAGCATTATTAAACGGAACATCTCAGCATCTTAATTCTCAAATTAAAAAAGTTAAAATTGGTAATACATCAGGCATTAATCCTGCTTCACCTATAACACTAGGATCAAGAGATGTAGTAATTGACACAGCAAACATCGAAGGCAGTGAAATTACAACAACATTGTTTAAAGGTGGCGAATTAAGAGAAGGAACAAAAATTAATGGTGCATCAATCGGTGATACTATTCCGGTACAAAAAGTAGTTTCAAATATCTACTATGATACAACTGGTAAGTCGTTTACTAAGATTTCATATGATGACACATTTGCAAACGCTGATAACACAACAGTAATGACAGCGTTGGCAATTAAAAATTACATTGACGCTAAGGTTGACGATGTTGTTAGCGACATTCAGTTCCATATTGATAACAAGGATATGACAGTTGATGACGTTAAAACACAATTAACAAGAATTGCTCCTCCTTTAGAATATCCAGAAGGTACTAGAGCAAGAATTTTAGGTTCACATTATTATAACAACATTGCAAGAGACTACAATGGTAATAAACGATATGTTATATTTTATGGACAAGGGCCAACAAGATACGGTATTGGATACATTGGTGGTAGAACAACAAGTTCAAACACATCATCCACAGAAGTTTTAACTGCTAAGAGCGGATTTACAGGTTATCTATTCCAACGTGAAGCAGGTGGAACACCTATTGTTAAAAATGAAGCAAAGAACAATAGTTCAGATGCAGGAAACATTGTTTCACAAATTACAAATAGAACGTTTGTAGGTTGGATTGAATTTGATAATCCAATTCCACAAGCAGTTGCAAACGCCTTTGGCGATCCTGCGATAGTAAATGCAAGAGTAATTGCTGTTGAAAATGGAATAGTTAGAGATTATTCTAGTGTTGCTAACACAACAATTTTATATGATAACACAAACAATTATCAACGAGCATTGGTAGAAGATTATGAAACTACCGCAACAATAGGAGGAGTTGGTGTATCCTTTGAAGTTTATGATTACAGTTTAACAACAGTAACAACAAACGCTCAATGGGTATTTAAAACTTATATCTAATGTATAAGATAGTTGAAAATTATATTACGAATGTTGATGATATTATGTTTAAAGTAAAACAGCACGAAGAAAAAGGAAAATTTACTTTTCGTGGTATCGGCGGAGAAGAAAAACACGGAACAAAATATGGTGAAAGTCATTTTAGTTCATTGTTTCAAAAAGATATGGATGATGATTTAGTAGAAACTATTTGGAAAACTATACCAACTGAACGTAAATGGTGCAGTCAAGTTGTAGTTAACAAATATGCTCCAGGTGACTGGCTAGTAAAACATCAGGATAGTGCTGGTGGTTATTGGAAGTTTAAATTAGTTTATTTGACAGAAGGTAAACCACATTTTAAATATTGGGACCAAGAGGATAGAGAACATTTAGTACAAGAGAAAAAAGGTGCTATGTTTGATATGCCGATTGATACTTGGCACGAAGTAACAAAAATGGAAACAGATGAAGACCCTAAGTATAGTCTTTGTCTAATATGGGAATAAAGACATGGCAAAAAAGAATATGGTATTGATGTTCAATAAAAGCAACGGTGAGTTGATTGGAGATTTACCTGCTGAACAAAAAATAAAAGGTCTTAACGGTAATGAAGTAATGACCAAGGTAGTAGAGTATGATCCAGATACTCAGGTTTACATTGGAACATTTCATGACGGTAAGGTTGTTGCTATTGACGAAATCAAAGCAGATGTTCCCCTTATTGATGAAGAACTTTTAAATTTAAATGTTAAAGATAACATTGAAGCAGAATATCCATTGCATAAACAATTAAACATAATGATGGAAATGTTAAATGCTTCAACAATTTCTAACACAGAAGAATTCCAAAAGATGTATGATTACATTACAAACGAAAGAGAAAGAAATTCGGCACGTAAAGAAGTGTACAAACAAACAGACAGTTCATATATTTTCTTAAGCAAAGAAGAAATTAAACTTGCTAAAGATAAAAAACTAGGGAAAGCATAGAGGGTAAATACAGTTATGCCATACATTGTAAACACATATAACGGTCAACAAATTACAATAGTAAACGACGGTACTATTGATCAAACAACTGACCTTAAACTTATCGGTAAGAACTATGCAGGATTTGGAGAAATTCTAAACGAGAACTTAGTTTATCTTTTAGAAAATTTTGCCGGTGCATCTGAACCACCTAATGCAGTAGCAGGACAGGTTTGGTTTGATTCAGCAAACAAAGTTCTAAAATTTTATGATGGTAATAAGTTTAGAATTGCAGGCGGAGCCGAAATAGGTTCTACTGCTCCTACTGGATTAGCCAAAGGTGATATGTGGTGGGAAGAAGACGGTGAGCAGTTATATGTTTACAATGGTCAAGATTTTATTCTAGTTGGTCCTGTTGCAACAGGCGGAGAAGGTGTTTCACAACTATCGGCGATTACAATCAAAGATACACTTGCCAATGACAGAACAGTTTTAAAAGTAACAATTCAAGACGATGTTGTTGCATTAATTTCAAAAGTTGAATTTACAATTGACGATACTAGAAATCCTATTCCAGGATTTAGTCTTGTTAACAAAGGATTTAATTTAGCCAGCGAAGCAGTATATCCTGCAATCAAATATTGGGGAACTGCAAGAAACTCTGATCAATTAGGAGGCATTGATGCTTCTCAATATATTTTAGATAGTGGAAATCAAATTTTTAGTGATCTAGTTAACTTTAATAATGATAATGGTATACTTATTGGTGCTGGTAGTGATTTGCATTTATATATTACCAACGGCGACGAAGTTAACATTACAAACGAAATAGGTAATGTTATCAAAATAGGTGTTAACTCGGGTGCAGGTGCACAAGAAATTGCAAGGTTCGAAAATGCAACATTTATTCCGGCATCAGACAATACAGGTTCAATAGGTACTCTATCATCCAAATGGCGTAATATATTTGCTTATGATATTGCTTTAGATGATAACGGTGCATTAGACGGTAACACAATTGGTTTACATACAGGTAATGTTGTTGGAAATGTAACAGGTAATGTTACTGGTAATATTACAGCAACGTCAGGAACAAGCACACTTAACAACTTAACAATCACAGGATCCATTACAGGTTCATTGGTTGGTACATCAACTACTGCTGAATTGGTTGAGTTAGACGGTGGTGCTGGTGTTGCCGCGGTTACAACTGCTACTGCAAATAGTATTGCAGGTAGAGATAGCAACGGTGATATTACTGCTAATCTATTCAACGGTACAGCAACAGATTCACAACAATTAGATGGTTCCGCGGCAGATATTACACAAACAGCAAACACCATTGCAAAACGTGATACAAACGGAGACTTGATTGCACGTAAGTTTCAAGGTACAGCAACAGCGGCTCAGTTTGCTGACTTGGCAGAAATGTATGCCAGCGACAAACATTATGATCCAGGTACGGTATTAATATTTGGAGGAGACGCAGAAGTTACAACAACCACAATGTTTTGTGATCACAGAATAGCAGGAGTAGTATCGACAGATCCTGCATATTTGATGAACAGCACAATTGATGGTGTAGCGGTAGCACTTAGAGGAAGGGTTCCTTGCAAGGTAGAAGGCCCAGTTTCCAAAGGTGATTTAATTGTAACAAGTCTTACAGCAGGTGTAGGAACAGCACTTACCAAAGATAGTGCATTACCAAATTCAATTTGCGTAATTGGTAAAGCAATTGAAGACAATCCAGAAGCAGGAATTAAACTAGTAGAAGTAGTTGTATAAGGCTGTTTAAACGCATTTTAAGGGTCCTACAGCGTGTTTAAACTTCTTGTGCGATACTTTGCTTATCGACTTTAACAACGTCTATTTTAGACGCTTTTAAAAAGTCTATTCCGTCCGTATTGCGGTACTGCTCTCCAAAATAAACACGTTTTATTCCACTTTGGTAGATTAGTTTTGAACATTCAATACAGGGAGAATGTGTGATAAAGATAGTAGCACCATCTCCGCTTTCCGGACTTTTTGCCAATTTGGCTATGGCATTTGATTCCGCGTGAAGTACTTCTGGTTTGGTTTTTAAAACAGGAGATCCTACGTCATCTATTCTAATTAAGTCTTCACAAGCATTGTCCCATCCTGATGGAGTACCGTTATATCCGTATGCGATGATACGATCATCTTTCACAATAACAGCACCAACTTGTAATCTTACAGCATAGGATAGTTGTGAAAAACGTTTTGCAACGTCCATGTAGGTATCTACAAATCTTTGTTTCATACCATTGTCTTTGCCATAGGAAAGATTCCTGCAATTACTTTGGCACACTCATGAGCAATTTCCATATGTTCTTTTTGTGTACCGTTAGCACCACGCAATTGAATATAATGGATCCAACTACGCAAAGTACCGTTCATATATAAACGAGTCTTTGTTAATCCTTCCGGTAGTACAGCACGAGCCTGTTCTTTGGCAATACCATTTTCAATTGCCCATTCATATGCTTCCTTGGCTTTTGCAATTACTTCACGCTGATAGTCATGCCATTTAATATCAATGTCACCGTGTTCCAGTGCATTAATTTCGATAGAATTTTGTCTGTTCTTTGTATCCTGTAGGCGTGTTTCTCGATATGTAAATTGATTGCCAAACTCTGCAGGATCCGCATAACGCTGACTAAACTCTTGGAAACTGAACGAACGGTGTCGCACGATCTGATGTGCTATATCACGTGTGGTGTTAATCTCCAAGCAGGCACTTACCATTTCTAGTGGTGACCAGTGTGCGTGTTTGATTAGGTATTTGATCAGTTTCGCTGATGTTTCCTTGTTCATTTGGTTTGAAGGATTGCTAACCCTGGCACAGTAGGCTATGAGTTCCTGGCAATTTTCTCCAAACCCTAATTCTGCCGGAGCCTGACTGTAAGAAATTAGTTTAATAGTCGATTGATCCATCGTGGTCGTTTTCCTCTTCTTGAATTTCGCACAGTGCTTCCAAATGCTTGTAATGCTCGTATGCTTTTTGTAGTGCTTCAAATTTTTCTAACTTTTTAGGATC
>Ga0181606_10000942_pt1 | contig 24985 bp, 15 predicted proteins | sample 041ome_10_FD_132994 | JGI IMG/M metagenome (GOLD analysis project Ga0181606, IMG submission 132994) | Coastal salt marsh microbial communities from the Groves Creek Marsh, Skidaway Island, Georgia - 041412US metaG (megahit assembly) | ecosystem: Environmental > Aquatic > Marine > Intertidal... | reverse complement strand
TCCTGGAACCTCAAAGGTATCACCCGGTCCTTCCCATCCGGCGCCATTGATACTTCCAAAGGTGTTCAAAACATCAAAACATCCACACCGACGAAAGGATTACTCAAACCAATCCACGCGATTGGTAAAGGCTCCCCCTCGACGTTTGTCAAATCGAAATACTTCCCCGGCCCGCCAACCTCGGCGCCGTTGCAACGAAGGCCACAGTCTATGTACGCCCCGTCTGACTTCAACGAAGAAGACAGCGACGACGACCAACGCGAGGACCACATGATTCTTGGCATTAAGAAGAATAGCAGCGCGAAGCATTCCGGAAACAGCGACGAGAAGAAGAAAAAGAAAAAGAAGAACAAAAACAAGAACAAAAAGAATAGAAGATTGACGATGTAAAACGACTCGAAGAAGATTTTTAAATCACTTAGAAAAAATGCACCAACCACATCGCGTAAAACGAACGAGTTTTCTGTTTTTTCATTCGCGCGCATTAGTTGTAATTACTCGCTTCGCTGTTCGTATGGAAGTTTGCTCGGGGACGCTCTCGCCGCCGCGAGTCTTCAATTTTTCCTTCTCTTCCCCCAATTTCCTCATAAATAATTCAAAAAACAAAAGAGTAATGCTTCGAGAAATCAACCACGAGCTGATAAACTCCTCCTCGGACGCGCGCTCCAACGCCGTCATCAAACGAAGCGCGAAAAGACGATCGGCGTCGTCGTGTCCGGTGACCATCGCCGCGCCGGAAGAGTGGAGCGAGGATGGTAAAAACAAGACAAACGTTGATTTTCCCGGGGATGGGGGAAATAGGGCGGACGAGGAAGAGTTGGAAATGAAATCGGGCGCGAACAAACCATTGCACGCGCTCGCCAAGAGAGCGCTGAAAGTCGTCGCTTCGCTCGCGAACGGTGGACGCGTATTAGATGGAAGCAACGGAGAGGACGACGACGAGGATAACTCGTTGGAGAGCACGATGCGTCCATCGCCGTTGTCGTGGCATGCGAATTGTAAAACGACGTTTGGCATCGCACACAACGACCGGAAAGGGACGAAAATTTCAGTGTTTGATCGAAGCGGGAAAGGCTCTTCGTCGTCGTCGAGCATTTTTGAGGTTTTAGGGGAAATAGGACAACCTGCGACGACGATGGCATCCGCAGGTGCGGTTCCTTCGGCGCCGTTCTCGCCGTCGTCGAAAGTGTCCAAGAAAAGAGGCGCCGCTCCGGCGAGTTTGATTTCCGCGCCGTGCTCAACGCCGCGCGTGGCGAACGAGACGACGGTGGCGATGGCGTTTCGGCCGGATCATCCGAACGAGATTGCGATGACAACGAGAGAAAGCGGTGGAGTGCGGGTGTTTACGAAGGTTTCCGCGTCGAATAATAATAACAAGAGCAGTAATAGCAGTAGTGCCGGAACGACGACGTGGAAGATGGAACGATTGCCGAATGATGAGACGGAGGCGTTGTTGGACTCGGCGGTGTCGGACGTGGTTGGCGTTCGCGTTCTCGATAAACTTGCGTGGTCGCCGGATGGGTCATTATTAGCGATGTCGAGTTCAAGAGGGTCTACCATTCGTATTTGGGATGTGGATTCGAAGAAGAGTACTGCAATGTCTTCCGGGAACACGAGCGGTTTGTCCTCAATTGTTCGATCGATTAAGCGAAGAAAGACGTTTCACGTGCCGAAATCGAAAATCGAAATTATGAAAGCGTTCTCGTCGATTGGTTCGTTCAAGGAAACGCTCGTGCCGATTGAAATCAATACGAAGCGGAACGGAATTATCTCGTTGGCGTTTAGTCGGTCTGGTCGACACCTCGCCGCGATTTCGAAAGATGGCGCGTTGACCATTTGGACGAAGAAATCAGGCGTTTGGTCGGAGAACGGCTTCTCATCGACTGGCAAAGTGACCGCGTTCGCGTGGGGCCCGTCGCCGAAAGCTGCGGCAATTCGTGGAAACAAGAGAGTTCGCGAGTACGACGAAAATGAAATTGGATTGTGCTGCGTCGAAACCGCGTTGGGGACTGGTGCTTCGAAGAGCACGGACAAGAGGCACATCTCGTGCGCGGCTTTACAAGTTGCTCCAAACGGGTCGACGCGAGCGGCGCTTCCTATCACCTTTCCAAAAATTCCAGGTGAAGGTGATTCATCTGAAGTAGCTGCGATCACATCGTGCGCATGGGATGACACGGCGTCTCGATTGGTGTTTGGACACGCCGATGGGAAAGTTCGAGTGTACGCGACTATAGTTCACCCGGTGTTGACCGTCAGAGCAATCGGTACATTTTACAGAGAGAAAGAGGACGATGAAGATGCGCTCGCGGATGAGGAGGAAAAACCTATCGAGGTGAAAGATATCGCCGCTTGTTTACAATTTTCGTCCGGTGACTCGGCCGCTATGCGCCGACTGAACGACCGGGCCATTGTGGATAGAATATTAGCGGTATCGTGGGGAGACGGCGCTACGAGCTTCGTTCCGATGACATTTAGCGCGTCTTCTGCGGTATAGAATATGTCTTTAATAAACAATCAGTCTAGATACTAGCGAGCGAAATACAATTACTCAAACGATTGAGAAGCGCCTTGCTCATTTCTAACCAGTGCGCATCGCCGAAGACCATTTTGGGTCCTTTAATGGCTATAACTAAAGCAGTTTCCAAGTCACCGACTTCGTATTTCTTTTCAGGATAATCTTCCTTGCAAACAATCTCGCAACATCTCGATATCTCTCGCGTAAACCTGGTCCTCTTCTGACTTTCGAATGCGGCGCGCAAACAACGCTTACACGCCCAAGATATTGCTTTTTCACTTCCGTTCTCGAGCGCTACATCGACATCTTGGCACAACGTTGGGAAACAAGTTCGCACAGGTGGCATTCGCGATAACGACTTTGGAATATCCTCACCGCTCACGCAAAGCGAAGAGGTGGCCAAAGTAAACAGTTGCTCCGCGTTCACTTTACCGCGTACTTCAAAGCGCACGTCAATTTTCTTCGCAAAAGGAAAGTCTTTAGAGCGAATATCTTCTAATTCCGAGCGCAGAGCTTCCAATTCCTCCGCACTTGGTCGTTTGCTCTCAAAAATGACAATCATGTCGCAATCAGATTCGAAATCAACCGCCGCGCCCCGAGCGATAGAGCCACGTACGCAAATCGACGATACATTTTTCATTCGAGCGAAGATACAATCAGACAATGTTTGTGTGCATAAACGCCACTTCTCTTGCACGTCTTTTTCGAACGATCTAGTTTCGCAGAGTTTTGGACACTTGCCCTCATTATCTAAATCGATAACGGCAAGATTAAATCGCGTAGGGAAATCCCTATCAACCAGTCGAGAGGAGTACAATCGACTCAGCGCCTTAGTGCCTTTGTCTCTAATTTTTGCCCATCTAGCGAATCGAGACGCGTATGATGTGTCCATATCCGAACCGTTATGAATGTAACGACGCGTGATTGATACCGACGTGTTCGTTTTATTCGACGACTCAACGTGATGTAACCATCGCGGCGGGAAAATCAAAACGTCGCCCTCAGAAAGTGTCGCTTGATACGCACGTAATCCTGTCCTAATCCGCTCATCATCGATTGATAGGCGCGACCGTCTTCTCAACGGGTGCCAATCTGGGTAGAGATTACAGCGCGAAAGCCCAGAAAATGGCGCAAATAATAAAAACGTCTTCTCGCCCTTCAGCTGCGTAAGAGTTGAAATTGAAGCGTCGAAATGCAAAGGCGAAACGCTACCTCTTTTTGACAACCAAAGCCTCAGAGGTTGGGACTCCACGAACTCATCACTCTTTTCAAACGCCGAAAACACTCTTAAATAGTCACGTTCCATATCATCTTTCAGCGACTCCGGCAACTCGGATTGTATATACGCCCCGTCCCCTGATAACTCCAACACGCGCGATAATCCGAGCGCGAAAGGCATTCGTTGCGTAAGCGAGGGCGGTTGAAACTTCCGATTGCGTATTGCTTCGTGCGATTGTTCCGCATACACGAACGACTTCTCATTTTTCCTTCTATCGCTGTTAATACTCGTGCGTACTCTCACCGTGGTCTGGAACGCCCCTCCCGTCCTCTTCTCTTCCTCCTCGTGCGCTTCCAACAACTTGCGAATCGTCCACGAAGACGAAGCCGCGCCGCCGCCGCCGCCTCCTCGACCTCGCGTTTTCTCAAACGCGTTCCGAATCAGCACCGGTTCGTGTAACCGACGAAGAAAACCTTCATCCAAAATGCTCCCATCGTCGCTCAAATCAATCGTCGCCACGTGCCCGTAGATGTTCATCTTCTTCGCCGCGTCGTCCTCTTCATCACCTCTCTCGATATCATTCTTCTCGTCATCCAACGCGTCGAGCTTTGCGAGCAGACGAACGTAGTTCGCCGCGAAGAAATCTTCAAAACGATTAATGCCGAAAAGACGCGAAGCATCGCTCTCCTTTCCAGAAGAAGGTTTAGCCTCTGCTCGTCGTCGTCCGACTCTGTTTATTCTCCTTCTTCCTCTTCGCGAATCTATTAGGGGAGTTGGAGTCCAATTGGAAACGAGGAAAAGGTGTTGTTGTTCGCGCGCGTGCATCTCCTTATTTTATTCCTCGCTTCGCGCGAGCTTCAAAAAATTTACTATCTCTTCTCACCGAGTCGCGTCGAGTGGCATTTGGGCACCGCGTTGTGTGTGCGCGCGCTCGTTCATCCGTCGCGCGCTTTCTCTTTGCGCGTAAGTTTTTGTGTCGATGCTTTTTGGATAACAAAAAAACGTCACTCTTTTTAGGCGCCAAACGATACGATAAGACCATCGAACTCGCGCGCGCGCGCGTAAATATGAGCACTATTGCACCGAACGCTGCTCTGCGAGCGTGCTCGCGTCAGCAGCAGCAACAACAACAACAATCGCGCCGCGCGTTTTTATCGTCTTCGGGAAAAAATGGATTAACGATGCGTACAGACGCTCATCCTCCTCCTCGTCGCCACCGCGCGATGTCATTGACGACGAGAGCGAAAGGAGAGAAGGAGAGCGGCGGTAACATTTTCGATAAAATCGCAGACGAGGCGAACAAAATGCTCGACGTGATGGAAGGCGGACCGAAGCTGCGCAAGTGGTACGGGGAAGATTCCTCGGTCGGGAAAGATGGCGAAGTGAAACGAGAGCGAGAAGAAAAGGAGGAAAGTTTACGGAAAGAGGAACAAATGAAAATGGAAGCGGAAGAGAAGGACGCGTACGACGAGGGAGAGATGAGTGCTTCTCCGAAGAGAGCTATTTACGTGCTCGATTCTGGATCGAAGCTCGGCGACGCGGTGGTCATGCAACTCGTGCTGGCAAAGTTGGACGTGAAGGTGGCGTGCGAAAACGTGGAGGCTGAGAGCGCGAGGTACGGGCCGTACGTTGATGTCGCGGATTTAGGAGACGTGAAGGCGTTGCGACGGTCGTTGTCTGGGGTGCGGTCGGTGATTGTTCCCTCGGGGAAGTTTGACGAGTCGTTCGCGAAATTGTGTAAAGAGAGCGGGGTAAAGCACATCGTGTTGTTATCGACGGCACAATCGTGCAGAGGAAACGTGCTGAGCATGATTTTGGACGATGAAGGCACGAGAGCGAGAAAAGAGGAGAAAAGAGAACAACTCGCGAAGAGTTTGGGAATCCCGTTGACGATTATTCGACCAGTAAACGTGGTGGATGAACCCACGAGAGGAAAAGCGATGGCGTTTTCCAAGGAAGACGGACGATTGAGCGGAACGATTTCGATCGAGGATGTCGCCGTGTGCGCGGTAAGAGCTTTAGCACAACCGCCAAAGAAAGGTGCCGACGCGATTGCTTTCGAAATCGCGACGTCGAACGAGACGGGTAAGACAGATTGGAAAGCGCAGTTTACGATGTTGAAAGCTTAAGAAAAAATCGCGAATGTATTATTTATCAAGTCATTTCTTCGCGCTGTACTTGCTTTAGATCGAGTTGTTACTACAAATGTTTACTATTGCCTAATTAATCTAAATGTCTATGGATTCGCTATCGTTATCAGTTCTTGCGGTTTACAAGGCGCGCGGCATAAAGGACACTCTGGCTTCTGTTGGCAACACTCCACCGCGCACTCCCAACACAAACAGTGTCCGCACTTCAACGCGGTTGGGTATTTCGTGGGATTCAAACACAATGGACACGGTATATCGTGCCAAGTGTATCGTTTGGCATCTTCGTCGTTAGCTTGATCGAAGTCGTTTGACAATCCGCCGCCAACACCGAAACTTGGAAGCATATTTGCATCGTCCATGACGGAAACTGGATTCACGCTTCCTTTCTGTCTCTCCTCGCTCGATCTGTCCCCACATCTCGTCACGCCGTCCGCCTCGAAGAAGCCAAATTCCTCCGCCGCTTTAGGACGATTTCCTTTCGCCGCTTTCCCGCTCAAGTGTAACCTATATCTGCGCTGTCCTTCGTTAAATATTGCGTACGCGATTTGTAACGCGATTAGTTTCGACAACAAAGAATACTTCGCCCTCGGCTCTCCTGGATTCGGGTTCACAAACACCCTCTCCACCCCGGTCGCCCAGTTCGTCCACGAAACGTACTTCCCGAACGCGTAAAAGAGCATCAACTGAGTCAAAGGACCGAATCCTCCTCGATCGTTGACTCGCTTTAGCGCTGGATTACTCGAGGTTGCACTCTGCGGCGCGTTTCCAAACATCCACGCGTACGCTTGCAAGAACTGTTTTTTCAGAGCGTCGCTTTTGTTCCTCTTCTTCTCCTTATCATCGTCCCCATCTCTCTTTCTATCGCTACTTCTACCACTAATCGACGCACCTCGTCGCTCCATCGACCCAATCCCAGAAACTGCGTTCCTGGACGCATTTCTCAACCGTCTCCCGATCGGTTTCGCCAACGCCTCCAACGCCACCAACGCCCACCTTCGCGAAGCGCTCGGGATGTCCCCTCTCGCGTCCGCGGTGAAAAGATCCGTGTATTCTGTGCACGCGCAGAAACGTGAAAATAAACAGAAAGTGACAGTGAGCAATCAAAATAAATCGTTAAATTTGTGCATGTACACAGAGAGAGAGAGAGAGAGAAGAAACCCGTCCTACCTTCTCCGAGCGTTTGCGAGTTGCTCCCGGTGGTGGCTGCAAAGTACAAAAAGTCACCGAGAGATTCAATCGCATCCAGTTTATCGTTCCAAAATTGCGGTCCGAACACGAGCCTGACGGTATCAGAGACGGATTCAGATACGAGCTGTGTATTGTCACGTGATGTTTAAGGGAGAGAAGAGAGAAGAGTGTCAGTCTCATGAAGATTACAATACACCGCGCGCGCGCTCGAAGAGGAAATTTCCCCATCAGTGTTAGGGGATTTATTTTCCCAATTTTTACCTTTCTGTAGTAGTCGTCCTTCTGTTGCGCTCGAACTAAATCCGGTTGCGCCGCCGATGGAAGCTGCGGAACGACGACAGGCGCGTTCGAGGCGCTTCGGTCGTCGCTCATTGTTCTTTGTTTTTTGGCCACGGACGGTGCTGTTTTCGATCGTTTTTATAAAAGTGGAGCATTTTTTCCCCTACATCGAAGGGAAAATCAACAAAAAAAAGCGGAGGGTCCGCTCCAAATGTCGGATACCGACGCCCCAAAACCGCGCAAACTCAACTCTTCGGTAAACCTAGACGTCGACGAGACGCTCGAGAGTACCAAAGTATCCCTCTCGGAGCATTGCACGACGTGTTACGCGCACTATTCCGTGTATTTGTACGAAAATGGAACGAAGAAATCTTCGTTACGGTTTAGCACGAGAGACGACGGCGAGGACGAACAACTCCCGCTGGCGTTGTTTATAGGACAACCGAACGCGAGGCACGTGGCGAGCGTAGGCGTGGATAAGTGCTTGAGGATGATGGAAAACGTCGGCGAGCGCGCGTCTTTCGTTCTGCCTCCCTCGCTTGGGTACGGGGACGCCGGGAACGTCTCCTTCCCTTCGATACCGCCAAAGAGCGAGTTACTGGTCGAGATTGAGCTGTTGCACGCGGAAGGGACGGCGGAGTGTCCAGATACCGTTCGGACGGAATTGACATTTGAGAAACGGATGGAACGGTGCGAAAATTTGAAGCAGAAAGGGAACGAGAAGTTTCGGGGAGGATCGAAGAAAGCGGCGACGCGTTTATACGAGAGCGGTTTGTCGTACATCACGGAGGATTTGATGCAACAGTTAATGTTGCCGAAACACGTAGATTTAGCGGAAGGTTTAAGAGCGACGTTGAGATTGAACATGGCTGGGTGTTATTTAGGGATGAAAGAGTACGCGTTGTGCATCAAGTATTGCGATTTGGCGAGAGGCGAAGGCGTTTGGGGAGACGCCGCGAAGCGGTGTTGCGATTTTCGCAAGAAGGAGGAAGATTCGTGTTGGCTGACGAAACCGCAACAGGTAAAGGCGATGTTTAGGAAAGCGCAATCGCTGGAGCATATGCCCGGTGAAAGATATGAAGAGGCGATGGGCGTGTTGAGGGAAGTGAAGGAAAGTTTGGGCGCAGAGTTGGAGAGGTTGTACATCAAAGCCAACGGTCGCAACCCCGAAGAAGGCGTAGCGTTGGGGGATTTACGCTTCGAGGCCACGGATCCCGAGGAAGCAAAAGTGATTGAAATGTTTCGGAACGATTATTTACTTTCCGCAGAGAAAGTCAACAGATTGATTAAATTGATCGAGAAGCGAGAGAAGATGTCTATGACTGATTTTTGTGGAGTGTTCGAGAAGAAGATTTGAGAGGCAAACCTACTCGATGGTTTCGAGGCGTAACTGACGAATATAAAAAAAGGAGAATAAAAATATTTCTCGTCACAAAATGGGCGGAGAAGAAAACAACAAAGAAGAAACCATCACTGGCGCGGCTGCGGTATGGAAAGTCGCGGAAAGTCATGGCGTCACGCATGTTTTTGCCAATCCAGGCACGACCGAGATGCATTTTGTCGGCGCGTTTGAGTCGGTTCGTAAAATCGAACCAATTCTGACTTTGCACGAGACCGTTGCCTCGGGAGCTGCAGATGGGTATGCTAGAATGAAGAAAAGCTCGAATACGATAGTTCCTGGCGTTACGTTGCTGCACCTCGGTCCTGGGTTGATGAACGCTTCGGCAAATCTTCACAACGCCCGTCGCGCTGGCTCATCGCTGGTAAATGTCGTCGGCGACATGTCCACGTGGCATTCCGGAACGGATCCGATTCTCGAGAGCAACATCGCTGATATCGCAAAGATCAACGGCTTGGTTGTTTCGTCCAAAGTTCCTGGAGCTATTGCGTCGGATGCAAACGACGCTTTTGTGACCGCGACGAGAAGTTCAACTTCTCCAGGGGAGTCGAGAGTAGTCACCTTGGTTGTGCCGCACGATCGAAGTTGGGAACGAATTTCGAAAATATCCATCGATGATGCACTTCGTGGAAACGTCTCCTCAGTGACACAAGGATGCGAAGATGAGAAAAGTCATCCTATGCAGTCGTCTGAACAAGCGAAGACGAAAGAAAATGTCGTCGCCGAGCGCATGCACGCAAAACTCGCGGAGCTGCTCGATGAAAATGATATTCCACCACCATTTACGACCAATACTACGTTCCGTTCCATCGGATTAACATCTCAATCGAGCATACGCTACGCGGCGATGTTGCGCGAAGAATTTCAATTGGAAATACAACCGACGGTCATGTATGACTACAGTTTGGTTTGGGACTTGGTTTTATTCATAGAAGATCGCTTGGCGATTAAGAACAAAAACATCGGGGAGGGTGGTTTCTCTCCTGCGTCTTTTTCACCACCGCGTGAGAACTTGGATGTGGTAAAAAATGCTTCTCCTCCTTCACATGATTTGAGTGAACCGGTGCAAAAAGCCATCAACGCGTTTGGTAAGTCGTTCGTAAAGAATATTTTGAAGTCCGAACCCGGAAAAGTAGGCGTTTACTTGGGAGGTGACGCTGGAATCCGCGAAAATTTGCAACGCGTCTGTGACATCTGTCGCAAACTTGGCATCTCCGAAGACTCGATTTACGTTGAAAACGCATTTTCGCGCATAGATCGTGGTGGTGATCTTATGGTGAAAAGATGTCCGTACTTTCCCCGCGATGCGATCGCAACGTTGGCTGGGTTTGAAACGCTCGTTCTCGTGGATGCGAAGAAACCAGTCGCGATGTTTGGTTACAAAGACCAAAACTTCTCCTCGCTCATTCGCCAAAGCGAGGACGATGTTTGGGAAATCGAAGCGCCGCCGGGTGGTAAACTGACCGACGCGTTTGGAGCGATAGAAGCCGCGCTAGAGAAAAAAACGAACGCGTGGAAAACGGATATTGCAGACGCTAAGAACGAGAAGCATCACGAACGAGTCAAACGCACGGCGAAAGAAAATGCGTCGCGTGAAAAGAGCGGCAAGTTGACTCCAGCTGCAATGTGCGGAGCAATTGCGAAATCGCAACCTGCGAACTGCGTTGTTGTTGATGAAAGCCTTACTTCAGGTACTTCTTATTGGGAGGCAACCGATGCCTTTTCTCCTCAATTTACCCACTTAACTCTCACCGGTGGAGCCATTGGTTTTGGTCTTTCAGCCGCAGTTGGTGCGGCGGTTGCGAATCGTTCGCGAAAAGTAATCGCGTTTCAAGCCGATGGATCGGGCTTGTACGATTGTCAAGCGCTTTGGTCTATGGCTCGTTACAACTTAAACGTATGCGTAGTCATTTGCAACAACGCGAGTTACAACATTTTGAACATAGAGAACGCGGTCCAAGGAGTCGAAGATGCGAACAAGACAAACGTGTCGAAATCATTAACGAGTCTCGGGGAACCAACCATCGATTGGGTCGCCATGGCGAAATCGTTCGGTTTCCGCCTGGCAACTCGATGCGACACGATTGAAAATTTCGAAATGGTCTTCCAAGAAGCAATGGAAAAGAATGGCGAAGGCCCGATACTCGTGGAGGCTATTTTATAGTGTATTTGCGCCGTGCGTTTGCGTCTCTCTCTCCGCTCTCTTCTTTGTCTATTACAAAAAAAAGAATCTACTAATGTCTATTTTAAAACATTGCTATGTCTTCATCTCCGCCACCTTCAATGGGAGTCGCCGTCGTCATTCCCGTCATTAATGCAGATAACGGCGCCCTTCGTCCTCCTATTTCGCCACCTTTTGCCGACCCGTTCCTTTTGTGCTGCATCTGCCTTTCGTAAAACTTGGCAAAGTACTTCTCGTCTGTTAGCATCGATTCGTCAAACTCCTTGATCAAATTCGTCATTTCTTCGACGTCCGCCATCGTCGTCTCCAACTTTTTTTGCTTCGTCGCCGCGTCTTCGACTTGGTCGTGAAATGTCACCATGTTTTGGTCGTCAATTGCCGCCGAAACGCCGCCGCTGATATTCGAGCGAGCAACCATTTCGTTCACCAACATCTTCGCTTCGCTTTCGCCACCTTCCAATTGCATCTCACGCGCGATAGCTTCCAAGCTTAACGAGGAATATGTTTCCGCCACTTTGCGAACTTGGGCGAGTTGGACGGATTTGTGCGCCAGCAAGACCAAGTCTGCGTTTTTGTCATTTTCAAAAATGGCGGAATACTTCTTCATCGTCTCCGTGAAACGTTGTAATGGCGTTGACGATTGTTTGTCACCTCGAACACTCTTGCTCGAAAGTGCATCCACGAGTAGCTGATAGGGGCTTTTGTTCTGTTGTTGCTGTTTCTTTTCCGCGTCTTCTATCGCGTCTTCTTCGCCTTCGCCTCTCGGTGCCGGCGGCAGCGATGAATCAATGTCGTCGTCGAAAGCGCCTCCTTCCACTTCAAACTTCATCTTCATCTTCTCCGGCGTTTCATCCCCTTTTCTTTCGTGTTGTTGTCGATGATGTTCATCTTCGTCTCCGTTTTTCATCTCGTCGTCCTGAGATGAATCGTTCGATTGATGTTTTCTGTTTGGATCTTCCACGCCGTCTCCAAAATCACCGGAGGCTAAAATGTCCTCCAAACCCGCATCCGCCAACTCGTTTCCAAAACTTCTACCCACTCGTTTACCGCCGACACCCATGAATGGCGTTTGTGACATTAACATCTGTCTCACCGCGTGCGACGTCTTCGCGGGAATCCCGTTCTTTTCAGACAAAAACGCCGACGTTTCTCCCGTTCGAATGATCGATGCCAAGAGTAATTTTTTATAACTCTCGATCTGGACTTGTCCGCACTTTTCTTTCGTCGGCATCGAAACGCAGTTCGAAAAGAACGAAATCGCTCGGTCGTACTTCTCCGCGCTCAAACACGATAAACCGGCGTAGTAGCAATAGTTTGCAAAATCTTTCGCCATGAATCCAGTATCCGACGGATCTTCCACGGCGAAGAGAAGTTCTCCCTCGTACGCCTCCTGCTCTCTGTTCAATTCCGCGCACGTTTCGTAACACAACGCGTGCAAAAACGTCACCTTACCTCTCGATACCGCGGTCGAATACGCTCTCAAAGCGTACTTCAACGGCTCAAACGCTCGTTCTAAACCTTTCACCTCGCGCAGCGTCTTCACGTACGACCGCGCGACCACCGCGAAGGCTTTCTTCGCTCGCGCCGAAGCGTTGGCCAGACGCACGTCGTATTCCTCCTCCTTCGCAAAAAGCACGCACTTCTCCGCCAACTCGAGAAATTTTACCGCGTCCTTCTCTGGAATCTTCCGCGTCACCAACGACGCGCTCCCGTCGTCCTCATCTTCGCCGCTCTTTCTTTCTCGGCCGAAAAAATCCGTCGCCTTCTTTCTGTTGCTAATTTTCGTCTGCGACGTTTTCTTCTTGTTCGTCGCACCGGCGCGTTCGCTTTTTTTTTTCTTCTCTTCCTCTTCCTCTTCCTCCTCCTCTTCCTCTTCCTCTTCCTCCTCTTCCTCGTCGTCCTTCGCGACGCCGTCTCTGGCAAAATCGACCGCGCACTTCAGCAACATCGCGCGTTCATTCATTCGCAATCGCTCGAAAACCGTTGACGATTCGTCGTCTAAAATCAGATCCAATCGAGACGAGAAGTGTTTACGAACGGAAAGTTTGGCGAGCGCGATTTCGTTCTCCTCGAACGAGTTCGAGAGGAACGATTCGAGCGAAGGAGGAGGAGCCGGTGGGTATTCTTTCATGTTTGCTTTGAGGAGTTTTCTTTCTTTTTAGGCTTGTTCGTGTGGTGGGAAGAGAGTTTTGCGCGTAGAAATAATGTGGAAAAGCACACGCGTCTGTCACAAACACCGCGCGGAAAACTTTTGAAAATATACACAATGTCCTCCTTTTCTCTGACATCCTCGAGAGCGATCGCGCCTACGAAGAAGAACATCGCCACCGCTTCCCTAGGCAGGAAATGCGCGAAGAAGAACAAGAGCCTCGGCGCCAAAGTCGTCGTCGTCGTTCGCGCGCAGCAGCAGCAGAGCGACGGGGAAAAAAACATATCTGATGCCGACGTCGACGCACCGGAGGAAACGACGAGCATTACGACCATCGAGAAAGCGACGGGAGACGAAAGCAGTCGCGAAGAGTACGAATTAATTGGTTCGGAACCGGAGAGATTTAAAGTCGCGGAAGGGCAGCTCGTGAGTTTGCTCACCGCGGCGACTCCCGCGTCGACGAGATTAATCAGCGGCGTCTTGACGAGTGGGTGGAAAGTCTCGCTGGAGAACGGTCCGGTGCCCGATGGCGAGTATTCGTTCGGTAGCTTTGGCGGAAGATATTTGAAAGAATCGAGCGACACAGAATCGTTCAAACGTCCGGAAAAACCCCTAAAGTTGTACGAGTTCGAAGGTTGCCCGTTCTGCAGAAAGGTCCGCGAAGCTGTCGTATGGCTCGACTTGGATCCAATAGTGTACCCGTGTCCGCAAGGAGGGAAAAGATATCGCGAGTTTGTCAAGGAAACCGGAGGGAAAGCGCAGTTCCCGTACTTGATTGATGAAAACACCGGCGTGAAGATGTACGAATCCGACGATATCATCGAGTATTTGTACGAAAACTATGGGCCGGGCAAGGATAAAGTGCCGTCGTTGCTCTCTCGCTCGCCAGTCGTCACCGTCGCCGCAGGTCTCGGCATGTTAGGCAGAATGGGGAAAGGGAGCAAATTAGATGCAAAATCTAAAGCGAACGAGAAAGAGTTGGAACCCATCGTTTTTTACGGGTACGAGACGTCCCCTTTTTGCAAAATCGTCCGCGAACGATTGGTCGAGTTGGAAATTCCTCACCAAATTAAAAGCACCGGAAGAGGCTCGTACAAAAGAAAGGAGTTGTTGAAGAAACGCGGGACGTTCCAAGTCCCATACATTGAAGATCCAAACACGAAGAAAGCGATGTTTGAAAGTAAAGACATTTTGGATTATTTGAACAGAGAGTACGCGTCGTAAATTGGCTCACGCGCGAGCGCGCTTGTCTAAAAGCAATAGTAAAACTGTACATCAATCAAAGCTTACATCACGTCGAACGACTCGTCCTTCGTCTTCTCACGAATACGTTTGCGTAACTCTACGAACTTCTTCGCGCTCGCAAATTCGTTCAAATCTTCGTATTCTATTTCGTTCTCGTCTGCAACTTTCATCGCTTCCGCCCACCTTATGCGATACTTGATCTCCTCTTTCGTTCTACCGTCCCCAAACTTCAAATCTCCTTTCTTTGGTGGCCGCCAATCCCCGATTAAATACCACGCGTCTTCGCCTTGATCTTCGCTATAATACAAGTCGCTGATGTCGATGTTTCTCTCTTTAGCTCTCTCGATTTGTTCCTCCAGCTGTTTCGAAAGCGCTGCCTTACCACCACCGAGCGTTATGATTCTCACGAGTAAAATAATCACCCCAGCTTCGGCGGCAGAATCCAAATTGAAAATCGAAAGATCCAGTTCCGACGAAGCTCGAACGACCCTTCGTCTGGTCGATGTCATACCGCTGCCTCTTCTCGTCTTCGCCGCCGAAAAACAACCGCGACGATGTTGCGACGATTGAGAATTTGCAACCAGCGGCGCTTTACTACTACTCATCATCGACGACATCTTTCTTGCGTTTGAAATAAAATTCGAAGAGAAGACAAAAGAAGCTCGAGTAAATGAACGCTTTGTCTCTTCTCTCGTTTACCGAGAAACGACGACGACGACGACGACGACGACGACGATGTGTTTATGTGACGTGCAAAAAAAGAAGAGAAAGAAGATGACGCGCTTTGGCCAAAATCAAAATATCTTTTTTCTCATTTCCCACAGTTATTTATTTCCCACGAATGTCTGCTCAAAACAACATCCCTCCGGATGTCGTTCGAAAAGCCGAGATGCAAATGAAGAGGAAGGCGCCGGATGATTTGAACGGTGAAGGAGACAAAACGAGGAGCAAAAAAGCGAACAACGCGGCTGGTTCGTCGTCGACTTTTTCTTTGCAATTTGACTACGCTTTGGAAAAGCAGTTTCGCGAGAATTCGGTGGCGGGATTTGCGCTCACGTGCGTCATGCACAGAGAAAGGTCGGCGATGAAAGAAGCTCTGAGTTTGTTGAGAGAGTGTATGGGCGACGGTTTCAGCACCAAAATCTCGCCTATGAAGATGCCGTGCAAAGCGTTTGCTTTTTTGAGCGTGGCGGAAGAAAAATTACAGTTGGAAGTGGTTGAGGTTGTGACAAGACTCGTGCGGATAGTTTCGAATCGTAAGAACAAAATGAGATTTTTAGAGCGCATGATGCCTATACAGACGACTTGCGAGTATACCGACGACGCGATAGAACGAGCGGTTGAGCGGTTAGGCATTACCAAACAGTCGAATGAATTCAAAACGTTCGCGGTATGCCACCGAGACTGCTTCTCGAAAGCGCTCGTCGCGAAGGAGGATACGAAGGACGAAACGGAGAAATGGAAATCGATGGCAGTTACGAACGCGGTAGCGGCAGTCGTATCGAAAAGAATCAATAAAGTTAGTTTGAAAGATCCAGATGTGGTCATCTTTGTCGTCGTCATGGCGGTGAACGACAACAGCATGAAAAATACAGACAACATCCCGACGCGTCGGCTCGGCTTGTCGTACGCGTCTAAAGCGTCGAAGATGTTCACGGTGAAAGGGAAAGGAATAGACGCGACGAGTTTAAAAAAATAACGCAAAAAAAAAACCGATAGTTGTCTCCACCGGAAATCGAATCCGGGTCTCTGCCGATCTGAGTCGTTTTGCTCAAGAGAGTACAGTGAATTTTCACTGCGGATGTGAGTTTTTTTGCCTGAAGGTGCCTTGTTTTGGCAGGGCAATGTTCTACCTTTAATTGAAAACGCAAGTTAGAAGAAGTTCTTTTCTTTGCACCAAATTTCAACTTACCACTGAACCATGGAGACTCGGTGATGTAGAACAACACTGGTGGTTTTCACCAGTCCTGCTTGTTTTAGATGTCTTCGAAACCACGATTTTAACAATTCGTAACATTTGTGCTTTGTCTTTTTTTGTAACCCTAAACAAAAGAAATTTGGAGGTGCTTTGGTGCCTGGAGGAGAGAGAATATTTTCTCATTTATCCGCGCGCGCGCACACACAAACAACATGATGCAAGCGTTCGTCACTGCCGGCACCGCCAGCGCGTCGTCTTCATCTTCATCGGACGACGCATCAGACGACGCGGAAGACAACAACAACAAGGACGACGACGACGAGAACAAGAAGAAGAAGAAAAAGAAACAACCGCAAAACGACTCTTCGCATTTCATCTCGATATGGAAGACGCCTCACTCGTCGACGAAAGCGTTCATGCGCCGAGCGGCGTCGGTGGGAGATTTATTACACGTGAAGTCGTCGTCGTCGTCGTCGTCGTCGTCGGAAAAGAAGAATTTTAAGAAGAACGAACGTCTCAAGGATGCGCGCGTGTATTCGTTTTCTTCTTCGAGTACTAAAATACAGAACGCGATAATCGCGATTCTCTCTTCTCTGCTCATCTTCTCTTTGCTCGTCATCAAGCAGCAAAACAAAAACAAAAAGATTCTAGAAATCGACCACAAGTTGCACAACACGATATCCGCCTTGGCGACGAGAGCGCAATGGAGCGAGGTGGAAATGAAAGGTAGCAATAGAAAGATGGCATTCAATCAGAAGAAAAATAGTAATAAAAAGAGGATAAAAATTGACACGGTGGATTTATTGGACGAGTATGGTTTACCGACGCTCGCGGCGCAGTGCGAACGAAAGGTGGAGTGGCCTTTGTTGACTTCGTTCGTCGAAGAAGTCGCCCAAGGCAGGGAATCGTCGATTTGCGAATCGTTCCTCGACCGACTGCCGAAAACGTTGAGAGTGCACACGTTTCCTCTAAGCGTGCGAGCGCAGTTGAGGTACAATTCGCTGAGAAAGTTGCCAACCTTTAATCGAGGGTACGACGTCGAAGATTATCTCGTCAGATGGCTTTCCAATGGTCCGTTTTCAATCAATCGTAAAAAAACATTGACGGAGAAGACAGAAATCGCGTATTTGCTGCCAATTCAACCGTATTTAGATCGTGTTTCGTCGTTTCCGTTTTCAGATGGACGCGCGAGAAGCGAATCCGGGGTAAAATCTGCCGTTCAATACGCGAAGAAAGTAAACCCGAGCTTGTGGGAACAATCGAAAGGAAGACGAGTCATCGTCACCGTGCACGATTTCGGCACCGAATTGGCGACGAAAATCTACCCGGATGATGATGAGGATGACGATATCTACGCATCATCATCGGCGTCATCATCGTCCATATTATCCTCATCTCCTTCCTCTTCCTTCTCATCGTCGTCTTTGGTCAACACCACGCATTTCATCGTCTCAAACTCTGAGACCGATGTGGATGACGCGCCGTTTGATGCGAGGAAAGACGTCGCCGTGGTGCCTTCCTTGTCCTTTTTCTTACCCAGAGAGGCGGTATCGAGAGGACTGGTTGATTTATCGCACTTCATGCGCGACGAAGAGGAGTACGCGTCCTTTGGTTTACAACCGCCGAAATTCGACGCGGACCGAAATATTCGACTCATGTTTAGAGGAAACAACCGCGGTCCTTTGAGAGAAAAAGTCTTTCGATACCTCGTCGAAAACGGGAACGAGGAAGACTCCATCGAAACCACCGGCGTCGCTTCGCCACAGGAGTACATGTCCTTGATGGAGCACAGTAAATATTGCTTGCACGTCCGAGGTACGCGAGTGATGTCGCCGCGGCTAATCGAGCTCATGCTCTTCGGGTGCGTCCCAGTTATCGTCGCGGACGCGTACGAACTCCCGTTGGCGTGGTTCCTCGATTGGGAAAAGTTTTCCATTCGCGTTCCGGAATCTGACTACAAGAACATTCACGCATACATCGAACAAGCAAACTGGCGAGAGTTACACGCAAACTTGGGTCGCGTGATTAGTTTCTTTGTCTACCACAAGAGCGAACCAGTCGTCGGAGACGCTTTTTACGCAACCTCGCTCGGGCTGTTGAACAAACTCGAACACAATAATGTTTTTGTTTAACCCGAATTCGACGTCGCGCGATGAATAATTTGATGATGACGACGACGATAACAATAATAACGCGACCACAACTGCTACTTTACGATAGCAATAGTACATAGGCATAAAAATGTAGTTCGAGAAGGAAAATAAAATAGAGAGCGAGCGAGCGAGCGGAGCGCGTAAAAATAACATCGCACTTGTAAAAAACAAACGCACATCTTTGCTGTACAAAACACTTCACTCGAGCGTCTGCTCTTCACAGCAGAAGGCGTCTGTTCTTTCTTCTTCTTCTTCTTCTTCCTTTCGTCCGTTCGTCGTCCTTTCTCTGTTTTTTTGTGTGGTTCGAAAAAAGTACGCTCTTAATAAAACGAAGAAGAGAAAGAGAGAGAGAGAGAGAGAGAGAGCGAAAAAAGTGAAAAAAGTGAAAAAAGTGAAAAAAGGCAGAAAAAAGAAAAAAGCGACCAAAAAATCTCAGAGAGCAAACGAGAGTCACTCGTTTTTACGTCCTCGGACGAGTGGTCGTCTACACGCGTTGAATGCACTCAACTGTTTTTTTTTTCACTCGTTCACGTGATTATACTATCGCACAACATCGTTATTATAAAACTTTGTGAAGAAGAACGCACTACTCGAGCGCAACGACAAAAAGCAGAAGTCGTTTCATATCGAGCTCTTCTCGGTTGGCGCGCGCTTCGTTTTTTCCCTTCCTCTTCTTCTTCCGTGGAAGAGATTTCTTTGTGAATTTTAATTTCCGACGAATAATCGAGAAACGAGCACAAAACACTCACAAAAGAAGGAAAATCGAAACGTCATCCAAATTTGACGCGCGCTCGCGCTTTCCTTCTTTGAGATCACCTAAAGAGAGGCTTTGCCCGCTCTTGAAACAACGCGCGCATCAAAAAGAATGGAGGAGGATAAAGCGACGACGATGGAAGCTGCGCCGCTGGAGAGCCACGCGCGATCCGATTTGAAAAAGAGTTTAAAAGAGGACGGAGAAGAACAAACCGGTGCCGGGACTTTGGTGCCTCTTTCTTCTCCTCCTCCAAAAGGTGCTGCTGCCGGTCAAGAAATTATTCGGCGAAGAGAAGAAAATATCATGCCGAAGAACGCGAGCGATTCAGATCTGACCGCGACAACTTTCGAGACGAACGTCACGAACGCGTCGTTTGATGCGAAAGGTTCGAGCTCGCCTGTTCACGATCCGAGTAAACCGAATAAGCCGTCTTTGTTGAACCCGAATATCGCGCACGACAAAGACAACGACGACGACGCGGCAGACGGAGGGGAGAGCGGGAAGCAACAGCCAGCTGTTACAACAACAACAACAACAATAACAACAACAACAACAACTACTACTACTACTACTACCGCGATACCAGGGAAGAAGCAGGATAACACGTCTCCGAGTCGACGAGAGTCTGGACGAATCAAGTCTTTGCACGTGCAAAGAGCAACCTTGGATGCGGAAGCCAAAGCGAGAGCGTTGAAGTTCACGTGTTCGTTATTCCCGCGCGCGAATATTCGCGTAAAATATCTCGGCATGGTGGACGAGAAAATAGCCGAAAAAATGGATGTGGAAAAGTTGGCGAAGGAGCATTACAAAGAAGGAGGAGGGAGTGTCCATCAATCGACGTCGAATTCTAACAACAACAACAACAACAATGCTACGAACTCTTCGAGCGAAGAGAAGAAGAACCAAATGCTGAAACCGCTCGGGTATAGATGCGAGGGGACGTTATTTTCGGAACCGTTTGAAGCGACCATCGATGAAAACGGGTACCACTACGTTCGATGGGGTGCAGAGGGCGAAGGTAGACGGGTCGTGGAGACTCCGTGCTCCACTAACACTTCCGCACCAGCAGAAGAAACGTTGGAGAAACCAGAATCTTCGAACAACGATAGCAGCGACACGACAACGGCGACCAAGGCGACGGGGAACAAGAAAGGAGTATTAGACGTGGACGAGGCCGTAAAATGCATCGTCGAAGAAATCGCGCGCCGGTTCGAGAACAAAATCCCAGGCATGAAACCGTCCTCCTCGTCGTCGTTAAAATTGAACACAGGAAATAGCAACAACAACAACAACGCAAACGGTGGTCGTCTGTGTTCCAACTGCGGTGCCGGGAGCAACTCGACGCCGTTAATGCGCAGAGGACCAGACGGCGTTCGTTCGTTATGTAATGCTTGTGGTTTGTGGTACGCCCGAAGAGGAACCCAACGTCCCGTTGAAGGTGGTAGCGTCGCCGAGAGAGAAGCCAAGGCTGCGAAAGAAAGCATGTTTGCCGCTGCCGCGGCTGCGGGTGAAGATCAGTTGAACAAAAGAACGAAAGAAGAAGAAGAAGAAGAAGAAGAAGCGAAACGACAACGCGAGAAAGAGATTGAAGAAAAAGAGAAAATGACCCGAATAGTTCCCAAGATTGAGAGTCTGAATGGCTACGCCGTCTTTGGATACCACGAGCACATCGTTCAAGACGCGTTGCGAGCGCACATCATAGCGAAGTACGCGCCGTCTCTCGGTATCGATGTTCTCATGGCTGCGGGAATGCAAAAGTACGGGCGGTACGAATCATCCTTGTTATTGTTAAACGGCGGAAAGAACCAACCGACGCAACAGAGGCGTTCTTCAAAGCGCGAACGCAAAGAAATTACAAAGTTTGTCGACGTCGAGTATAAGAACGCGCCGCAGAAACGAAAAACGAATGCGTTGTCAAAGGCTGCTGCGAAAAGGCTCAAAGCGCAACAAGCAAGCGAAGAAAAAGCAGCAAAGAAAGCGGCTGCCGCCGCGGCTGGGGGTGCTGCCGTGACGAAAAAAGCTGGCATGCGAAAGAACGCTTCGGATCGGTCCATGGCGGACCAGTTCTTCGGCTTGAGCGATACTTTCCACGAACCGCCAATCAGCTCGAATCATGATAGAAACGTTCAGCAACAACATCGCCAGCCAACCGCCGCGGAAGACTTGCAATCGTGGGAAAACGTCCTCTTCAATAGCGGTTTCGGAGCGGAACCGTTGTATACAAATATCATCCCTGGGAGTCAACATCGACAAGATCAGCATCAAAGCAACACCATGTACATTAGTCATCATCATCAACAACAACAACAACAACAACAACAGCAGCAACAGCAACTCATGGGAGGCAGCAGCGGAGAGCTCAGATGTTTCTCGCCGCCAAACAATATCAATAATATTAGTAACGCGAACATTATCAACAACAACGTTCCTACTCCAGGAAACTTTCGACTCGATGACGATTTGCTCGGCTTTGATGCGCTGATGGACAATCACGAAAGTTTCATCGATGGCAACATGTTTTGAGACGACGCCGACGACGAAATAATAATAATAATAATAGAAATTTGAAGCCATTAAGAAGTGCTTTTTGGGTTCCATAGCAGTTTTGTATAAAGAGTTGTGAAAGGAAACAATAAATTTTTTTATATAAATGACAAGAATAACCTTTTACACGCGACCGGTATAGTTGTGCGGGTCAATGACGTACTTCTTACTCGCCCCTTTGTCAAAGTCTGCGTATCCTTTAGGCGCGTCGTCCAAGGAAATCACTTCCACATTCACAGCTTTATCGATTTGTACGCGGTCATACAAAATCGCATTCATCAAATTTCTGTTGTACTTCATCGTAGGGCATTGACCGGTGGCAAACGACAACGATTTCGCCCATCCAAGGCCTAATCGCATGCTTAAGTTCCCCGTTTTCGCGGCATCTTCCACCGCCCCCGGATCCTCGGTAACGTACAAACCGGGGATACCAACAGCGCCACCGGCTTTCGTCACCGTCATGCAATCGTTCAACACCTGCGCCGGCACTTCCTTCGCGTGGTTGTGTCCGCAACCTCTCGCTTCGAATCCAACGCAATCGACCGCGGCGTCCACTTCAGGAGTTCCGAGAATCTTTTCGATTTGTTCATCGACGGACCCTTTGGTGATGTCCACGACTTCACACCCGAACGATTTCGCCTGGTTCAAGCGTTCTGGAATCGCGTCGCCGACAATCACGCACGCCGCGCCGAGCAGCTGCGCACTCGCGGCACACGCCAAACCAACCGGGCCAGCACCTGCAACGTACACAATAGATCCGGGTTTCACGCCCGCGGTGACCGCGCCGTGATACCCGGTCGGGAAAATGTCAGACAACAACGTCAAACTCGTAATCTTCTCCTTGGCTTGTTCCTTGTCCGGAAACTTGAGCAAGTTAAAATCAGCGTACGGAACCATCACGTATTCCGCTTGACCGCCAATCCAACCACCCATATCGACGTATCCGTACGCCGCACCCGGTCTCGCCGGGTTCACATTCAAGCAAATCCCGGTGTGGCCTTGTCGGCAGTTGTCGCACCTTCCGCACGCGATGTTAAACGGCACCGAACACACGTCTCCTTTCTTGATAAACTCGACGTCTTTACCGAGTTCAATGACTTCGCCGGTAATTTCGTGGCCTAAAATCATGTGCCCACCCGGCAAAGACGTTCGGCCTCGAACCATGTGCTGATCGCTCCCGCAAATATTCGTCGTGACCACTTTCAAAATGACCCCGTGTTCGCACTTTCTCTTCTGCCGTTCGGAGGCGACCGGAGAATTCGTCGAATCGAGCTCGAGTTTCGGAAACGGAATATCCTTCACTTGCACGTCGTTCGGGCCCATAAACATCACGCCTCTGTTCCCGCTTTGCGACGAATACGCCCTCGAAGAACAGCACGCGCAGTTTTCCCCGTGTCGTCGCGAGGAAGAGGAGGAAGATAACCGATCGGAGGAGGCTGAAATTTGCCCGCACAAAACTGCTTCGTTATTACCGATTGCCGCGCGCCGACCCGCGCGTTTTGCCAACGATATCGCCGCGGATCTCATCGCGTTCGATATCAAAAGTGAGTTTCGCGCGTAGTAGTAGTAGTATTAATAGTGCGGGTGCAAATAGGACGAGAACGCGTTCGCGCGAGCGAGCGGAGACTTTTTCTGTTACGACGACGAGGGACATCTGACTCAGAAAATTCGAATCACGATTCAAACCCTAAACGTATTTTTTTTTCTTCTCGCCTCTCTCTTTTCGTCGTTCGTTCGTCCGGGTTTTTCCTCTCCAAAAATGAGCAAAGCGAGCGCTTCGTCGTCGTCGTTGTTCTCGTCGTCGTCGATTACTCGTTCTTCTCGTTCTGCTTCGCCATCTTCATCTTCTTCTTCTTGTTTTTGTCGTTCATCGCTGTCGTCGTCGTCTCCTTTTTCGTCAAAGACGGGGAGTTTTAGGAAACAGAAAAAAAGTCGCTTTGGTGGACGCGCGAGAGGAATGGGAAGAGGAAGGAGCGCGACGACGACGACGTCGTCGACGTCGACGTCGACGTCGGATTCTGGCGAGAGGAGCGACGATGTAAACGCGGAGGTCGTGATGAGACCGTCGTTTTTAGGAAAACTCGGGCAATCCATGAACGTGGCGGGCATTTCGTTGTTCCTAAAACTCGCCGTCTCGGACGCGTCGTTAGCCGTGCCGCACATCGACTGCGAGTCGATTCAAGATATCGATTGGTTCAAGTTGAAAAAAGCCGGGTTCACGGCGGTTATTTTTGATAAAGACAACACGCTGACGATTCCGTACGCGACGGAGGTGCATCCGCCGTTGCAAGAGAGCATGAAAGAGTGCAAACAGGCGTTCGGGAACGAACGCGTGTGCGTGTATTCCAACTCAGCCGGGTTGGAACAGTACGACCCGGACGGGATCGAAGCGACGCATTTAGAAAGAGAGTTGGGAATTCGCGTGGCGAGACACAAAGAAAAGAAACCGAGTGGAAGCGGCGCCGAGCTCGCCAAGTTTTTAAATAGCAACAGTAATAATAGTAGCAACGAGAAGGAAAAGAGTAGTAAGAGTAGCGAGAGCGCGGGCGAGGCAAAAAAGGAAAACTCGCCGTGCGAAAAGTTCGTCTTTGTCGGCGACCGGTACCTCACCGACGTCGTCTTCGGTAACAAATCCGGAATGTTCACCATCCGGGTCGCCCCATTCGACGTCTCCAACGAGTCCAAAGCCATAGCCGCGGCGAGATCCATCGAGAGTTACTTCTTACACCGATGGAGAACGAAAAATAAAACCAAACCGACTCCGCACGCGCTCGACGAAAGAAACCGAGAAGAAGAGAGCGTCTACTTGAAAACCAACGCCGCTCGCTCCTGGAGAGAGGAGCGGTGAAAAACAAACCCCTCTTCTCTCGAGTCTTTTTTGTTCATCAGAGATCTCGCGTGACGACGACGACGACGACGCGTAGATTTTGAGCGATAATGTGAAAGTAATATCACGCACTATATTAGCACGCATAGCAAAAGAGACCACAAAAATCTCAACACGCACACTCTTTCTTTTTGGTTCGCCGCAAAGGCAGCGGAGGGGTTAAAACAACGCAGTCGTTTCTCTCTCTCTCTCTCTCCTAAAATGCCTTCTTTGCGACAAAAAAGAAAAAAAAAGGAGAGATGTTCTTTTTTGGGTGGGACTTTTTGATGGGGTTGAAGGCGGTTTCGCGGCTGAAAAAGCTTCCACGTCCTTTTTTCCTGTCGTCGCATGGATAGAAATTGGACTTCACGTTCCTCACACTATTATCCCCGCACGCGACGCACTCGCACCCCCGTAAACGTTT
>Ga0181606_10000940_pt1 | contig 24990 bp, 30 predicted proteins | sample 041ome_10_FD_132994 | JGI IMG/M metagenome (GOLD analysis project Ga0181606, IMG submission 132994) | Coastal salt marsh microbial communities from the Groves Creek Marsh, Skidaway Island, Georgia - 041412US metaG (megahit assembly) | ecosystem: Environmental > Aquatic > Marine > Intertidal... | reverse complement strand
GCTGGGGTGCGCTCTGCACAGGCTTCGTAGCCTGACAGATCGCCATGCGCTCCATAGAAGATGCCAGTGATGTTGCCCTTGCCCAGACCTTTGACTGTCTTGGCATCAGAGTTCACCGCCAGCAGCTTCGTAGGCCAACCTGTCATCTGTGGTTTTCCACTAGTCATCTTCTGCATCTTCCTCGTCCCATTCATCCGTTGTCATTACGTACCAGCTATTGCACTGCGGGCAGCACTCTTGATGCTGCTCCGCTTGCCAATGGTGGTTGCAGTTTCCGCAATCATAATTCATCGGCAAGCTCCAGCATTGGGAAATCCACATCAGGTATTCTGTCGAAGCCCATACCAGCGACACGATAACGACGCGCCCTGCCCCCTATCTTTTGTGACAGACTCATGTAGTCACGGACACTGGTGGATCGCATCCCCAAGGTTTCACCCAGATGGGTAGACAAATCACCAATACGTTTCACGCGCCAGTTGAAGTCGCTATTCGTTTGACCATCGATCTCTGCTCCGCGTGACCATGATCCGTGGATGTTCTGAGTCCAGCGATATGCGTACTCCAACGCCTCGATGTCATCCGTGATCTCGACGGGGATATCTACGATAGCTACGATCTTGGCTGCATCTTCGAATGCCGAATGCACAACCATTATTTCCATGTGTGTAGTCAAAGCTCTTCTCCTTTTGTGAGCAAGTTAGTTATATAAGCACTGTAAACCAGTTGTCAAGTTGATATTTCCACTACGCAGCAAGCTTGTTGCCCTCCTCCGTTGTTTCGTTGGAAGCCTTCCAACCATCAACCGTACTTACGGTTGTCTTCTGTCAGCCACCGATCCTCAATCAGTCGAGCAAGCTCTGTGTCATCCATGCAGAACGCCTCGCCGCTGCGCAGCATGTCGGCCACTGTCTCTGGGTATGATTGGATTGCGTCGTGCAGGTCGTTGTCGCCGTATCGATAGTCGACTGCATAGGTTGAGGTCAGACCACTGACATTGCCCCAGCCCCAGTAATCCAAGAACTCTTCTTTGCTGGGGTCACGGTGTGCAGCCAGCTTGCCGATGTCCTCACCCACCTCGATCAGACGCTCGGTCAGTTGCAGCAGATACGTCAGGTCTTGGTACTCACGGTTGGTATGCTGGTGCATGTAGCCGACTGACAGGTTGGTGCATTCGGGGATGTGATCGACATAGTTTGCACTGTCAGTGAATGTGCCGCCGTCATCAGGCTCGTGGCCCATGTCGAGCAGATCACCAAGTGCCTTGGCAAACTTGTCAGATGCTGTGCGTCTGCTGCCCTGATGCGTGATGATGCTGTTGTTGCCAAAGCGATCAAAGGCAATGCAGTGCTTGTAATCCCGCAACCAATGATCTTGATCAGTGCCGAACTCGGCTTGTTCAGAGCCAGATTCGACGATCCACTGACTGCCAAGGCCACCCGCCTCTTCTGCACGGTGGAAGATGTACAGACCTGGCACTTGTGCCTTGATCATCTGCAACATGATCCACACGCCAGTGCCACAGTCAGCACCAAGGCACATCTTGTCTTCGCCCTTGAACAGCCGCGTCTCGCCGTCATCGATGTAGCAGGTCTGCTCCACCGGATCAGCTTCCTTGTGGACGCTGTCCGTGTGACTTGACCAGATGATGGGTGCAGTGCCGATACGCTTGTACAGGTTGCCATAGTCATCGGTGTAGTCGATCACTGGCTTGATGTGCTTGTTGATCATGGCACGTTCACCGTCACTGCCTTTGTGGCGGGTGTATGAGCAGATGTCATACAGGGATTTAAGCTGCTTCTTGTTCATGTGTTTCATCCTCGATTTTGATTGCATGTTTCTCGTGGCAGTCGTCACAGCGGATCGAGTGCGATGCTTCGCATTCGTTCCATTGTTCTGTTGGGAAAATTTCCCCGCACTCGTCGCAGGTGAAGTAGTCTTCTAGGAAGACCTGACGACATATGTCACGACCATCGTGGGTGGTGAACTTGTCTTCGTTTGGCCAGATTTCAGAAGTGTCATCACAAACGAAGTAGTTGTCGTTCAGCGCATCTGTGCAGATGAATCGACCATCATGCGTCTCGTGCATGTCATCGATGTGATAGATCTCGTCATTGTCATCACAGAAGAAATAATAGCTTTCGTAACAACTCTGGCAGATGGTTTCGCCGTTGGCTGTGCTGTGTGTCTCGTCAGCATCTGCATTGTCTGAGCAGTGGTCGCACGTTACTCCTGCATCTTGCACAAGCCCCCTAACAGACTCGCACCTGTATTCCGGATCGTAGTTAGTCATCAGTAGAAAATCACTACAAACATCTACGCCATACTCGCCGTCTATGTATGGTGCTACGATATCGCCGTAATCATCCCTTATCGAAAGTAATCTCGCATCGTTGAAGCCACGCTCTTCGTTTGCCAAATCACGGTTGTCCTGCCGATGTGACCATTCAGATTGATAGCCAGCCTCCCGCAGCACACGGATCATCCGATCTTCGTCGCCATAGACACGGCCATATATCTTACGTTTCGGCCAGACCAAAGCACGAGCAGTGATGCGGCCCTTGCGCCAGATGAAGGCCACGCCAAGGTCACCTGCCCCGTAGATGTAGGTCGGGTGGACGTTGATGCTGCCGCTATAGTAGCTCATGTCCTTGGACATGCACGAGTTCGGACCACGCAGATACACAGTCACGATCCGCTTCGGGGTCATGGCAATGTGCCACTTGATCTTTTCTTCCTGATACTCGTTGTGCTTTGCGACCAGCTCCGCAATGCGCTGTGGAGATAACTTGCTGCCGAAAGTCTGGGCAAGATAGCGACCCAGCTTGATCCGCACCTGCCGATCACGCACTCCATCCTCGAATGATCGAGTGTATGCAATCATGTCAGGTTTGTCTGGATGCTCGGAGATGTGGACCATGTGCAGGTTGGCCAGCGACATACGCTCCGTGCCGTCTGAAAACTGTACAGACTGATAGTCGTGATACAAATTCATCAGGTCAGGTTCGTTTCGGAACACAGTGGGTATAACCCACCTGCCGTTGCTCACACGGTCCTGAGCCATGATCATATAGGCATGCCGCCTGCTGCGCGGCACATCACAAATCTTTTCTGCCATATCTCTAGTCCTCCTCTGAAAAGTGTTCATCCCATTCTTCAGGCGTGATCCCTGTCATCAGGAACTCGCGGTCATCCAGTGACAGATGCGGCAGCGCATCTTGAATGAGCACACCCGGTTGCTGCCATGCATCGAGTTGTGCCTGTGTGATCGGGATGTCACGAGTGTTGTGCTTTCCCGAAACCATTGAACGCATCATGATCTGCATTTCGTTTTTCCTTTCTGTCCTACGGACAGTTCGTTGGAAGGCTTCCAACCAACTTGGCTGGTCGCCGTTGGGGTGAAGTATCCCCCTTGTATCCCCCCTAAAGGGGGATACTTCGGGGAATACGGCGTGTGTACGTGAGTCAGTCATCGTCTCCGATGATCTCAACCAGCTTGGCCAGTGCCTTTTCATAGGCTTCTGCTGCCATCTCTTTGCGGCCTGCCAGCAGCATCATTGCCATGAACTCGATCTGGAACTTTGCGTCCCGCGCATTTTGGATCGTCTGTTCGCGGGTCATGCGCCACTCCCCCCGACTGGTGGGAAAGTATGCGCCTTGGCTTCGCTCCATATGCAGGTTGGGTCGATGGCCTGATCAACCGCTTCAACGTAGACCTCTGGCCTAGACTTTCGGGCTGCTGCCTCGATCTTCCGTTGCGCCTTGGCCCAGACACGCACAGCCACAGCGAGGCTCTGGAGATTGTCCAGTGCCTCTTGTGCGTATGAGTCAGGCCCTCCCCCCATCAGTGGTACAAGATTGACGGCACTAGCCAACTCAGCCATGTGAAGGTTGATGTCATCCTTGGTCAGACCGCAGACATACTGCGCCTCAATGATGGTTCTGCTCATGAAAATTTCTCCTTCAGGATTGGCAGTTCATTCTGAAACCTGCCGCAGGGTTGAGGTCTGCCCAGCACGGTGCAGTCACGGTGGCGATTGTGTGCAATCCCACGTGCATGATGCTCGGTGTTGGCCCAGACACGGATGGCAAAGCGGTCATTCACAAAGTCGTCGCGCCGTGCCAGTCGGATGCGCCACATCTGGCGCTGCTCCGCGATCATGATCTGGCTCTGCCGCGAAGCACGATGATGATGGTGGCAAGCCCAGTCAGACCCAGAGCCAGCATCAGCAGCCCATTGCCTGTGTCTCCGCTTGCCCATTGCAGCAGCCCGTCAGCGACGGCGCAGCCACACAGGATCGAGCCGACGAGCAGCACGATCCAGTCGATGAAATCGAACATTCTGTAATCCTCCGGATTTAAGATTGAGACAGCCCTAAAGGGCTGGTCGTTGGAAGGCTTCCAACCAATGACTCCGTAGGAGTCAGTCAGAAACCGGACACAAAAAAAGCCCCGACAGCAAAGCTGTCGAGGCGTAGGTAGGCTCAGGGATGTGGAAGCAGCTTACGCTGCTTTTTTGGCAGCAGCCTGCTTCTTCGAAGCAGCCTTCTTGGCATTGGCTTTGCCAATCGTCTTGACCTCAGCCTTCGGCTGAAGCCGAGCAGCCAGCAACCGCAGGACATTTTCAATGTCCTTGCTATCGAAGCCATAGGCTTCGACTTGCGAAGCAAGCTGCTCAACTACTGCTTCAGCAGTAGGCTGGTTCTTGCCGCCAGCCTTCGGCTTCTGTTCAGCCTTCGGCTGCTCTGGCTTTGTATCAGCCTCCGGCTGGTCTTCGGCCTGGTCGGTTGCCTGATCCTTCGGATCAGAAGCAGCAGGCTTCTCATCAGTCGTAGACTGATTGCCATCAGCCTCTGGCTGAACCGGCGGCTTAGGCTCTTCCAGAGCCTTGACGAGCTTCGCTCTGGTTTTGTCAGTCAGCGGAGCTGAATCGATGAAGTCCTGACCCTCTGGGTCAAGTTCGACTACCTCTACGAGGTAGCGCTTCAAGCCACCAACAAGCCCTGTAGGGCTTGTGGCATCACAGCGGAAGAACACTTTCTTGTTCTTCCGGCTTCTGGCTTTCCGATTGACATCCCTTCCTCTATCGAGGAAGCCGTTACGGTGTTCCTCCGGAACAGCACCGATCAAAAGCATCTTCGATGCTTCTGGCATGGCATTGGCTTTGCCAAACCGAAGCACTAGTGCTTCCCAGATGGCAGTTCCTTTCAGGAACACCCCCCAATCGTTCTCACTGAAGTGAGAACGCAGCTTGACCATGAACTCCGACGCATCGAAGATGCGTTCCTGATCATCGACGGGCTGCTTCGCAGCCTTAGTCACTTCGTTACCGAAGTGATCCAGTGCCTCACCGAAGGTGTGGTCAGTTTCGCCGATTTTCCCGAAGGGAAGGTTGAGGATTTGTGCTGATGTCTTCGACATTCGATTCTCCATCGGTTGGTGGACCGGGGTAAGTCCTTCATCTAAAACCCCTCACTTCATGAGGGGGTTTTAGTGAAGGCCTAAGTTTTCGAGGGGTGGGGTGTTTCAGACCCTCTGGGTCTGGTCATTGGAAGCCTTCCAACCAACAGCCCCTTCTTAGGGGCTGAAGTTTGCTGACAGGATGCTCCATCCCAGCAACCAATCCGCTGCTCAGAATCAGAGATTCTGGTCATCGATGGGTGTCAACTGATCTATGATCAGAGGGATGGCAGCTCGGATGATCGCGATTTCAACGGGTTAAGCGGTCCGTGGTGACGTGATCGCATAATGCGGCGCTCACCATGCGGCTTCGGGCGCGGAAACGCGCAGGCGCGAGGCTGGCCGGGCATGGGCCACCGCCCCTCCCAGCGTTACGTATCATGGATTCCCCCACAGATCGTGGATTTAAGGTGGAAACCACTACGTCTATATATAGTTGGCCCTTCGGACAGGACTCGAACCTGTAACCTACGGTTTAGAAGACCGTTGCTCTATCCAGTTGAGCTACCGAAGGGTTGCATCTAATCGTTTACAATACATTGACACAAGATTCTAGGCGAGTATAACTTACTACATAAGTAAATGAGACAGTTAGACTGTTAATTACCTACTTATGAAAGAAAGCACCTAGATGGGGCATATGCTTATGTAGCATTACCTCATAATGGTCACGCTAAAGACTATCCCCCTTGTAAATTTCTGTAATGACCACCCGTTAACGGCTACACCGTTACTGTAGTGGCTTAATACTATTGACAAATGAAGAAAAATAGAGTATACCTATCCGTACTTGAAGACTTTTATCGTAAAGCCCACAAGGCTGACACTAATTTGAACTATCCGCATTCGGATGTGTTCTATGTCCGTGCAAAGATACGCGAAGACACAGGTGTTGAGTACAGCCTAGATCACGTAGAGCGATCAATGATCGCCGAGGGCTGGAAAGAACCCTAATTGATTAGCTTTAAGGCCGTTCTGGTCGTCTGCAACTTCTTCGATCCAAGCGATTGTGTGGAATTCCGTGACCGTCTTGGTCCGTATACCGAAGAACAAGTCTGCGTAGCACGTATTTATCAAATGAAAGACGACATCCTTGAGATGTGGCCGAACCTACAGGCGCATCTTGGTTATAGGTGCGAAGAGGTCGAAGGCACATGACTGTTGAAAAGGCGGGTGAGAAGTTCTCTGGCTACAACAAACCAAAACGAACCCCCAATCATCCTAAGAAATCTCATGCCGTACTAGCCAAAGAAGGCGACAAGGTACGGCTTATCCGTTTTGGCCAGCAAGGTGTGCGCGGTGCTGGCAAGAATCCAAAGTCTAAGAAAGATAAGGCTCGAAAGAAGTCTTACTACGCAAGGCACAACGCACAGGGCAAACCGACCTCCAAGATGTCGGCAAAATACTGGTCACATAAGGTGAAATGGTAATGGCTAAACCTAAGAGCTTGAACGCAGCGATCTCAGAAAAGGCAATGAACCTGCTCGACACAATGAGTCCTTCTGCAGCGCAGAAAGCCATGAAGTCTGACTTCAATTCATACAAACAGAAGACTGGCAGTTTTCATAAGTTTGATGAGAGGCATGCGATGAACACAGAAACGACAACCAAGAAGCCCAAGACCAAGATGATGGGCGGCGGATACAGCAAGAAACGCCCTGCGATGATGAAGGGCGGCATGGCTAACGGTAAGAAGCACATGTATGCGGCTGGCGGCTCTGTGATGGACAGCCTTACACCTGGCCAGAAGAAGATGGTCATGGCTATGGCCAAGGACAACGGGAAATCCTAATGGCTGCGGGTATTCATTACTTCCGTGATGGCACGCCCTACAAGGGCGAAATCCACAAGCACAAAGACGGGACGATTATGACTGGTAAAAAGATGACCAGTTCGTCTCGTAAGGTGTTTCACTTTAAGGACTTGTCTGATGCCGCAAAAAAGAAAAGCCGCGCCAAAAAAGGCAAAGGCAAAAAGTAGGGTCAATGAAGCTGGTAATTACACCAAGCCGACTATGCGTAAGAACCTCTTCAACAAAATCAAAGCTGGCAGTAAGGGCGGTAAGCCCGGTCAGTGGTCGGCCAGAAAAGCACAGATGCTGGCACAGCAGTACAAGAAAGCCGGGGGCGGCTACAAGGACTGATGGTTCACGTCTTCCTGCTCTACGTTTTCGTGGGTATGGGCGAAAGCAAGAAGCTGGTCAGCGACAACATGTACTTCCGCGATCTGAATGATTGCGTTTGGTACGCGCAGAAACTGCACAAACAAGGTGAACTAATCACCTCGTACTGCCTTCCTCGCTGGGTCAAAGAGGACGATCAATACATTTATTAAGGAGAGACGTGGATGCTTGCCGAGCTTGCAGCCGCAAACGCCGCCTTTTCGGTGATCAAGCAAACCGTTGCACACGGCAAAGAACTGGCCACAGCCGGTAAAGCCATCAACGATTTGGTGTTCGCTAAAGAGGAATTAAGGCGACGTAGCGAGAAGAAGAAAAACAGTCTGTTCAGCAGGTCACAGGACTCTTCCGAATTCGACGAGTTCATGGCCCTCGAACAGATCAATAAGAACGAAGCCGAGCTTCGCTCAATGATGCAGATATATGGACGAGCTGGTCTGTGGAACGACTGGCAGAAGTTTCAAGCTGAAGCACGGAAGTCACGCCAAACACAAGAGAAGCTTAAAGCACGGAAGCGCAAAGAGCTTATGGAAGTACTGATTTGGTCTGTAGTTGGTCTGTTGATTCTATCGGCAGCGGGGGGACTGTTCTACTGGGCGCTATTGAGTAAAGGCGTAATTTAATGGCGAAGAAAAAGTCCCAGAAAAGCCTGACGGCTTGGACAAAACAGAAGTGGAGAACCAAGAGTGGAAAGCCTTCTACACAAGGTTCAAAGGCTACGGGTGAACGCTACCTTCCGGAGAAGGCAATTAAAGCACTGTCTGCGGCGGAGTATGCACGGACTTCGAAGAAGAAGCGCGAGGATACTGCGAAAGGCAAGCAGCACTCTAAGCAGCCTAAGAAGGTCGCTAAGAAAACTCGTTCCTATAGGAAGAAATCCTGATGCTTAATCTATTGATTGGCCCTGTAGCAGAACTGGCTGGTACATGGCTGAAAGGCCGCGTAGAACGCGGCGCGGCGAAGACAGAAGCTGAAGTTGCCAAGAAGAAGGCAGAGGCTGTCGTCTATCAGCGCAAAGCTAACGCCGAAATCGACTGGGACTTGGAAGCGATCAAAGGCGCTTCTACTTCGTGGAAAGACGAATGGCTTACCATTCTGTTCAGTATCCCCATGATCCTAGCCTTCATTCCCGGCATGGAAGGGATTGTAGCGCACGGTTTCGAGCAGCTTTCTCAAGCCCCCGATTGGTATTTTTATAGCCTTGGAATAATCGTAAGCGCGAGCTTCGGGTTTCGCGGCGCAGCTAAGTTCTTCAAGAAATAATGTACTTCATGTGGGACATGCACAGCAGAACAACCCTCGACCAAGCGGAAGTAAATCGTGGCAGAGCTAACAATGGAACGCTTCCTCAAGTGGAAGATACTACCCCGTCTAATGATGATGATGATGACGCTTATGTCGTGGCGCGTAGTGGAATGGTTTATGACCCTGCCCGACCCCACCAACGCCCAAGCTGGTCTAGTTAGCGTTGTAACAGGCGCTATGACAGGTGCGTTTGCTGTATGGCTGGGACACGAAAAGTAGATGGAGTGGTGGGAAGTCTGGCTTGTCGTAATGATCACAACAAATACCGCGGTCAATTGCGCTAGATGGTATTTGGATAGGAAGAACAAGAAATGAAATACAGCCGAGAAGCCTTTGTAGAAGCCCTCGTAGAACACGAAGGATATCGACAGTTTGTTTACAAGGACACGCTGGGCATCGACACAGTGGGCATTGGTAGAAACCTAGAAGATCGGGGGATTACCAAAGAAGAGCTAGATCACCTTGATATCCCAAACATCAAAGCCGTTTACGAACATGGGTTAGAATATGCTGATGCCGTTTATCTCGCATGCAATGACATTGAGATCGTGGAAGAAGAATTACTACGGCATCACGCCTGCATCGAAGACCTCTCTGCCACCCGGCAAATGGTGCTTATGGATATGGCATTTAATATGGGTGTGCCGCGGCTACTCAAATTCAAGAAAATGTGGGCGGCTATCCATGCCGGAGAGTTCGAGACAGCCTCAGTCGAGATGTTGGATTCTAGATGGGCAGTGCAAGTGGGAAAAAGATCACAGAAGGCGGCTCTTAGAATGCGAATAGGGGAAGAGAATGCCTAGACAGCTTACAGAAAGACAGCAGTCGTTCTTAGCTTGTTTGTTCGAGGAAGCTGCTGGAGACATGCGGACAGCCATGCGGTTAGCTGGCTACTCAGACAACACCACCATTGCTGAAGTTACGAATTCCCTAAAAGAAGAACTGATGGAGCATACGCAAACCTTCTTAGCTAGGAACGCCCCTCGTGCCGCTATGGCTATGGTAGGCGTTGTAGATGACCCAACTGCACTGGGTAATCGCGACAGGCTAGCAGCAGCAAATCAGATACTGGACCGCACAGGTCTTGTCAAAACAGAGAAGGTAGCAGTGGAAGCGAGTGGCGGGGTAATCCTGCTGCCGCCTAAAAGAGATGCGGAAGACTGATGGCTAAACTCAAGTGGAAAAGGACTGGTTACGGTGGTTTGTATGCCGTGAAACCGTCTGGCGAAAAAATTTACATCGAAAGAAGCATGGACGACCCTAAGAAGTGGAAGTCGGGCGGTAAGTCTTATGATTATATCGCAGAGGCTAAAGCAGAGATTCAAACAAGCATTGATGATGGCGGTTCAGGATACAACAAAGGCGGATTAGCAAAGAAGTACGCAAATCCGGTGAAGATAGTAAATCACCTCTGATGCGGAAGACTAAATTACCCAGATACAAGCTGCCGCAGCCAACGGATGTAAAAGGCGATGACGGGGAATACATAGCCGTACCGAGGATCGCTAGAACTATTCCATATGGCTACAAGCAGAGTGAAGAAGATCCGGACATTCTTGAGCCGGTAGTACTTGAGTTAGCTGCACTAGAAATAGCCAAAGACTACATCAAACAATATTCGTACAGGCAGGTAGCAGATTGGCTGTACTCAAAGACAGGTCGATACATATCACACACTGGATTACGTAAGCGGCTACTGAATGACCGATCTAGAAAAAGCCAAGCAGCAACTCTTAGGAAGTGGGCCGAGTACGCGGAAAAAGCAATCGCCAAAGCGGAAACCCTCGAAAAAGGCCGCATCGGTTCAAAAGAAAAAAGCACCGCCTAGACCTGCAGCACCTGTCGAAGAAGTTCCTGTAGAAGAACAGAACGTAATCTTCGCACCTAACGATGGCCCACAAACCGAGTTTCTAGCAGCCGGTGAACGGGAATGCCTTTATGGCGGGGCTGCTGGCGGCGGAAAAAGCTACGCGATGTTGGTTGATCCACTTCGCTACATGACACACTCGCAGTTCAGTGGGCTGCTTCTTCGTAAGACAACCGAGGAACTGCGAGAACTGATTTGGAAAAGCCAAGAGCTGTATCCAAAAGTTTATCCGGGCATCAAATGGTCCGAAAGAAAAATGCAGTGGACTGCGCCATCTGGAGCGAGGCTGTGGCTGTCTTACCTCGATAGAGACGAAGACGTGCTTCGCTATCAGGGTCTTAGCTTTAGCTGGATAGGCATGGACGAGTTAACGCAATGGCATACGCCATTCGCATGGAACTATCTCCGCTCTCGTCTACGTTCTACTGCCGCTGACCTTCCTGTTTACATGAGGGCCACCACAAACCCAGGAGGCGCTGGGCATGCTTGGGTCAAGAAGATGTTCATTGACCCAGCAGTATTCGGAGAAGCCTTCGATGCTACTGACATCGAGACAGGCGAGACACTCCGATATCCGGTAGGACACTCAAAGGAAGGTCAGTCTTTATTCAAGCGGCGTTTCATACCAGCAAGACTGGCAGACAACCCGTACCTATCTGACGCTGGCGACTACGAGGCAAACTTGCTGTCGCTGCCAGAGCAACAAAGAAGACAGTTACTAGAAGGCAGTTGGGATATCGCAGAAGGCGCAGCCTTCACTGAATGGGACAGAAACGTACACGTTGTTGACCCATACGATATTCCAAAGACATGGGTAAAGTTCAGGGCGTGTGATTACGGATATGGAAGTTATTCTGCTGTACTTTGGTTTGCAATTACTCCTGACGAGCAACTGGTCGTGTATCGCGAGTTGTATGTATCAAAGGTACTTGCAGCGGACCTAGCAGACATGGTCCTCGAACTTGAGGAAGACGACGGAAACATAAGGTACGGCGTTCTCGATAGTAGCTGCTGGCATAAGCGCGGAGACACTGGCCCTAGCCTAGCAGAGCAGATGATTAGCCGGGGCTGTCGTTGGCGACCTTCAGATAGAAGCGCCGGTTCACGAGTAGCAGGTAAGAACGAACTGCACCGTAGGCTGAAGGTAGACGACGAAACATTCGAGCCGCAGATCGTATTCTTCAATAGCTGTCGCAACTTGATATCGCAGCTTCCGATTATTCCACTGGATAAGAAGAACCCAGAGGACATTGACACTAAAGCCGAGGATCACCTGTACGACGCCCTACGCTACGGCATCATGACCAGACCTCGCTTCAGTGTATTCGGCGATAACATGCCACCCCCAAACTACCGGCCTATAGATCGCGTGTTTGGCTACTAAGGAAAAAACATGGAAGAAGATGACATCATTCCAGAGACTGACGAAACTGTAGTCCTCGAAGATACACCTGAAGAGGACGAAGGTGATGTTACTGTTCGTGCCATTCTCGAAACAATTCGAGGAAAGTGGACGAAAGCATCGGATGCACGGATCAATGACGAAAAGCGTTGGTTGAGCGCTTATCAGAATTACCGTGGTATGTACTCTGACGACATGTCATTCACAGAAGCTGAAAAGTCTCGTGTGTTTGTGAAGGTGACTAAGACAAAGGTACTGGCTGCATACGGTCAGATCACCGATGTGTTGTTTGCCAATAACTCGTTCCCACTCAGCATCGAGCCTACCGAACTTCCAGAAAAAGTTGCTGAAGCTGTACACTTCGATAGCCAGCAGCAACAACAACAACCCCCCTCTTCTCCATATGGCTTTCCGGGCGACGGACAAGGCCTTCAGCCGGGTGATACACTCAATACCCTTATGGATCGTTTAGGGCCACTCAGCGACCCTCTGAGCGAGATTGAAGGGGTAAAGGAAGGCGCAGGAGCTACTCCATCTTCAGCCACATTCTACCCAGCTATGTTGGCTGCAAAGAAGATGGAGAAGAAGATCAAAGACCAGCTAGAAGAAAGCAGTGCAAGTAAGCATCTTCGTAGCTCTGCCTTCGAGATGGCTTTGTTTGGTACGGGCATTATGAAAGGCCCGTTTGCTGTAGAGAAAGAATATGCGAACTGGAACGACGACGGTGAGTACGATCCGAACTTCAAGCTTGTACCGCAAGTAAGTCACGTTTCGCTTTGGGACTTCTACCCAGATCCAGACGCCACGAATATGGACGATGCTAACTACGTTTTCCAAAGACATCGTCTGAACCGTAGCCAGCTTCGTGAACTAAAAAAGCGTCCGCACTTCCGCCCTGATGCAATCGATATGTGCATCGAGATGGGTGAGAACTTTACCCGCGAATACTGGGAAGACACGCTACGCGACTATCAGCAGTATCAGGATGTAGAGCGTTTCGAAGTTCTGGAATACTGGGGCTGCTTTGATAAGTACTATCTGGAAGACAACGGAATAGAACTGCCCGAAGGATTGCAGGATGCAGACGAGATCCATGCTAATGCATGGGTGTGCAACAACAAACTAATCCGCTTGGTTCTAAATCCATTCAAGCCTATGCGCATTCCTTATATGGCTGTGCCGTATGAGATGAACCCATACAGCTTCTTTGGTGTGGGTTTGGCAGAGAACATGGAAGATACGCAGATGCTGATGAACGGCTTCATGCGTATGGCAGTGGATAACGCTGTTCTGTCGGGCAACCTGCTTATCGAGATTGATGAAACGAACCTAGTTCCGGGTCAGGATATGGCTATCTACCCCGGCAAGGTGTTTCGCCGTCAAGCAGGCGCACCTGGGCAAGCAATCTTTGGGACAAAGTTTCCGAATGTTGCTGGTGAAAATATGCAGTTGTTTGATAAAGCACGACAGCTTGCTGATGAAAGCACAGGCTTCCCTTCCTTTGCACATGGTCAAACCGGCGTTACGGGCGTAGGCCGTACAGCATCGGGCATATCGATGCTGATGAACGCCGCCAGCGGTAGCATCAAGACTGTCATCAAGAACATCGATGATTATCTGCTGCGACCACTGGGCGAAGGTTTGTTCCAGTTTAATATGCAGTTTGACTTCGACCCCGAAACTAACGGTGATCTCGAAGTTAAAGCGCGTGGCACAGAAAGCCTGATGGCTAACGAGGTCCGTAGCCAGCGTCTCATGCAGTTCCTGCAAATCACTAGCAATCAGATGCTAGCTCCGTTTGCAAAGACTTCGTACATCATTCGAGAGATTGCAAAGTCGCTGGAACTCGATCCAGAAAAAGTCACCAACAATATGGAAGAAGCCATGCGTCAGGCACAGCTTCTTGCACAGACGGGTGGCATTCAAGCAATGGCCGAGCAGCAGGCAGCACCGGCTGGGGCAAACCCAGCAGATCCAACAGGTACTGGCGGCGGCACAATCGGAACTGGCGTAGCACCTGCGCCGGGTGAGCCGGGATTCACAGGAAATAATGGACCGCAAAATACTCAACAGCCTGAAGCCGCAGGTCAACAACAACCGCCAATGGCAGGCATTCAATAATTACGTAGATGAACTTGTTGCTCAACATCACAGAACATTAGAGCAGCAAACAAACCCTACAGACATTTACCGCACCCAAGGTGCAATCACCGCGTTGAAGCGTATGAAAATGCTTCGAGAAGAGGTTAATGCTGATGATGGAATATAGAGAAGGTGGACTGAAAGATCAGGGCGGTTCTGTTGACCCTGTTTCAGGCAATGAAGTGCCACCCGGCGCACTGAAAGAAGAAGTGCGAGATGACATCGATGCACGACTTAGCGAGGGCGAGTTTGTATTTCCGGCAGATGTTGTTCGATACATAGGCTTAGAAAAGCTAATGATGATGCGGCAGCAGGCTAAAGTTGGTTTGTCTCGAATGGAAGACATGGGCCAGATGAGCAACGCCGATGAAGCGATAATGGAAGACGACGTACCCGCTGACGTATTTGATATGCCAGACGATATGGATGTCCCCGCTGTTATGATTGCCGAACTAGAGATGGCCGAGGGCGGCGACGTAAAAGGCGAAAAAAGATATAAATCATTCCGCGAGTTGATGGGTACAGATGGCGATAAAGCGGAAATCGTTACTTATGTAAATGATGCAGGTCGTAAGATTATTATAATGCACATCAATGGTGCTCCTGTATCTCAAGTGCCTGAAGGCTTCTACCCAGAAGGTTCTGATCCTACTGATGATCCGGCAGTTCCTGATCCTGCCCCAACTGCTCCGCAGCAGCCGGGAGTGCAGCAGCCGCAAGTACAGCAAGAAGACGATGATCCTGATCCGGACACACCTAGCGCAACTATTGTGACGGGCGGGTTTATATCCAATGGTCGCATTGTGGGCGGAACTACGTGGGGTATTAGCTACGAGTTTGACGGCAGAGTTAATCTAAAGAACTCAGAATACGGCGAGATTCAGCTAACGGCTGAAGAAGCAAAAAGCCTTGATCTCGGCAGTAAAGGAATTGGGGGTTTCTTCTCGGCCCTTACCCCTGACGGAGTTAAGAAAAGCAAAGAAAGAACGGCTTCGTTAAATAGTGGATCAGCCGCAGATCCCGGCTCAGGTAATGCAATACACAAAGCTTTGGTAGAAAGAGCAGGTCTGCAGCAAAAAGGTAAAGAGTTTGTTGAAGGCGGCTCTCCTGAGATGGGCCTTAAAGACAGCATCAAATCTATTTTTGGAGATGGTCCACGCAACGAACTTCAAGATGCTTTAGCTCAAGCGCTAGGCAAAACATCGAACATGTTTACCGAAGCCGATTATGCAATCATAGGATTGGCGCTGCAGGGTGGTGTTCAAACCCACACAACCGGCTTGGGCAATGTTGACACTACTAAGATAGACGCAGTTCAAACGCTTCTAAATCAAATAGAAGGAAGCGGTGTGCAGCGGTTTATGCAGGATGACGATCCGGGTGATGCTGGAGGTGGTGCAGGTGTTACGGGTTCTGGCCTAGATATGACGCCCCCAACAGCACAAGCTCCAGATGGCCCAGATGGTCCGGGATTCAATACACCTATATTCGGAACACAACCACCTCCAACAGGTCCGGGTGGCGATCAACCTTTGCCTACTGTGCCGCAGCCGAATGTCGATCCAAGACCGACTAATCAGTACAACCCCGATCCGGATGACGATACAACGCCGACAGCGCCACCAAGCTACGCTAATCTTTCTGGTATGTCTCTTAGCCGTGCGCCGGGTGCTGATAGGGGGGATCTTTATGAATTTGATGACCGAAGACCAGTAAGTGATCCAAGGCCTACCAATCAGTACTCATTCTCGTCATCACCATCGATGTCTACACCAACAAATTTTGAACGGACCAGCACACCTTTTAATGCAGGTGGGCTGGGTACGAAGAAGCGAAAGGGATTGGCTTCAAGAAAATAATCCCACAATTGGCAACCTATCCCCCTGCACTGGCTACGGTAGCCCCAATTACGGAGTAAGACATGGCAGAGATCGCCATTAAAGAAGAAAAGAAAGTAAAGGTACGTCCTATGATGTACCGGAACACCAAGACCGTCGAAGACGAAGAGCGCGAACTGGCAGAGATGGAAGCGCAACTCGCAGGCGAAGAGCAGGCAGAAGCAGAAGCTAAAGAACAGGAAATCGCTGAACATGATGCGAACCTGACTGCTGAAGAAAAAACCTTCAAGAAGCGGTACGGTGATCTTCGCCGTCATTCGCAAAAGCAGAAGGAAGACTTCGAGAAAGAACTAGCTGACATCAAATCACAGCTAGCTCAAGCAGCACAGCAGTCTATTCAACTGCCCAAGACCGAAGCAGAGATTGACGCTTGGTCAAAAGAATACCCTGATGTTGCAGCTATTGTTGAAACCATTGCCACTAAGAAGGCACGGGAACAACAGACACATCTTGAAGAGCGGATGAAACAAATTGATGAGATGCAGAATGCTGCAACTCGCGATAAAGCAGAAGCACAGCTTCTCAACATTCATCCGGATTTTGAACAGATTAGGGATGACGATGCATTCCATGACTGGGCAGAAGAACAGCCCAAGTGGGTGCAGCAAGCACTGTACGAGAACGAAGCTGACGCAAGGTCTGCTGCTCGTGCCATCGATCTTTACAAGGCTGACATGGGTCTTACCAAAGCAGGTAAGAAAAAAGGCAGGCCTTCTAATTCAGATCGTGACGCTGCTATGGATGTATCGGTTCGATCAAACGTACAGATGCCCAAAGACAAAGGTACGATCTTAGAATCAGAGGTCGCTGCCATGTCAGACAAGCAATACGAAAAGATGGCGGATGAAATCAGTCAAGCAATGGAAGAAGGCAGATTCATCTACGACGTCTCAGGTTAATAGTGATTTAAAACTATTGACAAAAACCCATTCGTAGTATATAACTATGGATATTAATGGGGCAGTTTGTCTGCCCCGTTTGCCCCCACTCTTTGTGGCTACGCATTTCCGGAAATCGTTTTAAGAAACCACACTTCATTCAGAACACTCTATGCAGTCAGCCCCTTGGCCAAAGGTAACCTGACAACGCTAAGACCTCTGAACGCACTGGGGATTTCTTGCAGGACAGTGTCAATTCTGGCTCTGCCCTTTCGTGTAACTTTTCTTTGGATTGGAGAAATCTAATGGCTGCAGGTACAAAAATTTCCGCAACCACCTCCGGTCTTTCTGGACAGTTTACCAACGGCAATTTCTCGCCGATCATTTTCAGCAAGAAAGCGCAGGTAGCGTTCCGTAAGACCTCAATTGTCGAAGACATCACTAACAATGATTACTTCGGTGAAATCGCCAACATCGGCGACTCAGTTCGGATCATCAAAGAGCCGGACATCACTGTAAACGCGTACACTCGTGGTACGGACATCTCTCAGCAAGCTCTGACTGATGCCGATTTCACGATGATCATCGACATGGCGAACTACTTCTCGTTCAAGCTTGATGATCTGGAAGATGCCATCACCCATGTAAACTTCATGGAACTGGCAACTGATCGTGCGGCTTACAAAATCCGCGACAGCTACGACGCAGACGTACTCCAGTACCTCTGTGGTTACTCTGCCGTGGGTACTCGTAACACCACTGTTAAAGGCACTAAAGCCGACTCTAACGCGGGTTCAGACGAACTTCTTGCAGCTAACAAGCTGGACATCACCGACTTCGGTGGTTCAGACCTTGGCGTTGCTGGTGAAGTAACTGCTGTTCCGCTCGTAACTGGCGGTGGTACTTCTGGTAAGACAGATCCCCTCGAAGCACTCAACCGCATGAAGCGCGTCATGGATCAGGGCGATGTCCCTGCTGAAGGTCGCTGGATGGTGGTTGACCCAATCTTTGTCGAGAAGCTGATGGACTCCGGTTCTAAGCTGATCAACAACGATTTCGCTGGTGGTCAAGATGCTGGTGACGCAATGCGTAATGGTCGTATGGCCGGTACGCTCCGCGGCTTCCGCATGTACGTTTCAAATAACCTGCCAACAGTTGGTACAGGTCCGGGTACGGTTCTGGCAACTGGTTCGGAGACGAACTTTGGTGTGGTTGTTGCTGGTCATGACGCTTCTGTGGCAACTGCCCAGAAGATCAACAAGACCGAAACATACCGTGACCCAGACTCGTTCTCAGACATCGTTCGCGGCCTACACATGTATGGTGCGAAGATTCTGCGTCCAGAAGCTCTGGTTACGCTTAACTACAACTTGGGCGAGTAATCGTTCTACGGGAGGGGCAGTTCACGCTGCCTCTCCCATTTCTGTAGGTGCGTGATGGCTACATTTCTTGACATGACTAACGAGGTGCTTCGTCGTATTAACGAAGTGCCTATTGCTGAATCTGACTTCAGCACCACGCGCAATATTCAAGGTCTTGCGAAAGACGCTGTAAATAATTCAATTAGACACATTCTTCAGTCTGCGCAGCAGTGGCCTTTTACTGTCACTGTTTATGAACAAGTTCTTGTTGCAGGCACACGGGAGTATAACTTCCCGGCTGATCTTTCAGTGATCGATTATGAAAGCTTTTATACGCAGCCCAGCACGTCACTTAATACCAGTGGTGGTGCGTTGGGTCAGATGGATCACGATCAGTATCAAAGATATTACCGCGCTGCTGATGATCAGAGGCAGTCTGGCGAGTATGCAGAACCGACTCACGTTTATAAGACGCAGCAGAATAAGTTCGGTCTGACGCCCACGCCCGATAAGGCGTACACCGTCGAATATAAATACTGGTCATTCCCCGCTGATCTCAGCAATGCAACTGACACACCCGTTATTCCCGACAGGTTCAAGCATATCATCATCGAGGGTGCGATGGTGTTCTTGATGCGCTTCCGTTCCAACGAACAAGCCGCAGCCATGCACGAGAAGAAGTTTGAAGATGGCATCAATATGATGCGCCGACTTCTTCAGCAGCCCGTATCACAGGTCACTTCGACTGTTGTGAACAAGAACACTAGCTACATCGTCAATGTGTAATGCCAGATCAGCTTCAGACATTCAAAGTATCTTGCAGAGGCGGTCTAGACACTAACCGTGATGTGCTCGCACAAGCAGAGCAAGCACCAGGAAGTGCAGTTCGCCTAATCAATTACGAGCCAGCGCTTGTTGGTGGTTATCAGCGTATCAATGGTTTTACCCACAATTACGGTACGCTTACAGGCACAGGCAATGTTCTTGGCCTAGTTGTAATGGACGGGATAGGAATTGTTGGTGCTAGACGGCCTTCTAGCGGCGGCAACTTTCTATATAAATGGAACGGTTCATCGTGGGACACGATCAATACAGTCGCTAGACCAATTACATCGGCTGTTAAGAAGGTTCGCTTTACCAAATACCGCTGGACTGGGCCTACCCTTGTAGGGTGCGACGGCGAAGACTTCGCATTTAAGTATCATATTAATAGTGGCGGCACGGCTAGTTACGCAGAGATCAGTACATCCCCTGCTCCAGCCAAGCCCAAGTTTGCCGCCGCATTTAAAAATAGACTGTTCTTAGCAGGCAATAGTGGCGAGGAGTCGCTGCTTTATTACTCTGCATCTAACGATGATACAGATTTTACGACAGCCAGCGGTGGTGGGGCTATTAACGTAGGCTTTGAAATCAATGCCATTAAGCCATTTCGTGACGCTCTCTACATTTTCGGTCGGACAAATATCAAGAAACTGACTGGGTCTACGACCAGTAACTTTGTTGTTCAGCCTGTAACCGAAGACATTGGTTGTGTAGCTGGCGATAGTGTTATCGAGATTGCAGGCGATCTTCTCTTTCTTGGACCAGACGGTATTCGCCCCATTGCAGGTACAGACAAGATTGGTGACGTCCAGCTTGAGACAATCTCTAAGCGTATTCAGAACCTAGTCAAAGGCAACATCGAAAACTTTGATCTAGAAAACTTCACTTCAGTAGTGATCAGAGGCAAGTCCCAGTTTCGTTACTTTTTTGATGAAGATTCTGAATCAGGAATTATCGGTGGTCTGAGAGAGCAGCCGCAAGGCGGTATTAGTATGGAGTTCTCAACGCTGTTGGGAGTTCCTGTTACAGCGGCAGATAGCGGGTACATCGGTAAAGTCGAGACGATTGTACACGGCGATGAAAACGGAAAAGTATACGATCATGATTTAGGAAACACCCAAGATGGCACAAATATCGTGTCGGTGTTTCAGACCCCATTTATCGATTTTGGGGATACAGAGTTGCGGAAGAACCTTCACGTAGTCGCGGTTTTTCTGGATACGGTAGCAGCCACAGACATTACGTTCTCCCTGCTCTACGACTACGAAGACACAAACACGTTCAACCCCGCCAACTTTAATATTGTTGATCCGGGTACAGCCGCGACTTTCAACGAAAGTTTGTTCGACAGTACGGCTGAATATGACGGAACGCCCTCACCAGTTATCCGAAAGTACGTTTCAGGTTCAGGTCGATCTGTATCCCTTAGATTTGTGACGACTGAAGATCAGGCTGCACACGCTATTCAAGGGTTCGTGATTACTTTCGGTGTAGGAGATAAGAGGTAATGGCAGGTTACACCAGACAAAGTTCAGCAGATATTACGGCTGGCGCAACCGTCAGGGCAGCGCCTATCAATTCTGAGTTGAACCAAGTCGTAGATGCATTCAGCAATACTACTGGACACAAGCACGATGGATCTACCGCTGAAGGTCCGGTCATCGGTTTGATAGGTGATGCGGGAGAAACTGCACCTAACAATAAGGTTGTTATAGACACAACCAACAACGAGATTGAATTCTACGTTGAGGTAAGCAGCAATCCAGTTGAACAGGTAATCATCAAAGATGGTGTTATCGAACCTACTACAGACGATGACATCGATCTGGGTTCTACCACTAAGCAATTCAAAGACCTTCATCTAGATGGCACTGCTAATATTGATAGTCTGGTTGCAGATACAGCAGACATCAACGGTGGCACAATCGATGGTGTGACTATAGGCGGCTCATCTGCCGGTGCTGTAACAGCCAGCAGCCTTGTAGCAACTACTGCCGACATCAATGCAGGTACGATTGACGGCACAGACATCGGCGGCAGTTCACGCGCTGGTGCAGACTTTACGAATCTTACAGCCAATGGAACAATCAGTTTTAGTGGCGGCACTGTCAGTAATCTTGGCACTGTTACCACTGCTGACATTAATGGTGGGACTATTGATGGCGTAACCATCGGTACGAATTCTGCTGTTACTGATCTGCGCGTCGACAATCTGAAGCTTGACGCAAATACAATCTCCGCAACAAATACAGACGGAAGCATTACAATAACGCCAGCCGGTACAGGCTCGGTGGTAATTGGTGCTGCCGATATCAATGGTGGCGCTATCGATGGGACAGCTATCGGTGCAGCTTCCGCTTCTACTGGTGCATTTACTACGCTGACAACATCCGGTCAGGCCACTCTTACTTCGGCTGACATCAACGGTGGTACAGCCGATAATATGGTTATTGGTGGTTCTACTCGTGCGGCAGGTAGCTTTACTACCCTGAGTGCAAATGCGGGTATTACAGGCGACTTAACAGGTAATGTGACTGGCAATCTGACAGGCAACATTACAGGTGATATTACCGGCGATGTGACAGGTGATCTTACGGGTAATGTTACTGCTTCGTCAGGAACTACCACGCTAAACAACCTGACCGTAAACGGAACTGCCAACTTTACAGCTACCGCTCTGACCAACGTAGTAGATCCAACAAATGCGCAGGACGCAGCAACCAAGAACTACGTGGATACAGAGCTAGCTAGCCTCGTAGATTCAGCACCTGGCGCACTCGATACACTCAACGAACTTGCTGCCGCGATTGGCGACGACGCTAACTTCAGCACTACGATCACCAACAGCATAGCCACCAAACTGCCACTAGCCGGTGGTACGATGACTGGTGCTATTGCGATGGGCAGCAGCAAGATCACAGGTCTTGGAACACCTACTGCTGGCACAGATGCTTCTACCAAGGCATATGCAGACACTATGCTGCCACTTGCTGGTGGCACTATGACCGGCGGCATAGTGATGGGAAGCAACACCATCACTGGTCTTCCTACGCCCAGCGCTTCAAGCGAAGTAGCAACTAAAGGTTACGTTGATACAACCAACGCAAGTAATACGGCGGCGGCTTCATCAGCTACCGCTGCGGCAACTAGCGAAACCAACGCTGCAACAAGCGCTACAAATGCGGCGACTTCTGAAACAAATGCTGCATCAAGCGCCACTTCTGCTGCCGCTGCATACGACCTATTCGATGATCGTTTCCTTGGGGCAAAGAGTTCAGCTCCGACAGTCGATAATGACGGTGATGCTCTCGTAATTGGCAGTCTCTACTTTGATTCGACCACAGACACTATGAAGGTCTACGGATCGGGCGGCTGGGTTGCTGCTGGATCAACAGTCAACGGGACATCCCAACGACAGACATACGCTGTCGGGACAAACGAAGGTACGTACACAGGCTCAACCACCGTATTCCCGATTGCTTACGATGCAGGATTTATTGATGTCTATCACAACGGTATTAAACTCAACCCAGACAGCGACTTCACAGCTACCAATGGTACAAGCGTCACTCTCGCGACCGCCGCAGCAAGTGGCGATATCGTGGACATGGTTGCCTATGGTACATTTCAACTTGCCAGCTTCAGTGTCGGTGACGCTAACAACGTCGATCTAACAGGGCATCTGACAGGTCATGTACTGACCTATAACGGTACAAACTATGTCCCGTCAGATCAGGGACGGACTGTACATCTTGGTGGTGACGGTTCTAGTGACGGTGTGAGCGTCTCTGACGGTGCTATCTCGATGCGGACGGGTACAGGTAGCCCCGCATACATCGATATGTATTGCGAGGTAAGCAACGCCCACAAAGTTACAATCAAAGCCCCTGCCCATGCCGACTACTCTGGTAATGTAAACTTTACTCTGCCCGGATCAAACGGAACAAACGGTCAGTTCTTACAGACTGACGGTTCAGGCAATCTTACTTATGCAACGGTGGCGCAGCCATCTAATGCCACTACAGGTTCTGCTGGCCTGATGTCTGCTGCAGACAAAACAAAGATGGACGGCATCGAGGCTTCTGCCACTGCTGATCAGACAGCAGCCGAAATCAGGACGCTGGTCGAGAGTGCATCGGACAGCAATGTCTTCACTGACGCCGACCACACCAAACTGAACGCTATCGAGGCATCAGCAGATGTGACTGACACTGCAAACGTGACAGCCGCTGGTGCGCTGATGGACAGTGAGGTGACTAACCTTGCGCAAGTCAAAGCGTTTGATTCGTCAGACTATGCTACGGCTGCACAAGGTTCAACAGCCGACAGTGCTATGCAGAACCTTACGGACGATAGCAGTCCGCAGCTTGCTGCCAACCTTGACACTAACGGCAACGCCATACTTTTCGGATCTTCAAAGTGGAGCATCGAACTCGACACTGGCGATAACGACCTGCTGTTTAAATACAACGGCACGACGGTCTTCAAACTGGCATCGAATGGTGCAGTTACTAGCGCAAACAACGTCACAGCTTTCGGGTCACCATAATGGCAATTGCAGCATCAGGCGCAGTAAGTCTTGCCGACTTTCGGACTGAATTTGTAGGTGGCTCATCTGCAATTTCAATCGGCGACCTGTATCGTGGTGGCAGCCACATACGCGCTAAAGCTGGCAACAACACCGCCACCAACCTCGCAGCATCAGTACCAACCAGCGGCGCAATCGACTTCGACGACTTCTACTCGCAAGCCAAAGGCTTTCGTAAGACGTACAGCAGCGGTGCAACCAACCAAGACGCATCGGCTGTCTTTGGCTCGGATTACGGTGTCGACTATCCCAAAGAAATCGTCATCAACAGCGGTGTCGAACTCGGTGCAACCAGTACATCACAAGAAGCACTCCAGATCGACAGTGGTCTATCCGGTGGTCTGACCATTACCAACAACGGCACACTTTCTGGTGCTGGCGGTTCAGCGAATGGCGGCACGGGTGGTGATGCTTTCGAAGCGAATGTGTCCTGCACTTTAATCAACAACGGCACGATTAGAGCCGGTGGTGGCGGGGGAGGTGCTGGCGGCAGCGGTGGCACTGGTGGCACGGGCGGTCAAGGCACTTACTCCACCAGTGGCTGGAGTTCGTGGAGTTCATATCAATACACTGGCGGTGGTGCTAGTGATCGAAGTGTTCAGCAGTACACAAATCGGGCGTGGTACTGGGATGGTTATCTAGCCAACACTTCAACTGGTACTACTTCAATTACTAATGGCGGGAATGAGTATCAGATCGGTACAGTGCAAGCAGTAATACCAGCTTATCCCATCTACCTTTACTCAATTCGTCGCAGAACACCCGTCAGTAATACTTATTACACAAACGGTGGCTCAGGCGGTTCGGGCGGCTCTGGTGGAAATGGCGGTGTAGGCCAAGGATACGGACAATCTGCTGCATCAGGAAGCGGTGGTTCATCTGGCTCTGGCGGTTCTGGTGGTGGCACAAACGCCGGGTCAGGCGGCACTGGCGGCTCTGGAGGAACAGGCGGATCTGGCGGCGGCTATGGTGCGTCCGGTTCAACGGGCAACACAGGCTCTACAGGCAACACAGGCGGTAACGGCAACCACAGTAACGGTTCAGGTGGCTCTGGTGGCTCTGGCGGTTCGGGCGGTGGTTCTGCTGGT
>Ga0181606_10000936_pt1 | contig 25046 bp, 25 predicted proteins | sample 041ome_10_FD_132994 | JGI IMG/M metagenome (GOLD analysis project Ga0181606, IMG submission 132994) | Coastal salt marsh microbial communities from the Groves Creek Marsh, Skidaway Island, Georgia - 041412US metaG (megahit assembly) | ecosystem: Environmental > Aquatic > Marine > Intertidal... | reverse complement strand
TTGACGCCAAATACTGTTTTTCACAGTCACAGGGGTCAAATTGCTCATGATCACATTATTGGGCGACCCGAGGGCATTGTGGTTCAGAGCGACCGACTCGTCGACTACCAAGTGCTACGACCCCATCTCGATGATTATGTCTTGTCCATGCCTCGGGGCGCGGCCGTTGTGTACCCCAAGGATGCCGCCCGGATAGTGGGCCTCGCTGATTTAGGGGCAGGCAGTCGGGTACTCGAGGCAGGAGTGGGCTCGGGAGCATTGACGTGCTCCCTGCTTCGCACGGTTGGGCCCCAAGGGACAGTCGTCAGTATTGAAAAGCGAGAAGATTTCGCGGAGATTGCCCAGGAGAATGTCGCTCGATGGTTTGGGGGAGTACCAAGGTCCTGGGGTGTGGAAGTGTGCGACCTTTCACTTTGGGAATCACATGGACACACATTTGATGCGGTCGTATTGGACATGCTTGCGCCATGGGAATGCCTCGATGTTGTTGAACAGTGCCTGCGTGCGGGTGGCGCCCTGGTTGTCTATGTCGCAACGACTACGCAACTGTCACGTACGGTGGAAACCATCAGGCTGCGCGAGAAATGGAGCGAGCCGCGTGCCGAGGAAAGCCTGCTTCGCACCTGGCATCTAGATGGTCTCTCTGTTCGACCGGATCACAAAATGAATGGTCACACAGGTTTTCTCATCTCAACCAGGCTCATGGCGCACGGGGAAGCATCGATGAAGCGCAAGCGTCGACCAGCACCCGGTGCCTACGGCGAGGATTACACGCCGCCCGCAACGGACCAGGCGGGCATTTAGGGTCCTGAAGGCCGATCAACACGCGTTTTTACCGTTTTGGACTTAGGGTAAAAGGCACACGAAGGAGTTCACATGTCGCAATCGGATGAATTGGCTCGTCTCAACGGGGAGTTGGCAGCTCAACGCGATCACAACGCACGGCTCATCACAACACTGCGCGAGGCACGTGAGCAAATAGTCACGCTAAAAACCGAAGTGGATCGATTGGGGCAGCCTCCGAGCGGTTTTGCCACGGTCCTTGAGGTGCATGACGATTCAACCGCCGACATCATGGCCATGGGTAAGAAACTGCGTGTGGCGATTAGCCCGGGAGTTGAGCACAGTGACCTCACGCTGGGTCGTGAGGTACTGCTCAATGAGTCCATGAATATCGTTTCTGCTCGCGAATTTGACTCCGTCGGTGACATTGTTGTCCTCAAAGAACGGTTGGCGCAGGACCGTGCGTTAGTGGTATCGCACTCTGATGAAGAGCGTGTCATTCGCATTGGATCTCCTCTCTTTGATGAGAAACTCCGAGCTGGAGACACTTTGCTCTGTGACTCGCGCAATGGTGTTGCGATTGAAAAAGTCGCGCGTGCCGAAGTCGAAGAGCTGGTACTTGAAGAGGTCCCCGATATTCACTACGAGGATATCGGTGGTTTAGGCGATCAAATTGAAGCAATCAGAGATGCCGTCGAACTCCCATACCTCCACGCCGAACTTTTTGCGGAATATGAACTCAGGCCCCCCAAGGGCATTCTGCTGTATGGCCCTCCTGGTTGCGGGAAAACGCTTATTGCCAAGGCGGTTGCTAACTCTCTCGCCCAGAAGGTAGCGGAACGTACCGGTGTTGAAGAGGGCCGTTCATTCTTCCTCAACATCAAGGGTCCTGAATTGTTGAACAAATATGTTGGTGAAACTGAACGGCACATTCGGTTGGTATTTCAGCGAGCACGCGAAAAGGCATCCGAGGGTATGCCAGTGATAGTTTTCTTTGACGAGATGGATTCACTGTTCCGAACTCGGGGTACAGGTGTCAGTAGTGATGTTGAGAACACCATCGTGCCGCAACTCCTGAGCGAGATTGACGGCGTAGAAGGACTCGAAAATGTAATCGTGATTGGAGCGAGCAACCGCGAGGACATGATTGACCCAGCAATCCTTCGCCCAGGAAGACTCGATGTGAAAATTAAAATCGAGCGTCCTGATGCTGAGTCCGCACGATCAATTTTCGCCAAATATCTCACCCCCTCGCTACCTCTGAATCTCGAAGACCTCGCGGAAAACGATGGTGATGCGGACATGGCTTGCAAAAACATGATTCAAGCTGCCGTGGAACGGATGTATGCCGAATCCGATGAGAACAGGTTCCTGGAAGTGACCTACGCCAACGGCGATAAGGAAGTTTTATTTTTTAAGGACTTCAATTCCGGTGCCATGATTGAGAATGTGGTTGCTCGGGCTAAGAAGTCGGCTATCAAGGAGTTTTTGGCAACAGGCGTTAAGGGCATTCGCGTTCAACACCTGCTAGATGCATGCCTTGATGAATTCCGAGAGAATGAAGACTTGCCCAACACCACAAACCCGGATGACTGGGCTCGGATATCCGGGAAGAAGGGTGAAAGAATCGTATTCATTCGAACGCTGATTGAGGGTAAAAAGGGCACCGAACCCGGTCGGTCCATCAATTCAATCAACACGGTATCCAATACCGGTCAGTATCTTTAGTCATCACCCCGTGGAAGCACTATGACAGTACATCGCGTGATGGGCATCGAGACAGAATATGGAGTGTCAGTGCCTGGACACCCAACCATGAATGCCATGGTGACAAGTTCTCACGTTGTGAATTCCTATGCACGACAAGTTGGCCTTGATCGAAGTGCGTTAGCACATTGGGATTACGCGAGGGAGAGCCCGCTTCGCGATGCACGCGGTTTTGACATGAGTCGCGCCGATGCGGATCCTTCGCAATTGACCGATGAACCCGACGATGAACTTGGTCTGGCGAACGTGATACTCACTAATGGTGCACGGCTTTATGTGGATCATGCCCACCCTGAGTATTCATCACCCGAAGTGACAAATCCCCGTGATGCAACCTTGTGGGACAGAGCTGGCGCGTTAATCATGCATCGCGCGTCGGAGATGGGTCCTTCATTTGATGGCGCGCGAATAAAACTCTACAAGAACAATGTGGACAATAAGGGTGCGTCGTACGGCTGTCACGAGAACTATTTAATGCGACGCGAAACGCCATTCAATGACATTGTGCGAGGGCTCATTCCTTTCTTTGTCACTAGGCAGATTTTTACCGGCTCGGGGCGGTTGGGTGTTGGGCAAGAAGCTCAACGCAAAGAATTCCAGATTTCCCAACGCGCGGACTATTTTGAGGTTGAAGTTGGGCTGGAGACGACACTGAAGCGTCCACTGATCAATACTCGTGATGAGCCTCACGCGGATCCAGAAAAGCACCGCAGGCTTCATGTAATTGTGGGTGATGCCAACCTTTCAGACACAGCAACGTTACTCAAGATGGGGTCCACCTCCCTTGTATTGGCGCTCATAGAATCTGGATATGCCTTTGATGCGGACTGGGAGATAGCGCACCCCGTTGCTGAACTCACACGGGTTTCCTACGACACGAGCCTTAGTCATCTGATCACGATGAGGAACGGACAAACACTTCGGGCTCTGGATATCCAATACAGGTATCTAGAAGCCGCTAAAAATCTGTGCGAGCGGACGGGGGCGCACGACGAACAAACGATTGAGATTCTTCAACTGTGGGAAACAACCCTCCATTCACTCGAGAATGACTTGATGAGCTGTGCCTCGACAATTGATTGGGTGGCGAAATATCAGCTCATGCAGGCTTACATGAAACGCGATAAGTCCAATTGGTCTGATCCTCGACTTGCTCTTGTAGACCTTCAATACAGCGATGTGGACCCAAATCGTGGCATCGCAAGGGCACTTGAAGTTAAGGGATCCTTGCGTCGGATCTTTACGGATGCAGAGGTTGAGCAGGCAGTCAGCGAGCCACCATCTGACACACGTGCCTATTTCAGAGGGGAGTGCGTGCGCAAGTACCCCGAGAACATTGCAGCAGCGTCATGGGATTCTGTTGTATTCGACACCGGCGGCGACACACTTTTGCGGGTTCCAACACTTGACCCGCTTCGAGGGACGAAGCATGGAGTTGGAGAAATATTGGGTCGTTCAGATAGTGCACGTGACCTCCTAGAGGCACTACAAGCACCAGACCAATAGATTCGACAAACGATCAAGTGCAAAAGGCGTTACGCTGTCTCCATGCCAACTCAAGAGCATTCACAATCAAAGGGTAATCGTCGTGATTCGGATGACGAATCTTTAGACGCCGATGTCGCTCTGGACAAGCCCGCTCAAACCGGCGACTCCGAACTTGATTCCGATGTTGACGCAATATTGGGCGATATTGATGAGCTCCTTGAAGTCAACGCAGAAGATTTCGTTAAGTCCTTTGTTCAAAAGGGTGGCCAGTGAATTCACAGTCTTCATTTGCAGAATATCTTGCAAGCATCAAATCAGGGATTGCTCAACCAGTGTTTGGTTCACATGGGGGCTCTGAAATTGATGCGCCACACGGAACGACCATTGTGGCCGTTAGGTACAACAAGGGTGTCATCATGGCTGGTGATCGAAGGGCCACAACAGGCAACATTATTGCTCAAAGAGACATGCAGAAGGTGTATCCCACTGATGAATTCTCGGTGGTGGGTATAGCAGGCACTGCCGGGTTGGCCATCGAGCTGGTCAAACTTTTTCAAGTGGAACTTGAACACTATGAAAAGATCGAGGGTACATCGCTTTCTTTGGACGGAAAAGCAAACAGGCTTTCGAGTTTGCTCCGCGGAAATCTTGGGATGGCGATGCAGGGTCTCGCTGTCATGCCACTGCTTGCGGGTTTCGATTCCGCCCGAAGTGTGGGCAGGATTTTTTCCTATGACGTGACCGGCGGCCGCTATGAAGAACATGATTTCTATGCGGTTGGTTCTGGAGCCCATTTTGCGCGGGGATCTCTCAAGAAGTTGTCATCGATTATCCAGGAACAAGACGATGCCATAACCGTGGCGATAGAAGCGCTCTATGACGCCGCTGATGATGACAGTGCAACAGGCGGGCCAGATGTCAACAGAGGAATTTACCCACTCGTTTATTCAGTTGACAAAAGCGGCGTTGTGGAGATGGATGCACCCCGCATAGAGGCCCTCTCACGAAAAATGCTGCAACGAAGGTCGGTTAATCCCAATGGGGGTACCAGCACGGCTGGAATATCAGGTGATCGCTCATGAGCATGCCCTATTACGTTTCACCGGAACAGGTAATCGCTGACAAGGCTGAATTTGCGTCCAAGGGAATCAAGCGTGGACGTTCTGTGATAGTTCAGAGTTGTAGTGATGGGATTCTCTTTGTAGCTGATAATCCCTCACGAGCACTGCATAAAGTTGGTGAGATCTACGACCGCATTGGTTTCGCTGCAGTGGGCAAATACAACGAGTTCGAAAGCCTTCGTGTTGCAGGCGTACGGCTCGCAGACATGCGAGGTTATTCCTACGACCGTGCTGATGTGACCGTTCGAACGATTGCTAATGCTTATGCACAAACACTAGGTTCAATCTTTATCGATGCTGCCAAGCCATACGAGGTGGAGATTGCGGTAGCTGAAGTCGGATTCGATATTGATCATGACCAGCTTTATCGAATTTCATTTGATGGTTCGGTGCACGACCAAGCCGGGTTCATCTGCATGGGTGGCGACTCTGAATCAATGAGTGCTTCCATTTCTGAGCAATTCCGAATTGACCATTCGGTGTCAGAGGCACTTAAGGTCGCCATAAGGGTGCTGCGGGGGGATGCGCCGCACGATGATTTGGAAATGGCCTTTTTAGATCGCTCACGGCCTCGGAGAACTTTCGTGCGATTTGATCAGTCACACATCGCTGATCTTGTGAAGTAGGGATGCATGGAGCGACGCATCTTTGGTCTTGAAACGGAGTATGGCGTCACATGCACGTTTAAAGGTCAAAGGCGTTTGAGCCCCGATGAAGTAGCCCGATACCTTTTTCGAAAGGTCGTGAGTTGGGGTCGCAGCAGCAATGTATTCCTGCAAAATGGATCTCGGCTTTACCTAGATGTGGGATCGCATCCTGAATACGCCACAGCTGAATGTGATGACTTTATTAGTTTGATCGCTCAGGACAGAGCAGGGGAGCGAATCCTTGAGGAACTATCCGTTGAAGCCGAAGAAAGGCTTGCCCACGAAGCCATCAACGGTGATGTCTATTTGTTCAAGAACAACACTGACTCGGCTGGAAATTCCTACGGGTGCCATGAAAATTTCCTCATAGATCGCCATACGGATTTCGCGCATCTTGCCTCGATGTTCATTCCCTTTCTCATTTCCCGACAAATAACCGTTGGGGCTGGAAAAGTGGTCCAGACACCGCGAGGTGCTAGTTATGCAATAAGCCAGCGCGCCGACCACATGTGGGAAGGTGTTTCGAGCGCAACCACAAGATCACGGCCGATCATTAACACTCGGGATGAACCCCATGCAGATGCAGACCTATATCGACGGCTCCACGTCATTGTGGGGGACAGCAATATGAGTGAGACGACTACGCTCCTCAAGGTTGTCAGTGCGCACCTCGTGTTGCGAATGATCGAAGAAGGCATCGTGATGCGTGACCTTACGCTTGCCAATCCCATTCGTGCAATTCGAGAAATTAGTCACGACGTCACAGGCACCAAAACCGTCAAGTTAGCAAACGGAAGGGAACTGTCCGCTCTCCAGATTCAATCCGAGTATTTTGACAAGGTATCGGATTTTGTAAGCCGGCGTGAGATCAAAGACCAATGCATTCTTCAAGCGATGGATCTGTGGGGGCGTACCCTCGTTGCTTTTGAAAAAGGAAGCTTCGACACCGTGGACAAAGAAATCGATTGGGTGATCAAGTGGAAACTACTCGATCGATATATGAAAAAGCACGATCTTGATCTCGCAAGCGCACGGATAGCTCAGATCGATCTCGCTTATCACGACATCAACACTTCGAGAGGCCTGTTCTACCTTCTTGAGAGAAAGGGATTAGTCCGAACCGTTGTTTCTGAGGACCAAATTCAGAGGGCTAAGGGCGTTCCTCCGCAAACAACGCGAGCCAAACTCAGGGGCGAGTTCATTTCTCGTGCTACCGATAGAAAGAGGGACTACACCGTGGATTGGGTGCACTTGAAACTCAATGACCAGGGTCAACGGACCCTCCTACTCAAGGATCCATTCCAACACACCGATGAACGGGTTGAACGGATGATCGCAAGCCTGTAGGTATCCTCTACGAGTGATGACTCGAATGCATAGGGCGACAATTTTCATCTTGGGCTTAGGGCTATTCACATTAGCCGCATGCAGTGGTGGCTCAACAGAAGAATCAACAGCAGATTCCGGAGCAACATATTCGGTCAATGACTGCGGCCTTGGAGCGGCACCAGTCATCCAAAATGGCGCCCCAGAGGGGATCGCTATCGATGGACTGGTTATCGGTGGAACTGATATACCAATCATCAGCGTTGGACCAGATTCTCAGCCGGCTGTCGACCTGATCATTTCTGACCTCGCGCCGGGCAATGGTGCGAGCGTGGCAATTGGTGACACCATCACCGTCAATTACTGTGGTGTGGGCCAGAGCAGCGGGGCCATGTTTGATTCGTCATGGGTGCGTGGCGAGCCCGCCACCTTTGGTCTCAATCCAGGGGGACTCATTGAGGGTTGGGTACAAGGTGTACCAGGAATGCAGATCGGTGAACGCAGACTGCTTCAGATTCCAGGGGACCTCGGGTACGGGGCAAATGGCACCGGGGGCATCGCACCCAATGAAACACTGATCTTTGTCGTGGAACTTGTTGATATCAACCAATGATTGGAGCACCGTGAGTGAGCGAACTAAGCCTGAAATAGATTTCATTGAGGGACCTGAGCCCGAAGAACTTGTTATCACGGACATAATCGTGGGCGAAGGTGCAGAAGCACTTCCAGGGGCCCAGGTTGACGTCCATTACGTTGGCGTGGATTTCGAGACCGGTGAGCAATTTGATGCATCTTGGGATCGTGGCGAAAGCATCGCATTCCCACTGGCGGGACTGATTGCCGGCTGGCAAGAGGGCATTCCGGGCATGCGCGTTGGCGGTCGCCGACAACTTGTAATTCCACCGCGATTGGCCTATGGCGAAAGCGGGGGCCACCGATTATCGGGTCGCACGCTCGTTTTCATCATTGACTTACTCGACACGCACTAAATCACGCTAGATCAACAGTCCTTTTTCTCTCATGAGCGGACACCAAGTCAATGCGTCGGGATAAAACTGAAAGACTCCTGAATCTTGTGTTTGCCCTCATGGGTACGCAGGGTTCAATGAGCCGCTCAGAAATCAGGTCAACAGTGGCTGGGTATGAGTCAAGCGAATCGGATGAAGCCTTCGAGAGAATGTTCGAAAGGGATAAAGACGAACTGCGAAGCATGGGTATTCCCGTGGAAACAGTCTTCGATGCTTTTGGTGATGCTCTCGGATACGTCATTGCACCGGATTCCTACGCATACATAGATCTGCAGCTAACGTCACGGGATTTGACAGTTCTGAGTATCGCAACACAGGTGTGGGACAAGGCCGTCCTTGGTAGTTCGGCGCGCACCGCGATGCGCAAAATAGAGGCTAAAACAGATAAGTCGGTTGCGAACTCTCCACTCATTCAGGGCGTAGCCCGAGTGCGCGCTCAAGACGGCGCGATCATCCCGCTTATGAATGCTGCACGCGAGAAAAAAGTAGTGAAATTCCTATACCGCGCACCCGGTCACGAGTCTGAGAAACGGTCGATTGAACCATGGGCCGTCATATGTCGTAATGGAAATTGGTACGTCGTGGGCCACGACCAAGACAGGGGGGAGGAGCGCACTTTCAAGCTGACAAGGATTCAAGGTTCAGTAAATGTAAGCGCGCAGCCGCACACTCAGGATCCCCCTCACAACAGAACCAGGACAGTTGAGCTGCCACCCGAGGAGTCTCTTACTGACGCAACCATTTGTGTCAGTGCAGGGAGGGGAGGATCCCTAATGAGGCACGCACACAACATTACGTCTAACAATGGAATTGACGTAATAAGAGTCAAGGCAAGCCGAGCCGAGCTCATTACGTGGATGCTGTCATCTGCGAATGCTATCAACTCAGTAGAGCCACAAGGGTTACGCGAAGATCTGTTGGCCTCTCTCGAGTCCCTGGCAACTGCTCATGAACTTGGGGGTCTTGGCAGTGGCTGAAACAGTCAATGAACGATTAGCACGATTATTGGCATTGGTTCCCTGGCTCTCCGCTAGACAGGGAATAACGCTAACTGCGGCTGCGCGCCACTTCGACATCAGCGTGGAGCAACTGACCAAAGATCTATGGCAACTCGTCGTATGCGGGCTCCCGGGATATGGGCCCGATCAACTCGTTGACATTGACTTCTGGGACGACGATCGAATTTGGGTTCAGGATCCACAGACACTCACGACGCCACTTCGACTAACCGCTGAAGAAGGCGCTGCCCTGTCCATCGCCCTCCGATTAATCTCACAAATTCCCGGTGTTGAGTATCGTGAGGATATCGATGTCTTGATAGCTAAGCTCGATGAAGCCTGTGGAGCGACTTCAGAGTTAGTCCAATTAACACCGCAAACGAATCAGGCATTTCGCGACACAATAAACGCTGCCCTTGAGGGTAACGTCCAAGTTGCCATGACCTACTCCTCGGGCAGCGATGAGGTCACGGAGCGCCGAGTTTCTCCCATCAGGGTTTTTGTGGTTGATGACTATATGTATCTCGAGGGATATTGTGAGCGCGCAGAAGCCCGTCGCATTTTCAGGCTCGATCGCATTTTGTCCATTGAAATGGTCCCAAGAAGTGTTGCGGTGTCACACCAAAAACATGACCATCTCCTCCATGCAGGTGGTCTTGAATCATGGATAGTGTCGAATGACAATTTCGGCGACACTCCTCGCGCACTGGTCCAAGTGGACCCGGGGAGCTCCTGGGTAGCCGAGGAACCCTACGTAGAAGTGATCAGCACCAAGCCCCTCACGATCAGCGTGCCTTACCTGACCGAGGATTGGCTTGTGCGATGGGTCATGAGCCTTGGTGGCTCAATCCAACTCCTCGAGCCCAGACACTTGATCAAGGAGATTGCCCAGAATGCGCGTGCCAGCCTAGCCGCGCTTTCGGCTAGGGATTAGGCTTTGAAGGGTTAAGGTGGATCCGTAGGTTTAAACGGATTCGGGAGCGCGGTCCGCGCGAGGACTGGTGATTGAAAGAGGTACAAAGTGTTTAGTAACTTGAAGGGCTGGGAATGGCTCATTATTGTTGCGTTGCTTCTACTTCTTTTTGGCGCCAAGAGATTGCCCGATGCGGCACGGGGATTAGGCCGATCACTGCGCATCTTTAAGGCGGAGACCAAAGGCCTGACCGATTCTGCAGATCCGTCTGAGCCTCTGGATGCCACAAAGGAAGTCACAAGCAGCGAGGGTCAAACCTTTTCAGAGGAAAACAAGTCCCCCGAAAAAACTGAAAGCTAACCAAACCCCATGGCGATTATGGATCGCATAGGACGGGGCAAGGACACGTCGAAGAATCCATCAGACTCACCCAATGCAGGTGCTGAGACACCAGAGGATTCACGTGGGTCACATGTTGCTATGCCACTCACGGAGCATTTACGCGAGCTCAGAAATCGACTGTTTAAGAGCGGGATAGCCATTGTCGCCGGGATGGTCCTTGGTTGGATTTATTACGCTGAGATTTTCGCCTGGATTAGCAGGCCGTTCACTAATGTTATTGCCGAGGCGCAGGCAGATGGAAAAGATGTAACGCTTGCGCTTACAGGCGTTGCTGACCCATTCGTTCTGCAGATTCAAGTTTCTGCGGTCGCTGGATTGGTTCTCAGCGCCCCGGTTTGGCTATATCAACTCTGGAGATTTGTAACACCTGGCCTACACCGCAATGAGCGCCGATGGGCAATCGGGTTTGTGGTCATCGCGACCCCGCTATTTGCTGCCGGAATTACCTTGGCCTATGTAGTCATGCCGTTGGGCCTGGAAATTCTTCTCGGTTTCACACCTGAGAACGTTGAGAACATCGTCTCAGTTGACAAGTACCTGTCATTCTTTTTAAGGACCGTACTCGTATTTGGGGTTGGCTTTCTGACCCCTTTGCTCATCGTTCTGTTGAATTTTGCTGGAATCCTCTCGGGGAAGCGACTTGTTTCTTGGTGGCGATGGATAATTTTCATTGTTTTCCTGTTCTCTGCGGTCGCCACTCCGACTGGAGATCCCATTAACCTAGCGCTCTTGGCCGGACCCATTTTGATCTTGGTTCTCGTGGCCGTTGGTATATCGCTCCTTAACGATCGAAGACGAGCTCGCAAGCGCGGAATTGATTTTGATGCCTATGGCGATGATGAACTTTCTCCCCTCGATGACGAATTGCCTGAATAGCTTCTCATCCCATGAATTTGACGGTCGTGCCTTAGGCTGCTCACATGCCAACCGCCGCTGAACGATACGCGGCAGCAGCGCAAAGGTCTCAATTAAGAAAAACCTTTGTGGGTGCCTTCGTCGATCAATATGAGTTTGAATTAGATCCCTTTCAAATTGAGGCCTGCAGGGCCATCGAATCTGGCAAAGGCGTTCTCGTCGCTGCACCCACGGGTTCGGGTAAAACGGTTGTCGGTGAATTTGCAATTTTCAGGGCGCTTGAGGAGGGAACAAAGTGTTTCTACACAACACCCATCAAGGCACTTTCGAATCAAAAGTACGCCGAGTTGGTTGCTCGTTACGGTGAAAAGAACATAGGTCTCCTTACCGGTGACAACAGCATTAACGGTGAGGCGCCCATTGTGGTCATGACCACCGAAGTTCTGAGAAACATGCTTTATGCAGGCTCTCAGACCCTTTCTAATCTTGCTTATGTCATCATGGATGAAGTTCATTATCTGGCCGATCGATCCCGTGGAGCGGTATGGGAAGAAGTGATCATCCACCTACCCTCATCCGTCACGATTGTGGCACTCAGTGCAACGGTGAGTAATGCGGAGGAATTCGGACAATGGCTCGCAACGCTGCGCGGCGAAACGGAAGTGGTTGTTGAAGAACACCGACCTGTTCCGTTGTGGCAACACGTCATGGCGGGGAGGCATTTGTATGACCTCTTTGTCGACGACACTGGCCATGAGGTCAATCCGGAACTTATTGCACTTACTCACGGCGGTCGCCAGCAAAAGCGTGACGCTTCCCATTCTCGTGGTAGAAACCAACGCTCACCACTGACACCCTGGCGCAGCGATGTTGTCGAGCGCCTCGAGGGGGATGGGCTGCTCCCAGCCATCTATTTTCTCTTCAGCCGTGCTGGTTGTGATGATGCGGTGGAACAAGTATTGCGATCTGGGCTTCGTCTCACTGACCGTCAGGAACAAATCTCAATACGTTCCCAAGTTCTTGAGGCCACCAGAGACCTCCCTGATGAGGATTTGGCTGCCTTGGGTTTCTCCGATTGGATTGACGCACTCGAAAGGGGAGTGGCGGCACACCACGCGGGCTTATTACCTCGGTTCAAGGAGATCGTGGAAGTCCTGTTTCAGCAAGGGCTGCTAAAAGTAGTTTTTGCTACAGAGACTCTCGCTCTGGGAATCAACATGCCAGCCCGGTGCGTAATCCTTGAACGCTTGTTCAAGTGGAACGGTGAAGCACACGTTGACCTATCTCCAGGGGAATACACCCAGTTAACCGGAAGAGCGGGCAGGCGCGGAATCGACGTTGAAGGTCACGCTGTGGTTCTGTGGCAGCCTGAATTGGATCCGCGCACACTGGCGGGTTTGGCTTCAACACGTACATACCCATTGAAGTCGTCATTTCGTCCCAGTTACAACATGGCAGTCAATCTTGTGGGAAGTATTGGTGCAACCCGCGCCAGAGAACTACTCGAGACTTCATTTGCTCAATTTCAAGCGGATCGATCGGTCGTTGGGCTAGCGGCGGAGTTGCGAAAGCTGGAAGAGGCCAAGCAGGGATACGCCGACGCTATGCGGTGTCATCTCGGCGACTTCAATGAGTACGCGGATCTGCGTAATCGAATCGCACTTGCTGAGAAATCTGATAATCGCGCGGCCGTTCAGCATCGACGTGCTTCCGGCGATGCTCAATTGCGCTCTCTCAAGGTTGGCGACGTCATCATGCTCGCTTCTGGGAAAAAGTCAGGTCCAGCGGTCATAATTAACCCTGCCTCAGTGAATACACGAGAGGAGCCTCGGCCGGTCGTCATGACCGGCGATCGACAGATTCGACGCCTCAATCACCATGACGGACTCCATGACCTGTCGCCGATTGGACGTGTTCGGGTGCCCAAATCGTTTACTTCGAAGGATCAAAAACTGCGCAAATCTCTGGCGGCCCAAGTACGGGCAATTGCTTCAGAGACAGGCGATTTAGGCAGACGCTCGAAGAAATCGAGCAAGGTCAACCCTGAGATTCAAGGTCTCCGCGACGCCATGAAATTGCACCCCTGTCATTCGTGCGAGGATCGAGAGGCTCATGCTCGGTGGGGGGAACGGTTCCACAAAATTGACCAGCAAATCACTGAGGTTCAAGGGCGGATGAAAGGCCGCACAAATACAATTTCTCGCCGATTCGACCGGCTGTGTGAAGTTCTAGGAGACCTTGGCTACTTGGCACGTGACAGTGGTGCGACCGGCAGCGAGTGGCGCGTCACCGACAGAGGAGAGGTGCTCAAGGGCATTTACTCAGAGGCAGATCTGCTCATCGCGCAGACCATACTCTCGGGGATCCTCGATCCCCTCGATCCAGCGTCATTGGCCGCAGTATGTTCCTCATTTCTCTACGAGTCACGCAGGAATGAATACATTGATACCCCATCGGTTCCCGGTGGACCCACGGAACGAGCGCTCGAGCGAATCACGAAAGTCTGGGGCGAATTAAGTGGGGTTGAAAATAATCACAAATTGCACGATCTGAAGCGAATTGACGCGGGGCTTTGCTGGGCAGTTTATCGCTGGGCCAAAGGCGCAACCCTCATGAAAGTTTTGACGAGCAATGACATCACTGCCGGAGACTTTGTGCGCTGGGTGCGTCAAGTACTTGACCTTCTGGGACAAGTGGTCACGGTCACGCCTGTTGATTCGCCACTGCACCAAAGTGCGGTCGATGCCATCGCTCTTATGCAACGCGGTGTTATCTCTTACTCCGCAACAAACTGATAGCTGCTAATTCGGTTTACAATTATGCAGAAATGGCTTGGTATAGATCCGAGATAAATCTCTCAACCCCCCAATTTTGGCCGAGGGTGGCTAACGCGAGTTCATCAACAGGTGAGTTGGGTATGTTGAAATCCCAAGCGTTCACAGGCAGTCCTACTTCCGCCGTGATTACTTGTCGGGCACGTGCTAAGTAGTCTTGGCTTTCGAGCAATTTGGCACATAATCTGGGTGTAAGTGGTTTCGCCGCATTCGGAGCGGCCGCTGCTGCGATTAATGCCTCCAGGTCACCGAATTGACCGATGAGCGTGGCTCCAGTTTTGTCCCCGATCCCCGAGACACCTGGCAGACCATCACTTGGATCACCGCGAAGAACCGCGAAGTCGAGATACTGACTTGGCGTGACACCGAAACGTGAAAGTACATCGGCATTCGTAACGACTGGCCAACCCTCGATACCCCCATTCATTTGCAAGAGAATTGAAGTTGATGGCGACACCACCTGCATCATGTCCTTGTCACTCGTGACTACCAGATTGGGACCCTGGTTTTGAGCCGCAACTGATGCGATGACATCGTCTGCCTCGAAATTGTCGAATCCGATCCTTGCGATCCCACATGCATCGAGGATCTGGGCAATAGCTCCAATTTGTGGACCGAGGGTGTCCGGAACGAGTTCTACGCCATCTAGTTCGGCATCAAGGGCCTCTTCAACGCGGTGCGTCTTGTAACTGCTTACAAGGTTTACGCGCCACTCGGGACGCCAATCTTGGTCCCATGCAGCAACCAATCCTGCCGGCTGATGGATTGTGATTAACTTTGTGAGCATCGACAGAAATCCGCGCACCGCATTGTGCGGGTGGCCATCGGGAGCCGTCATCTTTTCGGGCAGTGCATAGAACGCCCGGTAATACAAAGTTGCAGTGTCTAGGATCAACAAATTCCCGGCCATCTGCCCAGTATGCCACCAGAGAATGGGTTCTCCGACGTACTCAACTAGTCGAGCGATTACTCTTGGCAGATGGACATGAACAAGGAATATCCCGCCCGTGTCGCTCGGGTGGGCCAAGCGCTCGCTGACGCTCATTCATCCGCCATGATTATCACGCCAGGCTCAGATTTGCTCTACCTAACCGGCTACAACGCCATCCCACTCGAGCGCATCACCGCACTTGTCATAGCACCCGACGCAGCCCCGTTCATGGTTGTCCCGCGCTTGGAAATTTCGACGGCACTCGCTAGCCCATTCGGTGACACTGGTTGGGATGTTCATGGGTGGGGTGAAAACGATGACCCTTATGCCATCATTCGCGAGCGAATCCCGTCGCTCAATGGAGCAGTACTTGTTGACAACCACATGTGGGCCGAACGGGTCCTCACGATCCAAAAGGAGTTCCCGCAGGCTTCTATTGCGCTTGCCGCCCCGATCCTCGCGGAGATTCGGATGCGCAAGACGCCCTATGAACTGGACGCTTTGCGTGATGCAGCGGCTGCCATCGACCGTGTTCATGCTCGTGTGGCTCAGGTGTTGCGCGCAGGGCGCACCGAAGCGGATGTAGCCCGTGACATCAGCGAGATGATCATCGCCGAAGGCCACCAAAAGGTCGACTTTGTGATTGTTGCCTCAGGCCCTAACGGTGCAAGCCCGCATCACGAAGTTAGTGACCGGGTGATACAACTCGGAGACCCGGTTGTTGTTGACATTGGAGGCACCATGCCTTCAGGGTATTGCAGCGACTGCACACGTACATACAGTGTTGGTGACCCTGGATCGGCGTACAGGGAGAGGTACGCGGCGCTTCAGCTCGCCCAAGAGAAGTCCACGCGAGCCGTGAGCAATGGTGCCATCAGTCACGATATCGACGCCGCGGGCCGGAATGAATTAGAGTCACACGATCTTGCTCAGTACTTCATCCATAGGACCGGCCACGGGATTGGTCTGGACACTCACGAGGAACCCTATATTGGAATCGACAATCCCACGGTCATCGAAGAAAACATGGTATTCAGTATTGAACCTGGCTTTTACATTGATGGTGTCCACGGTGCGCGGATCGAAGATATCGTGATTTGTACCGCCAATGGCCCTGAAAGCATCAACAAACAAACACGTGACCTAGTCATTATCGAGCACTAGGCGTTTGGGCCAAGGTTGTAAACATGCAGATATGGAACGGCGGAACAGTCCCGCGTTTAGTGTCGAATTCGGATGCCGCAGCACTCCTCGACTTGGCACGGAAATTCGGCGCCGAACAATTGACGCCGATCGCTGATACTTGCGAGGAAGACGGATTATTTCCTCGGGAACTAATTTCCACTTTAGGTGAGTTGGGTCTACTCAATTTGCCTTTTGCTCATGTGCGCGATGCCGACATGGAACCAGTAGGTGTCAGCACGAACCTTCAGATCCTTGAAGAACTCGCAACCGCATGGATGACGGTTGGCTTGGCTCTGAGTGTTCATCAACTTGCAGCGTCGGCGCTCGTTAAGTTTGGTAGTCAAGACCAAAAGGACTTGTGGTTGGACTGGGTGATCGGTGGGAATACGTTGGGCGCGTACTGCCTGTCTGAGCCGCACTCAGGCTCGGATGCTGCAGCGCTGCGCACAACTGCTGTTCGCGAGGGACTTCAATACAGGCTCAACGGAGTTAAGGCATGGATAACCCATGGGGGAGTGGCCGACTTTTACATCGTCATGGCGAGAACCAGCGAGCATAAAACTCAAGGAATATCGTGTTTTTTTGTTCCGGCAGATACACCAGGATTAACTTTTGGAGCCCATGAGCGAAAGATGGGTGGGAATGCGTCGCCCACCGCACAAGTTCACCTCGATAACGTCCTCATCCCTGAAATTCATCGCATTGGAGTCGAGGGGCAGGGGCTTGCAATCGCATTATCAAGCCTGGACATGGGAAGGCTAGGCATTTCTGCCTGTGCCGTTGGATTGGCTCAATCAGCTTTGAACACGGCCGGCAAATATGCAGGCGAACGGGAACAATTTGGGCAGGCGATCGCGAATTTCCAAGGAGTCGGCTTCATGTTGGCTGACATGGCTACGTCTATTGCAGCATCACGAGCGCTTTATCTTGATGCTGCATTTCGGGTAGAGATCGGTGCCCATGGTGGTATCGGTGCAGCAGCGGCCATGTCGAAACTCATGGCCACGGATAGTGCGATGAAGGTAACCACTGACGCCGTTCAAGTGTTGGGCGGAAACGGCTACACCAAGGATTACCCCGTAGAGCGCTATATGCGGGAAGCGAAAGTTCTACAAATCGTCGAGGGAACCAATCAAATCCAACGCCTTGTTATTTCTCGGTCACTCCAATCGGAAGCTGGCGAATGACAGGTACTCAGCATTCCAGCACGCTAATTGTGAATGCGCACATCTATTGCCCGAGCGTTCCTTTTGCTTCCGCACTCTTCATCCATCAGGGCCACATTGCTTGGGTGGGTGACGGATCAGGGGCACAGGTGCATGAAGAAATCGCAGACCGAGTCATCGACGCTCGTGGTCAATTCATAGCGCCTGCCTTTGTTGATGCCCATGTACACGCCACCAGCACAGGCCTGCTCCTTGATGGACTTGACCTCACAGGTGTTCGACACCGCAAAGAATTGTTAGACCTGGTGAGTTCATATTCGCGGCTAAAAAAGGGCGCACCTGTCATTGGACACGGCTGGGATCAGACTGAATGGACGGATCCCACACTACCTTCGAGGACCGAGATCGATCGTGCTTCATGGGGCAGTGTTGTCTACTTGAGCAGGATTGACGTGCATTCGGCACTCATTTCATCGGCGCTCCTGGCCCAGATGCCAGAAGCTGCTCGCAGTGAGGGTTTCGGGGATCACTCGGTGTCCGCCCAGGCGCATCAATTATTGCGGGCTCAGGCCCTCGATCACATCACAATGGATCAACGCCGTAATGCCCAGATCGCGTTTGGTAATCATGCACTCGCGCGCGGAATCGCAAGTGTTCACGAAATGGCAGGACCAGCAATCAGCAGTGCCGATGATGCGCGCCTTCTCATGGAACTCTCCCGCAATGGGTTTGGTCCGGAGGTCTATCTGTATTGGGGTCAACTTGCCTCAGAGGGTGGTCTGGCAATGGTTCAAGAGTTGGGTGCGGTGGGGGCTGGGGGAGACCTATTTATCGATGGAGCGATTGGATCGCGCACGGCCGCGCTGCATTCTGAATATAGCGATGCTCCGGACACATCGGGTGTCTCCTATCTGACCTCGGAGCAAGTCTCTGATCATGTGAGTGCATGCAGTGACGTTGGTATTCAGAGCGGTTTTCACGTGATCGGTGATAGAGGGATGAGTATCGCCCTCGACGGTGTAACCCGGTCATTTGACAAAGGTCGCTTTAACAAACGACTCAGACACCGTCTCGAACATGCGGAACTCACAACGAATGATCACATGCAAGCTATCACTCAATTTGGGCTCACGAGCAGCATGCAGCCCCTATTTGATTCTTTGTGGGGTGTGCCAGGCGGCATGTATGCCAACCGTTTGGGGGAGCGAAGCCACCAGATGAATCGCTGGGGATCACTGCTCTCACAAGGCGCATCTGTATGTTTTTCTTCCGATGCTCCAGTGACCGATATGGATCCGTGGCGAGCCGTTCATGCGGCCATGTTCCACAACAATGAAAGCGAAAGAATTAGTGCTCGTGCTGCATTTTCGGCACACACCCGAGCCGGATGGCGCGCACTCGGCGCACAATTTGATGGAACCGGTGTTATAGAGGTTGGAAGCCCTGCCCACCTCGCAATGTGGGATGTGGAGAACTATTCAGTCCAGGTACCGGATCAAAGGGTTTCGTCCTGGAGTACCGATCCACGGTCTGCAACGGCACCACTGCCTGATCTTGGCTCTGCAACAAACCCATCGATTCCGACATGCACAATGACTCTCGTTGGTGGCCAAATCCGACACGCACTCGGTGATTTGGAAGAGTACCTCTAGCATGCGCCGACTATTAGCACTCGTAATTGCTGGCCTCGCGGGCCTCTTGCTCGCAGGTGCCTACGAACCCATCAACATCTGGTTCCTTGCGCCCCTCGCAATTGCGATTTTGGTGGCCATCCAATGGGATGCCAAGAAGATCGATGGCTTTCTCACCGGTCTTGTGTTCGGCTTTGTGTCATTTTTCGTCCAACACATGTGGTTGCGCGTTGTGGGGGCGGACGCTCAACTAATTCTTTCGATCTACCTGGCGGTGTGGATTGCATTTGTGGGACTTGGCACCGCATTTCTTTCTCGAAATTTGCCAAAGTGGATCGCTTTACTAGGAATCACAGGGCTGTGGGTACTCGAAGAAGCACTCCGAGGTCGATACCCGTTTGGTGGTTATCCGTGGGCGCGAATTGTTTTCAGTCAAAGTGATGGGCTTCTAGCACAATGGTCAACACTTCTGGGGGTTCCGGCCGTTACCGCGTTGGTGGTCCTTATCGCCACGTCAACAGCCATCGCTCTCAGATACCGCACACGGCAAACGATCGCGGTTGCCATCGCCGTCATCCTCATCTCAATAAGCATTCCTCGATTGATTTCCACTAACACCACTTCGGAGAGCAATCTGACAATCGCAGTGGTTCAAGGCGGAACACCGCAAACTGGATTAGGGGCAATGGACGTGCGAAAAGCGGTCCTCGAGAATCACGCACGGGTGACAGTTGAGTTGGCCGATCAAGTGAGGAAAGGGGAGGCTAAACCTCCTGACCTCGTTCTCTGGCCCGAAAACTCCTCGGACTTAAACCCTTTTCAAGACCTTGAAGCTCAAACAATCATTTCTCGAGCGAGTCAGGCTATTGACGCACCAATACTCGTCGGTGCTGTTGTCGATTCTTTTACTGATCCCGATAATGAGGTGTACAACATGGGGATTCTCTGGGACCCGAAAACTGGCCCAGGGGATACGTACATTAAAAATGCACCAGTTCCATTTGGTGAATTCATTCCATTTCGGTCCCTCTTGACGTCGCTCATTAGTCGTTATGAGCGTGTACCTCGCGATTTCGCGCATGGGCAAGAGCCTGGAATTTTCACGGTCAACGGAATCACACTTGGCGATCTCATCTGCTTTGAAGTCGCGGTAGACAAAGTTGTCAATCGTGTGATCGATGAAGGCGCGGGCGCGCTGGTTGTGCAGACCAACAATGCAACCTATGCGAACTCTGCACTGCCCGCACAACAACTGGCAATCGAGAAAATGCGTGCAATCGAAATGGGTCGGGCTGTTGTGGTGGCTGCGACTACCGGCATCAGCGCATTCATAGATCCAAATGGCAATGTTGAGCAGATCCTCGCCGACGGGGAAGTGGGTGCGTTTGTGGTTGATGTTCCCTCGATCGCGAACCCAACGATTGGCTCAAATCTAGGTCCGATCGTGGAGATTTTCTTGTGTCTTGTTGCTCTCGCGCTACTCGTTGTTGCGTGGACTCGTCGGCGGACGAACCCGCAGGTTAGGCTTTGAGCATGTCTTTTGCCGAATCACTAGGCCGCATTTTGGTGATTATTCCCACCTACAACGAACGTGAAGCACTTCCACGAATTCTTGAACGTGTTCGCGCCAGTGTGCCAGAAGCGGAGATTCTCGTGGTGGATGACAATTCACCCGATGGAACTGGTGAGATCGCCCAACAGTGGCATGAAACTGATCAACAGATTCACGTCATGCACCGATTGGCCAAGAATGGCCTGGGTGCCGCCTATCTGTCAGGGTTTGCCTGGGGCTTGCAAAATGGTTTTGATGTGCTCGTTGAAATGGATGCTGATGGCTCCCATCAACCCGAGCAGCTGCCAAATCTCCTTGAAGCTCTCGAAACAGCAGACTTGGTCCTTGGGTCCCGTTGGATCGATGGGGGAGGGACCGAGAATTGGTCAAAAGGCAGAGAAGTGCTCTCTCGTGGGGGAAACACCTACACGCGTTTAATGTTGGGCATCGATATTTTTGACGCAACAGGCGGGTATCGAGCATTCAAGGCCGACACGCTACGGGCACTTGATCTCAATGAAGTTGCCAGCCAGGGCTATTGCTTCCAAGTGGATCTGGCCTGGCGCGCGCAACAGCGGGGTCTTGTGATCACCGAGGTCCCGATTACTTTTGTCGAGCGTGAGATCGGTACCAGCAAAATGAGTCAGAAAATCGTTACCGAGGCCCTATGGAGGGTCACGGTTTGGGGGGCACAACGCAAGGTGAGTCAGGTTAAAAGGCTTCTCAGCACCAGATCGCGAACTCGATAATGTTCTTGCGAAGAATTGTTTTCATCGGTTACCCACTTGCTGAATTTCTTGTGCTTTGGTGGGTTGCGAGTTTGATCGGTTGGGGCTTCGCGCTCCTATTGGTCATTGCTGGGTTTCCCGCCGGTGCCGCATTGATGCGAAACGCTGCCGCCAAAGCGACCACACTCCAGTCGGCCGATCCTGAACAACGCCCAACAATTGCACGCAGCACCACCATGATGTTTCTAGCTGGGATCCTGGTGATGATTCCTGGATTCATCACTGACGTGGTCGGCATCGCTCTACTCTTTCCGCCATTGCAACGTGTGGTTGCACGCTCTACCGGTGCCTGGGTTGGTGCACGCATGACACGTGTCCCCGGTTTTAATTCATCTGGATTTTCGGGGGAGCAGTTTGGTTTCTATGCACAGGGGGATGTAGTCCAAGGCTTTGTTGTTAATTCCCAGGATTCAGAATCGAACGAGCACACTTCACAAGAAGAGGATGGAAAAAACAATGGTGGGAACCCATTCGGGCTCCCACCACGGATCGAAGAATAGTTTTTTAAGCGCTGCGCTTGAGACTCAACTCACCACGCGCTTCATGTAACAGTGCGACTCTTTCGTCGTATAGATCTGCGAGTTCCTTGAGAGTGCGACGTTCCAAGAGCATGTCCCAGTGTGTTCGTACATAACGTTCCTCTGGCTTCTCTGGTGCAATCTCATTGGGCCGCACTCCAACCGCACCACACCTGCAGTCCCATTCGTGCGGTATTTCATCTGCTTCGGTAGACATTGGGATCACGGTTTCGTGATTATTAGGACAGATATAGGTGACAAGGATTCGCTCAGCAGCAGGTACGTTGTCATCGCGCTCAAGACTGAGTGCACCAAGCCGGGTTCCGCGCATTGAGGTTTCGATCATCAGGGCCCCTTCCGTCTATTTATGACCCGCCCATGCGGGTATATCCCTAAGACGCCCGAGCGACGCACTCGGTTCCAGCCCACAAAACACAGACTTATCCGCTCAACGTAAACCTTGTGATTATGTGAATTAGGTCCAAGGACTTCAGGCGAGAAATACCGTGAAACCAGGGTAGAAAGCACTCAATGCCCCTTGTAACGTCCAGTTACCGCACAGAACCCAGAACAGGGGATCAACATGAAAAATCCAGCTGAAAATAATGGTTCAGGGGACTACGACTTGTCCGACGAGGACTTGGACGGTGTCTCGAGAGGGGACGAGCCAGTTAAAAGTGCGTCTAATGAACCGTGTTGATCTTGGAGCAAAGCTGTAAAGGCCCCGAGACCCACTATCATGCCGAGGATGAGCGAGGGCGAAAATAAAACCGATGAGTTTGACCCCCATGCGGGTCGGGCGCTGGATCGCCTCATCAACTTTTCAGACGCAGTAGTTGCAGTCGCAATAACCGTACTGGTTCTACCTCTGGCTGATATCGCGATTCCCCAGGAAGACACATCCGTCTGGATGGTGCTCAATGCGCGCCTGGGTGAAGTAATCACTTTCCTCTTCACATTCTTCGTGGTTGCGGTCATGTGGCGGCTTCATAACAGGATATTCAACGTGCTTGTGGCCTATGACATGCCAATTTTCTGGCTCAATATGTTGTGGCTTGCGGTCATTGTCTTTTTGCCCGTGACCAGTTCGCTTTACGGAGTTGGTAAGGAAACGGGATCCTCATGGTCCTCCGGTTCGCTCAGCGGAGCGGGACTTCTCTACTGGCTGTCCCTGGCGGCAATTTCGGGTCTTGGCACCTTCATGGCGTGGCATGTGCGTAAGAATCCTCAGTTGGTGGACGCTCGAGCTCTGGCAGGTATCCAGACCCTCAGTTGGCATGCGCGGTATCGAGGCGCTGCCTATGCCGGTTATTTTGTGCTCATTGGAGTTGTGGCTCTTTTTGCCCCTGAGATATCGGCGTGGATGCCGCTGGGGCTAATCCCTTTGGGTCGGGTTATGCGACCAGAGTCATAACCACCCCGTTAACGCCGATAATGCACATTATGTCAGAATTAAAACAATGAGCATTTCACACGCGGGCTGTGTCAAGATCACCACATGCGCATCGGCGGGATTGAAATAGGTGTCCTCCGTGGCGCCCTTCGCACTGCCTATCCTGCGAGAGCTCGATGGTCGGTTCCCTCCAACAATATTGATCTGCGACGGTCGACGTCGGGCGAACTTGACCATTTTTTAGCCACTAATTTTTATGAATCAAAAGAAGTCACATGGTGTGATGAAATCATTCCCAGATCCGATTCAGTCCTTGATTTAAGACTACGGATATACACGCCGCAAAGACTCAATTCTGAGAGCGGGACTTTGTACTACATCCACGGCGGTGGGCTAATTTTCAACGGAGTTGATACCTATGACGCCAGATGTGCATACTGGGCGCAGCAGAGCAACTCCACGGTTGTTTCGGTGGATTACCGTCTAGCGCCCGAGCATCCATTTCCTGCTCCCCTAGATGACTGCATCGCAGGCCTGCGGTGGGTCCGGGATCACATATCGACGGGAAAATACCTTTGTGTCGTCGGGGATAGTGCGGGTGGAGGCCTCGCGGCCGCCGTGGCACTCCGAAACCGCGATGAAGAAATCGTGGACCTGAGCGCCCAGATCCTGATCTATCCCATGCTCGACCATCGGAACTCAATTCCGAACTCTGGGTTGACAGGACCCCTGATCACGTGGACGTATGCCGACAATGCCCTCGGTTGGGATGCTTATCTAGGTCACACGGCAAATAGTGCTCAGGTGTCTGAATACGCCTCCCCCGCTTTAGCCCAGGATTTATCAGGACTTCCGCCCACGTATATCGAGACCGGCACGATGGACATATTCATGAATGAAGACATCGACTATGCGCAACGACTGATTCGCGCAGGTGTGGCCACTGAGGCCCATGTGTGGAATGGTGCTCTCCATGGGTTCGACTACTTTGCACCCGATTCCAGAATATCCGTGAAGGCCTGGCGCTCCCGGTTCAACTACATTGCCAGCATTAGTGCTTGTTTGGGAACCTCAACAACACTGTAGAAATACGGTTCCGCCATGAGAGCAGCGCCATTTGACTGTGCGTCAGAGAAGTATTGACACAATTCAAGGGAGAGTTTGATGAGAATTTCGCAGTCAATCAAGGCCATGGTGTAGGCGGCATCGCTCATGGTGGGCCTAGTCGCTCTGGCACCAGGTGCCCAGGCCGGCGGACCCAAGATTTCTACGATTCTCAAGGACACGTGGGTTGGTTCTTATGAGGGCTACGCAAGTGCGGAGAAGGAGCACATCACGGGGCAACAAAAGTTTGCAATCACCAAGACACAGGGACGCGCGGCCATCGGAACGTGGCAATCAAAATCCGTGGCAAATCCAAAATGGAGCAGCCCAAAACCGATTACGTTAACCATTTTCCCGAGCGACGCATCGGGTTATGTTGTTTATGGCGCTGACGGCGGAGGTGCATACTCGGGAGAACTATCCAGCAGCGGCGTGTTGACTTTGGGGTGTAGCTATATCGCTGAAGACCCCGTGACGATTCAAATCGGCATGAAGAAGAAAAAGTAGCTCGCAGCTACTTGAACGGCTTTAATTTCGTGCGAGGGGCGCTCGACGGCCTCAACAGTGTGTACTTTTTGCATCCAACCAATAGCGGTTGCGGTCTCACATTAGGGTT